>OBYR01000770.1_pt1 | contig 17448 bp, 16 predicted proteins | sample 1495491 | NCBI WGS metagenome assembly OBYR01 (sample SAMEA2580206, study PRJEB22360) | human gut metagenome | biome: human gut; feature: human-associated habitat; material: faeces | place: Denmark | collected 2008/2010 | reverse complement strand
CGAAACACGAATTTAATTACCAGCAGGCGGTTGAGCGCCTTCCTGGTGAAGATCCGGCTCAGCTGAACGACCCGGCCTACCGTCGTCTGCGTATCATTACCGATAACCTCAAACAGGAAGAGCACGCCATTGTCCAGGTGGAAGAAATGCAGGCGGTGAATGCCGTGCTGTATGGCAAATACACCATGGAAGGGGATCAGTTTGATACTGTCGAGGTGGATTTCGGGCGCTCTGAAGGAAATAACATTGAGCAGGCTGACGGTAAAAAATGGTCTGAGCAGGACCGTGATACGTTTGATCCGACGCATGATATTGACCTCTACTGCGATCAGGCCAGCGGCCTTGTGAATATCGCCATTATGGACGGTACGGTCTGGCGTCTGCTGAATGGCTTTAAGCTGTTCCGCGAAAAACTGGATACCCGTCGCGGCTCAAATTCACAACTCGAAACGGCAGTGAAAGATCTGGGCGCAGTGGTGTCCTTCAAGGGGTATTACGGCGATCTGGCCATTGTGGTGGCGAAAACGTCTTATGTGGCAGAGGACGGTACCGAAAAACGTTATCTGCCGGAGGGCATGCTGGTGTTGGGGAATACGGCGGCAGAGGGGATTCGTTGCTATGGTGCCATTAAGGATGCACAGGCGTTGTCTGAAGGAGTGGTGGCTTCTTCCCGTTACCCGAAACACTGGCTGACCGTGGGCGATCCGTCCTGTGAATTCACCATGACGCAGTCCGCTCCGCTGATGGTGCTGCCGGATCCGGATGAGTTTGTGGTGGTACAGGTGAAATAATCCGTGAGCGGGGGCGAAATGCCCCCGTGTCTTTTTTCACAGGAGGCTGAGATGGCAACAAAAGAAGAAAATCTGAATCGTCTTCGTCAACTGGCTGACCTGCTGGGGCGCGAGGCGGATATGTCGGGGAGTGCTGCGGATATTGCTCAACGTGTGTCTGAGTGGGAAGAGGAGCTTGCTGTTTCCCCGGAGGGCATTATGCACTCTGATGAGAGCGGGGCTGATCAAAATCACACAGACGATGGTGAGCAGTTGAACAACACGGATGCTCCGGATGATGTTAAAGCCGTCCGGGTACGGAAGTGCCTGCAAGTAATGGGGTATTGCCCGGAGACAGGTCGTCCCGTTGAGCTGGCGTTACGGGGTATGCGTGTTCTGGTGCCATCATCACTGGCAACGGCCATGATACAGCACGGAACGGCTGAATATGCGTGATTTTCAGAATGCCTTTGATGCTGCCCTCGCCGGGGTAGACAGTACGATCGTTGAAGTGATGGGGCTCTGTGCGCAGTTCACCTCGGGGGCACAGTGTGGCAGCGAAGTTCAGGGGGTTTTTGATGATCCGGAGTCGCTGGGGTTTGCCGGTGGCGGGGTCCGTATTGAAGGAAGCAGCCCGTCATTATTTGTGCGGACGGATACGGTTCGTGCCGTGCGGCGTGGTGACACGCTGACCATTAATGGTGAGATATTCTGGGTGGATCGTGTTTCTCCGGATGACGGGGGCAGCTGTTATCTCTGGCTCAACCGTGGTCAACCACCCGCAGTTAACCGGCGACGATAAACGCAGGGTGAAATTATGGCGATAAAAGGGCTTGATCAGGCGATTGACAATCTGAGCCGGGTTCGTAAAAACGCCATTCCGGCGGCTTCAGCAATGGCCATTAACCGCGTGGCCACAACGGCGATTAATCAGTCTTCATCACAGGTTGCCCGGGAGACAAAGGTTCGCCGGAAACTGGTTAAGGAACGGTCCAGACTGAAACGGGCGACGGTCAGAAATCCGAATGCCAGAATTATCGTTAACCGCGGTGATCTCCCTGTGATTAAGCTGGGGATCAGGATGCTGGGGCGTCGCCCGAACAGCATACTTAAAGCCGGTCAGCATCGGTATCAGCGGGCATTTATTCAGAGATTAAAAAATGGTCGCTGGCATGTCATGCAGCGTGTGGCCGGGAAAAACCGTTACCCCATTGATGTGGTGAAAATCCCGATGGCGGCCCCACTGAAACAGGCATTTGATGAGAATGTTGACCGTATCCGGCGTGAACGCCTGCCTAAAGAACTGGCATACGCGCTGAAACAACAACTGAGGATTGCAATAAAACGATGAAACACACTGACATTCGTGCCGCAGTGCTGGATGCACTCGAGCAGCATGAACACGGGGCGACGCTGTTTGATGGTCGCCCCGTTGTTTTTGACGAAGAGGATTTTCCTGCGATCGCGGTTTATCTGACGGATGCAGAGTATACCGGTGAAGAGCTGGATGCAGATACCTGGCGGGCCACGCTGCATATTGAGGTGTTTTTACCGGCACAGGTACCGGATTCAGAGCTTGATCAGTGGATGGAAAGCCGGATTTACCCGGCGATGACCGCGATCCCGGCACTGGCAGGACTGATTACCACGATGGTTACGCAGGGCTATGAGTATCGTCGTGATGACGATATGGCGTTATGGAGTTCTGCAGATCTGACTTATTCCATTACATACGAGATGTGAGGACGATATGGCAACACCAAATCCCCTTGAGCCGGTAAAAGGTGCCGGTACCACTCTGTGGGTTTACAACGGCAAGGGTGATGCTTATGCAAACCCGTTGTCAGACGATGACTGGCAGCGACTGGCTAAGGTGAAGGATCTGACGCCGGGCGAGATGACGGCAGAATCCTACGATGATAACTACCTGGATGATGAAGACGCGGACTGGACCGCGACCGGGCAGGGGCAGAAATCTGCAGGTGATACCAGTTTTACGCTGGCCTGGAAACCGGGAGAGGAAGGCCAGAAAGGGCTTATAGGCTGGTTTGAAAGCGGCGATGTCCGGGCCTATAAAATCCGTTTTCCGAATGGCACGGTGGATGTGTTTCGTGGCTGGGTCAGCAGTATCGGTAAGGCCGTGACGGCGAAAGAAGTGATCACCCGCACGGTGAAAGTCACTAACGTGGGTAAACCTTCTGTAGCGGAAGAACGCAGCAAAATTACGCCGGTCAGTGCGATTAAGGTGACGCCGACATCCGGTACGGTGGCAAAAGGGAAAACAACCACCCTGACGGTTTCTTTTGAGCCGGAAAGTGCAACCGACAAGACGTTCAGAGCGGTTTCCGCCGATCCGTCGAAAGCCACCATTAGTGTGAAAGATATGACAATTACGGTAAACGGCGTGGCGACAGGTAAGGTGCAGATCCCTGTGGTGAGCGGAAATGGTCAGTTCGCCGCAGTGGCTGAAGTCACCGTTACTGAAGCGGGCGCTGCAGGGTAAACGGAGGTAATACATGTTTCTGAAAACAGAACAATTTGAATATAACGGTGTGTCTGTCACGCTTTCCGAATTGTCTGCGCTGCAGCGTATCGAGCATCTTGCCCTCCTGAAACGGCGTGCAGAACAGGCAGAATCCTGCGGCAACCTGCAGGTAAGCGTGGAAGATCTCGTCAGAACCGGCGCGTTTCTGGTGGCGATGTCCCTGTGGCATAACCATCCACAGAAAACGCAGTCACCGTCAATGAATGAGGCCGTGATGAAGATAGAGCAGGAAGTGCTCACCACCTGGCCTGCCGATGCCATTGCCCGGGCGGAAGACGTGGTGTTGTGCCTGTCCGGGATGATCGAAGCTGTTCGTCCGGATACTGATATTACTGAAGTGGCGAAAAATAACACGCTGACTGATGATGATTTTTCTGCGGGAAAGTCTTCGACGGCGAGCTGAACTTTGCCCTCAGACTGGCGCGTGAGATGGGGAGACCCGACTGGCGCGCCATGCTTGCCGGGATGACATCCACCGAATATGCCGACTGGCACCGTTTTTACCGCACGCATTATTTTCAGGATACCCAGCTGGATATGCATTTTTCCGGGCTGACGTACGCTGTACTCAGCCTGTTTTTTTGCGATCCGGATATGCATCCCTCTGATTTCAGTCTGCTTGTCCCCCGGCATGAGGAAGAGCAGGTGGAGAGGCCGGATGAGGACAAAATGCTGATGCAGAAAGCGGCAGGACTTGCCGGAGGCGTCCGGTTCGGTGGGGACGGAGGGCGCGATATTTTATCGTCTGCGGATGTGGCGGATGTCATGGTGGATGATGCCGCATTAATGATGGCTTCAGCGGGGATTCCGGGAGGTGTGAGATATGTCCCAGCCGGTTGGTGATCTTGTTATTGACCTGAGTCTGGATGCTGTCCGTTTCGATGAGCAGATGAGCCGGGTAAGGCGTCATTTTTCAGGTCTGGATACCGACGCCAGAAAAACCGCCAGTGCTGTTGAACAGGGCCTGAGCCGCCAGGCGCTGGCTGCACAAAAAGCCGGGATTTCCGTCGGGCAGTATAAAGCGGCCATGCGAACCCTGCCCGCACAGTTTACGGATATCGCCACGCAGCTTGCCGGTGGTCAGAATCCCTGGTTGATCCTGCTGCAACAGGGCGGTCAGGTGAAGGACTCCTTCGGCGGGATGATCCCCATGTTCAGGGGGCTTGCCGGTGCGATCCCCCTGCCGATGGTCGGGGTCACCTCGCTGGCGGTGGCGACAGGTGCGCTGGCGTACGCCTGGTACCAGGGCGACGCCACGCTTTCAGAATTTAATAAAACGCTGGTCCTTTCCGGCAATCAGGCCGGACTGACTGCCGATCGTATGCTGACGCTCTCAAGAGCCGGGCAGGCAGCAGGGCTGACGTTTAACCAGGCGAGAGAGTCACTGGCAGCCTTGGTGAATGCCGGTGTGCGTGGTGGTGAACAGTTTGATGCCATCAACCAGAGTGTCGCGCGTTTTGCGTCTGCATCCGGTGTGGAGGTGGATAAAGTCGCTGAAGCCTTCGGGAAGCTGACCACTGACCCGACGTCGGGACTGATGGCGATGGCGCGCCAGTTCCGTAACGTGACGGCAGAGCAGATTGCGTATGTTGCACAGCTGCAGCGTTCCGGAGACGAGGCCGGGGCATTGCAGGCGGCGAACGATATCGCCACGAAAGGCTTTGATGAGCAGACCCGTCGCCTGAAAGAAAACATGGGAACACTGGAGACCTGGGCGGATAAAACAGGGAAGGCATTCAAATCGATGTGGGATGCCATTCTGGATATCGGTCGTCCGGAATCCTCAGCGGATATGCTCGCCAGTGCGCAGAAGGCATTTGATGAGGCGGATAAAAAATGGCAGTGGTACCAGAGCCGGAGCCAGCGCCGGGGAAAGACCTCCTCTTTTCGTGCGAACCTTCAGGGGGCATGGGATGACCGGGAAAATGCCCGTCTGGGTCTGGCAGCGGCCACGCTGCAGTCGGATATGGAAAAAGCCGGTGAACTGGCGGCAAGGGACAGGGCTGAGCGTGAGTCGTCACAGCTGAAGTATACCGGAGAGGCGCAGAAGGCGTATGAGCGCCTGCAGACGCCGCTGGATAAATATACCGCCCGTCAGAAAGAGCTGAATAAGGCCCTGAAAGACGGAAAAATCCTGCAGGCGGATTACAACACGCTGATGGCGTCGGCAAAAAAGGATTATGAATCGACGCTGAAAAAGCCGTCAGGTGTGAAGGTGTCTGCCGGTGAGCGCCAGGAAGACCGGGCGCATGCAGCCCTGCTGGCGCTTGAAACCGAGCTCAGGACGCTGGAAAAACACAGCGGTGTGAATGAGAAAATCAGCCAGCAGCGCCGGGATTTATGGGAAGCGGAAAGTCAGTATGTGGTCCTGAAAGAGGCCGCCACGAAACGGCAGTTATCTGAGCAGGAAAAATCCCTGCTGGCTCATGAGAAAGAGACGCTGGAGTACAAACGCCAGCTGGCTGAGCTGGGAGACAAGATTGAACACCAGAAGCGGCTGAATGAGCTGGCACAGCAGGCGGCGCGGTTTGAACAGCAGCAAAGCGCGAAGCAGGCGGCAATCAGCGCAAAAGCCCGCGGCCTCACCGACCGTCAGGCGCAGCGGGAGTCGGAAGAGCAGCGCCTTCGTGAGGTGTACGGTGATAATCCGGCTGCGCTGGCGAAGGCCACATCGGCACTGAAGAACACCTGGTCTGCGGAGGAGCAGCTTCGTGGAAGCTGGATGGCCGGGATGAAGTCCGGCTGGGGAGAGTGGGCGGAAAGTGCGACGGACAGTTTTTCGCAGGTTAAAAGTGTGGCCACGCAGACCTTTGACGGTATTGCACAGAATATGGCGGCGATGCTGACCGGCAGCGAACAGAACTGGCGGGGATTCACCCGTTCCGTGCTGTCCATGATGACAGAAATTCTGCTTAAGCAGGCAATGGTGGGGATTGTCGGGAGTATCGGCAGCGCTATTGGCGGGGCTGTTGGTGGCGGCGCATCCGCGTCAGGCGGTACAGCCATTCAGGCCGCTGCGGCGAAACTCCATTTTGCAACCGGAGGATTTACGGGAACCGGCGGCAAATATGAGCCAGCGGGGATTGTTCACCGTGGTGAATTTGTCTTCACAAAGGAGGCAACCAGCCGGATTGGCGTGGGGAATCTCTATCGGCTGATGCGCGGCTATGCCACCGGTGGTTATGTCGGTACACCGGGCAGTCTGGCTGACAGCCGGTCGCAGGCGTCCGGGACGTTTGAGCAGAATAACCATGTGGTGATTAACAACGACGGCACGAACGGGCAGATAGGTCCGGCTGCTCTGAAGGCGGTGTATGACATGGCCCGCAAGGGTGCCCGTGATGAAATTCAGACACAGATGCGTGATGGTGGACTGTTCTCCGGAGGTGGACGATGAAAACCTTCCGCTGGAAAGTGAAACCCGGGATGGATGTGACATCGGCTCCTTCCGTCAGGGAGGTGCGCTTTGGTGATGGCTATTCCCAGCGTGCGCCTGCCGGGCTGAACGCTGACCTGAAAACGTACAGCGTGACGCTGTCTGTCTCCCGTGAGGAGGCCACGGCGCTGGAGTCGTTTCTGGCTGAGCACGGGGGCTGGAAGGCCTTTCTGTGGACGCCGCCTTATGGTTACAGGCAGATAAAGGTGACCTGCGCAAAATGGTCGTCGCGGGTCAGTATGCTGCGTGTTGAGTTCAGCGCAGAGTTTGAACAGGTGGTGAACTGATGCAGGATATCCGGCAGGAAACACTGAATGAATGCACCCGTGCGGAGCAGTCGGCCAGCGTGGTGCTCTGGGAAATCGATCTGACAGAGGTCGGTGGAGAACGTTATTTTTTCTGTAATGAGCAGAACGAAAAAGGTGAGCCGGTCACCTGGCAGGGGCGAGAGTATCAGCCGTATCCCATTCAGGGGAGTGGTTTTGAACTGAATGGCAAAGGCACCAGTACGCGCCCCACGCTGACGGTTTCTAACCTGTACGGCATGGTCACCGGGATGGCGGAAGATCTGCAGAGTCTGGTCGGCGGAACGGTGGTCAGGCGTAAGGTTTACGCCCGTTTTCTGGATGCGGTGAACTTCGTCAACGGAAACAGAGACGCCGATCCGGAGCAGGAGGTGATCAGCCGCTGGCGCATCGAGCAGTGCAGCGAACTGAGTGCGGTCAGTGCCTCCTTTGTACTGTCCACACCGACGGAAACGGATGGTGCCGTTTTTCCGGGGCGCATCATGCTGGCTAATACCTGCACCTGGACCTATCGCGGTGATGAGTGCGGTTATCACGGTCCGGCGGTCGCGGATGAATATGATCAGCCGACTTCCGATATCACGAAGGATAAATGCAGCAAATGCCTGAGCGGCTGTAAGTTTCGCAATAACGTCGGCAACTTTGGCGGCTTCCTTTCCATTAACAAACTTTCGCAGTAAATCCCATGACAGAGACAGAATCAGCGATTCTGGCGCATGCCCGGCGATGTGCGCCAGCGGAGTCGTGCGGCTTCGTGGTGAGAGCGCCGGAGGGGGAAAGATATTTTCCCTGCGTGAATATCTCCGGTGAGCCGGAGGCGTATTTCCGGATGGCTCCGGAGGACTGGCTGCAGGCAGAGATGCAGGGTGAGATTGTGGCGCTGGTCCACAGCCACCCCGGTGGTCTGCCCTGGCTGAGTGAGGCTGACCGGCGGCTGCAGGTGCAGAGTGATTTGCCGTGGTGGCTGGTCTGCCGGGGGGCGATTCACAAGTTCCGCTGTGTGCCGCATCTCACCGGGCGGCGCTTTGAGTACGGGGTGACAGACTGTTACACACTGTTCCGGGATGCTTACCATCTGGCGGGGATTGAGATGCCGGATTTTCATCGCGGGGATGACTGGTGGCGTCACGGTCAGAATCTCTATCTTGACAATATGGAGGCTACTGGTTTTTACCGTGTCGCACTGACAGAGGCGCAGCCGGGCGATGTGCTGCTGTGCTGTTTTGGTTCATCGGTGCCGAATCACGCCGCCATTTACTGCGGCGACGGTGAGCTGCTGCACCATATTCCTGAACAACTGAGTAAACGAGAGAGGTATACCGACAAATGGCAGCGACGCACACACTCCCTCTGGCGTCACCGGGCATGGCGCGCATCTGCCTTTACGGGGATTTACAACGATTTGGCCGCCGCATCGACCTTCGTGTGAAAACGGGGGCTGAAGCCATCCGGGCACTGGCCACACAGCTCCCGGCGTTTCGTCAGAAACTGAGCGATGGCTGGTATCAGGTACGGATTGCCGGGCGGGATGCAGGAGAAACCGAATTATCATCCCGTCTTAATGAGCCGCTGGCAAATGGTGCCGTGATCCACATCGTGCCGCGTCTTGCGGGAGCAAAAAGTGGCGGTGTGTTTCAGGCGGTGCTGGGTGCGGCGTTGATTGCTACGGCAATCTGGATGCCGGGGATCAGTATCGCTTTCAGTGACATTCTCTTTTCAATGGGTGCGGCGATGACGCTTGGTGGTGTGGCGCAGATGCTGGCACCGAAAGCCAGAACTCCCCGTACACAGACAACGGATAACGGCAAACAGAACACCTATTTCTCCTCACTGGATAACATGGTTGCCCAGGGCAATGTCCTGCCTGTTCTGTACGGTGAAATGCGCGTGGGGTCACGTGTGGCATCTCAGGAGATCAGCACGGCAGATGAAGGGGATGGTGGTCAGGTTGTGGTAATTGGGCGGTAATATTATTTTACTCATGTTCTAACTAATTTAATATTTATATCGAACACTGATAATTATTCTATTGGTTAGCTATATGAACAAAACGATTTTATTCTGCACGATTATTGCCTTAACAGGATGTAAATCTTTGGATTACGTAAAATCCGGAAAACCTGTAATGGAAGGTAATTCATTAAAAAATATTGATGAATTGTCAGGCTGCATATCCAGACAATGGGCTGGTAATGGAACACCTATAACATCCCTTCCTATTGAGAATGGGGTAAGCCTTTTAGTTCCACAGGCTATGGGGGGATATGATGTTGTGCTTGATATCAAAAAAGCAGGAAATGGCAGTAGTTTTACTCTTTATGAACGTGTACCAGCATTAACGCCAAAAATTTTTGCTGATAGTGTTAATGCATGTAAATAATAGTTAATCCTGTCGTAACTCATGAGCCGCCTTTTGGGCGGCTTTGTTGTTTATGGAGTGTGAGGAATGGGTAAAGGAAGCAGTAAGGGGCATACCCCGCGCGAAGCGAGGGACAACCTGAAGTCCACGCAGCTGCTGAGTGTGATCGATGCCATCAGCGAAGGGCCGGTTGAAGGTCCGGTGGATGGATTAAAAAGCGTGCTGCTGAACAGTACGCCGGTGCTGGACAGTGAGGGGAATACCAATATATCCGGCGTCACGGTGGTGTTCCGGGCCGGTGAGCAGGAGCAGACTCCGCCGGAGGGATTTGAATCCTCCGGCTCCGAGACGGTGCTCGGTACAGAAGTGAAATATGACACGCCGATCACCCGGACCATCACGTCGGCAAACATTGACCGTCTGCGTTTTACTTTCGGCGTGCAGGCACTGGTGGAAACCACCTCAAAGGGGGACAGGAATCCATCGGAAGTCCGCCTGCTGGTTCAGATACAACGTAACGGTGGCTGGGTGACGGAAAAAGACATCACCATTAAGGGCAAAACCACCTCGCAGTATCTGGCCTCGGTGGTGGTGGATAACCTGCCGCCGCGCCCGTTTAATATCCGGATGCGCAGGATGACGCCGGACAGCACCACAGACCAGCTGCAGAACAAAACGCTCTGGTCGTCATACACCGAAATCATCGATGTGAAACAGTGCTACCCGAACACGGCACTGGTCGGCGTGCAGGTGGACTCGGAACAGTTCGGCAGCCAGCAGGTGAGCCGTAATTATCATCTTCGCGGGCGCATTCTGCAGGTGCCGTCGAACTATAACCCGCAGACGCGGCAATACAGCGGTATCTGGGACGGAACGTTTAAGCCAGCATACAGCAACAACATGGCCTGGTGTCTGTGGGATATGCTGACCCATCCGCGCTACGGCATGGGGAAACGTCTTGGTGCGGCGGATGTGGATAAATGGGCGCTGTATGTCATCGGCCAGAATTGCGACCAGTCGGTGCCGGATGGCTTTGGTGGCACGGAGCCGCGCATCACCTGTAATGCCTGGCTGACCACGCAGCGCAAGGCGTGGGATGTGCTCAGTGATTTCTGCTCGGCGATGCGCTGTATGCCGGTATGGAACGGGCAGACGCTGACGTTCGTGCAGGACCGACCGTCGGATAAGGTGTGGACCTATAACCGCAGTAATGTGGTGATGCCGGATGATGGCGCGCCGTTCCGCTACAGCTTCAGCGCCCTGAAGGACCGCCATAATGCCGTTGAGGTGAACTGGATTGACCCGGATAACGGCTGGGAGACGGCGACAGAGCTTGTGGAGGACACGCAGGCCATTGCCCGTTACGGTCGTAACGTCACGAAGATGGATGCCTTTGGCTGTACCAGCCGGGGGCAGGCACACCGCGCCGGGCTGTGGCTGATTAAAACGGAACTGCTGGAGACGCAGACCGTGGATTTCAGCGTGGGTGCTGAAGGGCTTCGCCATGTACCGGGCGATGTCATTGAAATCTGCGATGATGACTATGCCGGTATCAGCACCGGTGGTCGCGTGCTGGCGGTGAACAGCCAGACCCGGACGCTGACGCTCGACCGTGAAATCACGCTGCCATCCTCCGGTACCACGCTGATAAGCCTGGTTGACGGAAGTGGCAATCCGGTCAGCGTGGAGATCCAGTCCGTCACCGACGGCGTGAAGGTAAAAGTGAGCCGTGTTCCTGACGGCGTTGCTGAATACAGCGTGTGGGGGCTGAAGCTGCCGACGCTGCGCCAGCGCCTGTTCCGCTGCGTGAGTATCCGTGAGAACGATGACGGCACGTATGCCATCACCGCCGTGCAGCATGTACCGGAGAAAGAAGCCATCGTGGATAACGGGGCGCACTTTGACGGTGACCAGAGCGGCACGGTGAATGGTGTCACGCCGCCAGCAGTGCAGCACCTGACCGCCGAAGTCACTGCAGACAGCGGGGAATATCAGGTGCTGGCGCGATGGGACACACCGAAGGTGGTGAAGGGCGTGAGCTTCCTGCTTCGCCTGACCGTGGCAGCGGATGACGGCAGTGAGCGGCTGGTCAGCACGGCCCGGACGACGGAAACCACATACCGCTTCACGCAACTGGCGCTGGGGAACTACAGGCTGACAGTCCGGGCGGTAAATGCCCGGGGGCAGCAGGGCGATCCGGCGTCGGTATCGTTCCGGATTGCCGCACCGGCAGCACCGTCGAGGATTGAGCTGACGCCGGGCTATTTTCAGATAACCGCCACGCCGCATCTTGCTGTTTATGACCCGACGGTACAGTTTGAGTTCTGGTTCTCGGAAAAGCGGATTACCGATATCAGGCAGGTTGAAACCACAGCCCGCTATCTTGGTACGGCGCTGTACTGGATAGCCGCCAGTATCAATATCAAACCGGGCCATGATTATTATTTTTACGTTCGCAGTGTGAACACCGTTGGCAAATCGGCATTCGTGGAGGCTGTCGGTCGGGCGAGCGATGATGCGGAAGGTTACCTGGATTTTTTCAAAGGAGAAATCGGGAAAACACATCTGGCCCAGGAGTTGTGGACGCAGATTGATAACGGTCAGCTTGCGCCGGACCTGGCTGAAATCAGGACGTCCATTACGAATGTCAGCAATGAAATCACGCAGACCGTCAATAAAAAACTGGAAGACCAGAGTGCGGCAATCCAGCAGATACAGAAAGTTCAGGTTGATACAAATAATAACCTGAACAGCATGTGGGCCGTGAAACTGCAGCAGATGAAGGACGGACGCCTTTATATTGCGGGTATCGGAGCCGGTATTGAGAATACGCCAGCAGGTATGCAGAGTCAGGTGCTTCTGGCTGCTGACCGGATTGCGATGATTAATCCTGCGAATGGCAACACAAAGCCGATGTTTGTTGGTCAGGGCGATCAGATATTTATGAATGAAGTGTTCCTGAAATATCTGACGGCTCCCACCATTACCAGCGGCGGTAATCCTCCGGCATTTTCCCTGACACCGGACGGGCGGCTGACGGCGAAAAATGCCGATATCAGCGGTAACGTGAATGCGAACTCCGGGACGCTCAACAACGTCACGATTAACGAGAACTGCCGGGTTCTGGGAAAACTGTCCGCGAACCAGATTGAAGGCGATCTCGTTAAAACAGTGGGCAAAGCTTTCCCCCGGGACTCCCGTGCACCGGAGCGGTGGCCATCAGGGACCATTACCGTCAGGGTTTATGACGATCAGCCGTTTGACCGGCAAATTGTTATTCCGGCGGTGGCATTCAGTGGCGCTAAGCATGAGAGAGAGCATACTGATATTTACTCCTCATGCCGTCTGATAGTGCGGAAAAACGGTGCTGAAATTTATAACCGTACCGCGCTGGATAATACGCTGATTTACAGTGGCGTTATTGATATGCCTGCCGGTCACGGTCACATGACACTGGAGTTTTCGGTGTCAGCATGGCTGGTAAATGGCTGGTATCCCACAGCAAGTATCAGCGATTTGCTGGTTGTTGTGATGAAGAAAGCCACTGCAGGCATCACGATTAGCTGAATTTTATAACCCAGATACGGGCGCCAGAAATGGCGCCTTTTTTATTGCAGAAAAGCGAGAGGTAATTATGCGTAAAGTTTGTGCAGTCATTTTGTCCGCAGCCATCTGTCTGTCCGTATCCGGTGCGCCTGCATGGGCGTCTGAACATCAGTCCACACTGAGCGCGGGGTATCTTCATGCCCGTACGAACGCTCCCGGCAGCGATAATCTGAACGGGATTAACGTGAAATACCGTTATGAGTTTACGGACGCGCTGGGGCTGATTACGTCCTTCAGTTATGCCAATGCTGAGGATGAGCAAAAAACGCACTACAGCGATACCCGCTGGCATGAAGATTCCGTGCGTAACCGCTGGTTCAGCGTGATGGCGGGGCCGTCTGTACGCGTGAATGAATGGTTCAGCGCGTATTCGATGGCGGGTGTGGCTTACAGCCGTGTGTCGACTTTCTCCGGGGATTATCTCCGCGTAACTGACAACAAGGGGAAAACGCACGATGTGCTGACCGGAAGTGATGACGGTCGCCACAGCAACACGTCTCTGGCGTGGGGGGCTGGCGTGCAGTTTAACCCGACCGAATCCGTGACCATTGACCTTGCTTATGAAGGTTCCGGTAGTGGCGACTGGCGAACGGATGCATTTATTGTTGGTATCGGATACCGTTTCTGACAACAGACGCCGATTTATCTTCTGTAAATATTGTTATGATACGCAGGTTCATCCACTTTATGGGGTGAACTGCGTTTGAGGAAACGTAAAGTTACACTGTCCTGAAGCCCGTGGCGTCACTGCTGCGGGCTTTTTTTATTGGTGGAAAAGTATGACAGTAAAAATTTCTGGCGTGCTTAAAGATGGCACAGGAAAACCAGTACAGAACTGCACCATTGTGCTGAAGGCCAGACGAACCAGCAGCACGGTGGTGGTGAACACGGTGGCCTCTGAAAATCCGGATGAAGCCGGACGTTACAGCATGGATGTTGAGCATGGTCAGTACAGCGTCACCCTGCTGGTTGAAGGTTTTCCGCCTTCACATGCCGGGACCATTACCGTCTATGAAGGTTCCAGACCAGGTACGCTGAATGATTTTCTCGGTGCCATGACGGAGGATGATGTCCGACCGGAGGCACTGCGCCGCTTTGAGCAGATGGTGGAAGAGGTGTCACGTAACGCCTCCGCGGTTGCACAGAATACGGCAGCCGCGAAAAAATCAGCCAGCGATGCCAGTGCATCAGCCAGCGAGGCGGCAACTCATGCAACCGATGCTGCAGCCTCAGCACGTGCCGCCAGCACGTCAGCCGGACAGGCCGCGTCGTCGGCTCAGTCAGCGTCTTCCAGCGCAGGAACGGCATCGACAAAGGCCCGTGAAGCAGCAAAAAGTGCTGCTGCTGCAGAGTCATCAAAAAGCGCGGCAGCTACCAGCGCCAGTGCCGCGAAAACGTCAGAAACGAATGCCGCAGCGTCACAACAATCAGCAGCCACTTCTGCATCCACCGCGACCACGAAAGCGTCAGAAGCAGCCACTTCAGCACGGGATGCGTCGGCTTCAAAAGAGGCGGCAAAATCATCAGAAACGAACGCAGCCTCGAGCGCCAGCAGCGCAGCTTCCTCGGCAACGGCGGCAGCAAATTCTGCGAAGGCGGCAAAAACGTCCGAGACGAACGCCAGGTCTTCTGAAACGGCAGCGGGACAGAGCGCCTCAGCTGCGGCAGACTCAAAAACAGCGGCTGCATTATCTGCCAGTGCCGCGTCAACAAGTGCCGGGCAGGCCTCAGCCAGTGCCACCGCCGCCGGAAAATCGGCAGAAAGTGCTGCATCGTCTGCTTCAACAGCCACAACGAAGGCTGGCGAAGCCGCTGTACAGGCCAGCGCAGCAGCGAGGTCTGCTTCCGCAGCGAAGACATCCAAGACGAACGCGAAAGCGTCGGAAACCAGCGCAGAATCCTCAAAAACGGCTGCCGCATCGTCCGCCAGTTCGGCGGCGTCATCGGCATCATCTGCGTCTGCTTCAAAAGATGAGGCGACCAGACAGGCGTCAGCAGCAAAGGGCAGCGCCACGACGGCATCCACGAAGGCGACAGAGGCAGCTGGCAGTGCGACGGCGGCAGCTCAGAGCAAAAGTACGGCGGAATCCGCGGCAACGCGCGCTGAGACAGCGGCAAAACGGGCAGAGGATATTGCATCCGCCGTGGCGCTTGAGGATGCGAGCACGACGAAAAAGGGGATAGTACAGCTCAGCAGTGCGACTAACAGCACTTCCGAGTCACTGGCGGCAACGCCAAAAGCCGTTAAGGCCGCGTATGAGCTGGCTAACGGGAAATACACCGCACAGGATGCAACGACAGCACAGAAAGGGATAGTTCAGCTTAGCAACGCGACCAACAGCACATCTGAAATGCTGGCGGCAACGCCAAAGTCGGTAAAGGCAGCCTATGACCTTGCTAACGGGAAATATACTGCTCAGGACGCTACGACAGCACAAAAAGGAATTGTCCAGCTCAGTAGTGCAACCAACAGCACATCTGAAATGCTGGCGGCAACGCCAAAGTCGGTAAAGGCAGCCTATGACCTTGCTAACGGGAAATATACTGCTCAGGACGCTACGACAGCACAAAAAGGAATTGTCCAGCTCAGTAGTGCAACCAACAGCGCATCTGAAACGCTTGCCGCGACACCGAAAGCAGTGAAAGCAGCTAATAATAATGCGAATGGTCGGGTACCTTCTGCCCGTAAGGTGAATGGTAAGGCGCTTTCAGCGGATATAACACTGACGCCGAAAGATATTGGTACGCTTAACTCAACAACAATGTCATTCAGCGGTGGTGCTGGTTGGTTCAAATTAGCAACGGTAACCATGCCACAGGCGAGTTCTGTTGTTTCAATTACGTTGATTGGTGGTGCGGGATTTAACGTGGGGTCACCTCAACAGGCAGGTATATCTGAACTTGTTTTGCGTGCAGGTAATGGTAATCCGAAGGGGATTACTGGTGCTTTATGGCAGCGCACATCGACAGGGTTTACAAATTTTGCCTGGGTCAATACATCTGGTGATACTTACGATATTTACGTTGCAATCGGAAATTATGCGACTGGTGTAAATATTCAATGGGATTATACCAGTAATGCCAGCGTGACGATTCATACGTCACCAGCATATTCTGCTAATAAGCCGGAAGGGTTAACGGACGGTACAGTTTATTCACTCTATACGCCATCAGAGCAGTTTTATCCGCCTGGCGCACCAATCCCGTGGCCATCAGATACCGTTCCGTCTGGCTATGCCCTGATGCAGGGGCAGACTTTTGACAAATCTGCATACCCGAAACTTGCAGCCGCTTATCCGTCAGGCGTGATCCCTGATATGCGTGGCTGGACGATTAAGGGCAAACCCGCCAGTGGTCGTGCCGTATTGTCTCAGGAACAGGACGGCATTAAATCGCACACCCACAGCGCCAGCGCATCCAGTACGGATTTGGGGACGAAAAACACATCGTCGTTTGATTACGGAACCAAATCCACGAATAACACCGGGGCGCATACGCACAGTCTGAGTGGCTCTACGGGGTCTGCCGGTGATCATACTCATGGTAATGGTATTCGTTGGCCAGGAGGCGGCGGTTCTGCGTTAGCATTTTATGATGGCGGTGGGTTCACTTATGTCCAGGATTCACAGTATCAAGTAAGCCCGGGGACTTCTTCCCGTAGATCGTATTATCAACGTATTCAGACACAGTCAGCAGGTGCTCATACCCACTCGCTGTCTGGTACTGCAGCAAGTTCTGGCGCACATGCACATACTGTAGGTATTGGTGCGCATACGCACTCCGTTGCGATTGGTTCACATGGACACACCATCACCGTTAACGCTGCTGGTAACGCGGAAAACACCGTCAAAAACATCGCATTTAACTATATTGTGAGGCTTGCATAATGGCATTCAGAATGAGTGAACAAGCACGGACCATAAAAATTTATAATCTGCTGGCCGGAACTAATGAATTTATTGGTGAAGGTGACGCATATATTCCGCCTCATACAGGTCTGCCAGCAAACAGTACCGATATTGCACCACCAGATATTCCTGCTGGCTTTGTGGCTGTTTTCAACAGTGATGAGGCATCGTGGCATCTCGTTGAAGACCATCGGGGTAAAACGGTTTATGACGTAGCGTCAGGGGACGAGTTATTTATTTCTGAACTCGGTCCGTTACCGGAAAATGTTACCTGGTTATCGCCGGAAGGGGAGTTTCAGAAGTGGAACGGCACAGCCTGGGTGAAGGATACGGAAGCAGAAAAAATGTTCCGGATCCGGGAGGCGGAAGAAACAAAAAACAACCTGATGCAGGTAGCCAGTGAGCATATTGCGCCGCTTCAGGATGCTGCAGATCTGGAAATTGCAACGGAGGAAGAAACCTCATTGCTGGAAGCCTGGAAAAAGTATCGGGTGTTGCTGAACCGTGTTGATACATCAA
>OBYR01000764.1_pt1 | contig 17600 bp, 13 predicted proteins | sample 1495491 | NCBI WGS metagenome assembly OBYR01 (sample SAMEA2580206, study PRJEB22360) | human gut metagenome | biome: human gut; feature: human-associated habitat; material: faeces | place: Denmark | collected 2008/2010 | reverse complement strand
GCCGGCAACGGCGGCTTGATCGCCGTGGATAAACTAGGAAATATCGCCATGCCTTATAACAGTGGCGGTATGTTCCGCGGATTCTTGTATAAGGAGAAAGGTCGTCCGGAAATTAAGAAGGGCTGCGGTATCGGAAAGAAGATCGTTGTGGTAGGGGAAAAGTAGTTTTTTGTATCTTTACGCCAAATTCAGGATAGAATGGCGAAAACAAAAACCGTATATGTCTGCTCTAACTGTGGCGCTGATTCCCCGAAATGGCTGGGTAAATGCCCGAATTGTGGGGAGTGGAACACCTATGTAGAGGAGATCGTAACAAAGGAGCTTGCCGTGAAGCGGCCAGTTCCCGGTATTATGGAGGGCAATAAGATCCGTCCGGTGTTATTGCGTGATATAACGACGGAAGAGGAGGCCCGTATCGATTTAAAAGATGATGAATTAAATAGGGTCCTCGGCGGAGGCTTGGTGAAAGGCTCTTTGGTCTTGATCGGGGGAGAGCCGGGAATTGGAAAATCCACCTTGGTCTTGCAAACCGTGTTGGGCTTGACAGGCTTGAAAACCCTATATGTCTCGGGCGAGGAGAGCAGTCGCCAGTTGAAACTCCGGGCGGACCGATTATCGCATGATAATCCGAACTGTTTCATCCTATGCGAGACGCATCTGGAACAGATTTTTACGCAAGCGGCCAATATCCAGCCGGACTTGATGATCATAGATTCCATACAAACCATCTTTACGGAAGTTGTGGAATCTTCCCCCGGCAGTGTTTCCCAAGTACGTGAGTGTAGTGCCGCTATCTTGAAATACGCCAAGGAAAGCGGTGTACCGGTCTTATTGATCGGCCATATCAATAAGGAAGGCAGTATCGCCGGTCCGAAGGTATTGGAGCATATCGTGGATACGGTGTTGCAGTTTGAGGGCGATCAGCATTATATGTATCGTATCTTGCGGAGCATCAAGAACCGTTTCGGCAGTACGGCGGAACTAGGGATTTACGAGATGCGCCAGAACGGGCTTCGTGAGGTCAGCAATCCATCCGAGTTATTATTAACCCAGAATCATGAGGGACTGAGCGGTGTCGCCATCGCCGCCGCTATCGAGGGGGTACGTCCTTTCTTGATCGAGACGCAAGCCTTGGTCAGCTCGGCGGTTTACGGTACGCCGCAACGTAGCGCCACCGGATTCGATTTACGCCGAATGAATATGTTATTGGCGGTATTGGAGAAAAGGGCGGGTTTTAAGTTGATCCAGAAAGATGTTTTCCTGAATATCGCCGGAGGTTTGAAAGTGAATGATCCGGCTATCGATTTGGCGGTAATCAGCTCCATCCTTTCCTCTAGCTTGGATATCAGCATCGAGCCGGGTGTTTGTATGGCTGGAGAGGTAGGCTTGTCCGGAGAGATCCGTCCGGTCAACCGTATTGAGCAACGTATCTTGGAGGCGGAGAAGCTGGGTTTCTCCCGGATTATCATTCCGCATAATAATCTAAAAGGTTTCGATACGGCGAAAAGTAAGATCCAAATCGTACAGGTAAAGAAAGTGGAGGAAGCCTTTCGGCAACTATTCGGTTAATATATAATAAACAATGATAAAAGAATTACAACTCCGGATATTGCCGGAAGAGGCTGTTAATGAGCAATCGCTAAGGCAAGTAGTAGCCCGTGAGACGGGTGAGGCTCCGAAAAATATCCGAGCCGTACGTGTATTGAAACGTTCGATAGACGCACGCCAGCGAACGATATTTGTCAACGTGAAACTGCGTGTTTTCATGAACGAGATGCCCAGCGAGCCGGAATATCAATCGATAGAGTATAAAGATGTCTCGGCAGGGAAACCTGTGATCGTCGTAGGAGCCGGTCCGGGAGGTCTGTTCGCTGCCTTGCGCTTGATAGAGTTAGGTTTGCGCCCCATCATCGTCGAGCGAGGTAAGGACGTGCGGGAACGCAAGAAAGATATCGCCTTGATCAGTCGTGAGCATAAGGTGAACGGAGAATCAAATTATAGTTTCGGTGAGGGCGGTGCCGGCGCTTATTCTGATGGAAAGCTGTATACCCGTAGCAAGAAAAGAGGCTCGGTAGATAAGATACTGAATATCTTTTGCCAGTTTGGGGCCAGTCCCTCTATCTTGGCGGATGCCCATCCGCATATCGGAACGGATAAGCTCCCCCGTGTGATCGAGAATATCCGGGAGCAAATCAAGCGATGCGGAGGTGAGGTACATTTCGAGACCCGTATGGATGCTTTTATCATGAAAGAGAACGAGGTGATCGGCATCGAGACGAATACGGGAAAGAGCTTTTACGGGCCTGTTATCTTAGCTACCGGCCATTCCGCCCGTGATGTCTATAACTATTTATACGAACGCCAGATCCAGATCGAGGCGAAAGGGATCGCGGTCGGTGTTCGTCTGGAACATCCTCAGGAATTGATCGACCAAATCCAGTATCATCGGAAAGAAGGTCGTGGGAAATATCTTCCTGCGGCAGAGTATAGTTTTGTGACGCAAGCGAATAACCGGGGCGTCTATTCCTTCTGTATGTGTCCGGGAGGTTTCGTGGTTCCTGCGGCGAGCGGACCTAAGCAGGTCGTGGTAAATGGAATGTCGCCTTCCAACCGGGGTTCCCGCTGGTCTAACTCAGGGATGGTGGTAGAGATTCGTCCGGAAGATTATTCCGAACTGGTAGGGCAGGAGGAGCTTTATCTTCGGAATGGCGAGAAGGTGGATGCGGATTCCCCATTAGCGTTGATGGCCTTTCAGGAACGTCTGGAAGAGGTTTGCTGGTTAAACGGAGGCATGAAGCAAACGGCTCCCGCCCAGCGCATGGATGATTTCATGCGGAAGAAGAACTCTTTCGATTTACCGGTTTCCTCGTATACGCCGGGTCTGCTGGCCTCTCCGTTGCATTTTTGGATGCCGGAATTCGTGACCAGTCGCCTGCGGGAAGGTTTCCGTTATTTCGGTAAGGTCTCTAGAGGCTTCTTGACCAACGAGGCAACCATGATCGGCGTAGAGACCCGTACATCCGCTCCGGTTCGTATCCTCCGTGATCGGGATACCTATCAACACGTCACGGTAAAAGGTCTTTTCCCTTGCGGTGAGGGAGCGGGGTATGCGGGAGGAATCGTATCCGCCGCCATCGACGGGGAACGTTGTGCGGAAGGAGTGTATAATTTAGAATCCAATAAATAAGAAAAATGAAAAGTGGTATGAAAATAGGAATATCCCTTTGTCTGGGAGTTCTTATGTGTTTGAATGCGGGTTGTACGGGAAAGAAGTCTGCCGTGGAAGAGCCGGAATTAACGTACAGTAATCCTTTGTCGGTCCAGTTTGGCGATCCATACGTATTGTTGGCCTCGGACGGACGTTATTATATGTATGGTACCGGTGCCGGGGCTGTAGACGGTTTTTGCGCCTATTCTTCCGATGATTTGATCCATTGGAAGTCGGAAGGGCAGGTTTATCGGGGCAATACGCCCGATTCTTGGGCAATCGCTAATTTCTGGGCGCCGGAAGTGTACGAGCGTGACGGGAAGTTCTATATGTTCTTCAGCGCGGATTGGCGGAAGAATCCGACCAACGAGGAGGAAAATTTCCGTATCGGCGTAGCTGTGTCGGATAAGCCGACCGGACCATTTAAGGAATTGGCCGATGCTCCTTTGTTCGATCCGGGATATCCTGTAATCGACGGAAACTTGATCGAGGATGAGGAAGGCCGTACCTATCTCTATTATTCCCGTTGTTGCTATAAGCATCCGGTAGAAAGCGAGATCGCCGATGAGGCAAAGAAGAAAGGCATGTTCGACTCCGTTGAGGAAAGCTGGATTTACGGGGTGGAGGTCGCTCAGGATCTTACGCACGTAATTGGGGAACCCGTACTTCTGCTGCGTCCACCCGTAAAATTGGATGATGCGCAAAGTGAATGGGAAAGTCGCTCGGTTACCAAAGGGGAGGTCGGACGTCGTTGGACGGAAGGCTCTTTCATGCTACGTCACAACGGCTTGTATTATATGATGTATTCCGCTAATTATTTTGGCGGGGCAAATTATGCGGTGGGATATGCCGTGTCCGAACATCCGTTAGGACCGTTTGAGAAGGCATCTAATAATCCGGTGCTGGAGAAGAACGTGGAAAAAGGCGGTATCGTCACGGGTACCGGACATAATAGCGTTACTTGGTCGAAGGACGGAAAACAAATGTATTGCGTTTATCACGGGCGTACCCAGAAGACAGGGGATGAGCGGGTCGTATTCATCGATAAAATGCGAATCGATGAGAATGGCCTTCTAGTCGTGGAAGGCCCTACCACCGATCCGCAATCTATTCAATAGTTATTTATCTCTTCCAGCAACGCCACTCGTTCCAATGAGAACGTAGTGTCGTTGCGTTGGATATATTCCAATAGCTCTTTCGCTCTTGCCCGGAGTTTTTTACCTTGCGCCTCCGGCAAAAGGAAACTTTCTTCCAGCAAGGTCTTGGTCGCCAGTTCCATGCGTTGGAGGCCACACGAGTCATCACCGTCCAGATAAGTGCGGATGCCGTCGATAGGCGTGTTCAGCAAGAAATCGTTATCCAGTTTTAAGGATGTGTAGACGGATTGGATTAACTCGGGGTTCTTGCGTGCCCCATCGTTGGAATTACGATTGAAGATGATCTGGGCGATCACTTTGCCCAGTTCCTCGATCTGTACCATGATGAAATCTCTCTTTAACATAGGAGTGGTGAATTATTCGATCGTTATACTTTGGATGCGGATGTCTTTCTTCGGACGGTCATTCTGGTCTTTCGGCTGGGTGGCGATCTGATCCAGAACGTCGAACCCCTCCGTCAGCTCCCCGAAGATCGTATAAGTGCCGTCCAGATGATGGCAACCGCCTACGGTGGTATAAGCCTTCCGTTGCTCGTCCGTAAATAGCAAATGCCCGGGAGTTGCTTGAATAACGGAGTCTATCTGGGCGTTGATCATTCTCAATCGCTTCTGGTATTCCCGTTTGTTACTCATCTTTATCATATTCAACTCGGCACGGACCGGTGCGTAAAACTCCTTCAGGGCCTTTTGCCGGGCCGGATAGTTGGCGGTACGCTCTAACGTATCCAGTTCGGTTTCCCTATAGACCTTCCCCTGCACGATAAAGAATTGCGACATGTCCGATTTCTTTTGCGGGTTGACATCGTCCGGTTGGCGGGGAGCAGCCAAGGCTCCTTTCTTATGGAAATATTTCTCGTTGATCTCGGGCAGGATCTCGGCGGAAGGATCGCCAAAGCCGCATTTGGCACCGGCGGGAGCGTTCTTGGAATCCGGGGCTCCTCCTTGGATCATAAACTCCGGCAGGACACGGGTGAATAAGGTCCCGTTGAAATCCCCCCGTTTCGCCCGTTCGATAAAAGTACGGGTGTGATTAGGCACATCATCGTACAGGATGGCCTTCATAGTACCTACATTGGTTTTAATAACTACCGTTTTTCCAGCTTCTTGCGCCGAGGTGGCTACCACGCAAAGGAACAATGCTGATAAAATGTAATATATCTTTTTCATGAGATTTTAATTTAAAAGGTAAATATAGGTGTTATGTTGTAAAACACAAAGTAAATGCCTAACTTCGCGTCTTTATTAATAGGTAATAAGATTTTTAAAGATTTTAGCATGGATTGGATAAACGATTTATTATGGGGAGAAGGTATCGGGCATTCTATCCTTTTACTATCTTTCGTGATTGCCGCCGGCATTCAGTTGGGAAAGATAAAGGTGTTTGGGATTTCGCTTGGGATTACCTTGGTGTTGTTTGTAGGTATTATTTTAGGGCATTTTGGGTTTACGGTTAACCACAATGTGATTCATTTCTTTAAGGAATTTGGATTGATCTTATTTGTTTATTCGGTAGGTATGCAAGTCGGGCCGGGTTTCTTCTCGTCTTTTAGGCAGGGGGGAATCACGTTGAATATGCTAGCCTGTGGAATTGTCTTCCTTGGCGTGGCTACGGCTTTGGTATTGCATTTCGTGACAGGTATTCCGATGCCTACGATGGTGGGTATTTTATCGGGGGCGGTGACGAATACCCCCGGATTAGGTGCGGCTCAGCAGGCTTATTCCGATATGTACGGGGTTTCTGATAATACGATCGCCTTGGGTTACGCCGTGGCTTATCCGCTGGGCGTGATCGGTATTATTCTTTCGATCATTTTCGTACGTTACGTATTCCGTGTGAATTTCGATAAGGAGAATGACGATTTGAATAAGGAGGATGCCTCGCATACGAATGAGGCGAAACCGATCTCGCTGGTCGTAAAGAACCCTGCGGTTTTCGGTAAGACGGTAGGGGAGTTATCCGGTTTGATGGATCATCTGGATTTCGTGATTTCCCGTGTATGGCGTAATGATAACAAGCAGATCGAGATCGCTTCCGCCGGTACGATCTTGAATGAGGATGATAAGATTTTCGTGATCACGACAGATCAAGATGCCGAGTCCGTAAAGACATTCATCGGCGAGGAGATCGATATGGAGCGCAAGCAATGGATTCGTATGGAGAGCCAGTTTATCAACCGCCGTATCTTGATCACGAAACCGGAGTTGAACGGCAAGAAGCTGGGGCAGTTGAAACTGCGTAAATTATATGGCATCAATATCACCCGTATCAACCGTGCGGGCGTGGACTTGGTCGCTACGCCGGGCCTGACGTTGCAAGTGGGTGACCGTGTGAATGTGGTGGGTACCGAAACCGCTGTCTCGAATGTGGAGAAGGTATTGGGTAACTCCATGAAGCGCTTGAACGAGCCGAATTTGATCACGATCTTTATCGGCATTGCCCTCGGTATTGTTTTGGGTAGTATTCCTATTACGTTCCCGGGCATTCCGCAACCGGTTAAGTTAGGTTTGGCGGGAGGTCCGCTGATCGTGGCGATCTTGATTAGCCGTTTTGGTTACCGTTATAAGCTGGTTACCTATACGACCCAGAGCGCTAACTTGATGTTGCGTGAGATCGGTATCACCCTCTTCCTCGCTTGCGTGGGTATCAGCGCCGGCGATGGTTTTGTGGATACGATCGTGAACAACGGCGGATTCGCTTGGATCGGTTACGGTTTCATTATCACGACGGTTCCTTTACTGATCATCGGTTGTGTAGGCCGCTATTTCTATAAGATCAATTATTTCACCTTAATGGGCTTGATCGCCGGTAGTACGACGGATCCGCCCGCTTTGGCTTACTCGAACGCTACGGCTGGAAACGACGCTCCTTCCGTAGGTTACGCAACGGTATACCCATTGACCATGTTTTTGCGGGTGCTTACGGCGCAATTATTGATCTTGTTCTTCGCTTGATGCGGTAGTTATAATGGTGCCGTCTTACACGTATACCGGCATTGCCTCACACGTATATCGACGTTGGCCTATGCGAACGTAGGCGTGAGGCGATGTCGGTATACGTGCTGGATGGAGTTGACGCCGGGGAAAATAAAAAGCATAGATGTATTAAATTTACCAGTTTAAAAGGCAATGTTATTCGTAGCATTGCCTTTTTTGTTAGTTTTGTGGGAGTATAATCTAATTTAATATCGTGGAAAGAATGAGTGTAGAGAAGAAAAACGCTTATATCGGAGTGGATTTAGGGGGGACGAATATGCGTGCCGGCCGTATCGCAGGGGATCGATTAGTGGCTCAGGGGAACGCCCCGACTCCCCAGGACGCCGCGGATTGCGGGGAGACATTGGAGGCTTTGATAGAGGTGATCCGTTCCGTGTGGGACGAGGGCGTGGTAGCTATCGGAATCGGTGTGCCGAGCGTGGTGGATCGTGAGAAGGGGATCGTATATAACGTGGTGAATATCCCGCATTGGGAGGAGGTACATTTGAAGGAGATCTTGGAGGCTCGCTTCTCCGTGCCGGTTTATGTGGATAACGACGCGAATTGCTTCGCTCTTGGTGAGCGTATCTTTGGCGACGGAAAGACGGTTGATAACTTCGTGGGCCTCACCTTGGGTACGGGCTTGGGGGGGGGAGTTATCCAGAAAGGCAAGCTGCTGGCCGACGCTAATTGTGGCTCGGGAGAATTTGGCATGATTCCCTACCAAGGACAGATCTTGGAATATTTCTGTAGCGGTTCCTATTTCATGAACGTATGGGGCGTGGATGGGAAGGAGATGTACACCCGTGCGATGCGGAAGGACGAGCAGGCGCTGGAGGCTTACCGGCAGGTGGGGGGGAATGGTGCGCGCGGCATGTCTCATGGTGTGGCGTATGTGTCGCAGCCGCTATCAAGATCGTCGTATTAACGGTAGATCCAGAGATGATCGTCTTCGGAGGCTCGGTGACCGCCGCCCATGAGTTGTTTGAGGAGAGCATGTATGAGGACTTGAAGGATTTCGCTTATCCGAACTCTATCAAGAACTTGAAGATACGTTTCTCTAAGCTGGAGAATCCGGGGCTATTCGGTGCCGCTTCCCTTTGTTATTAAATAAAGACGGATAATTTATAGTTTACTTAAATCTTATTCATACCATGAGACATGTATTTTGTAGGAAGATCGTTTTCCTTTTGGCCGCTTTACTGGTTGTATGTGGCATGTCGGCCCGTAAGCCGATCAAGACGTTATTAATAACGGGGCAGAATAACCATAATTGGCAGGTGAGCCATGTGGTGCTTAAACAGATATTGGAGAACTCGGGACGCTTCTCCGTGGATTTCGCGGTCTCTCCGGAGGCGGGGAAGGATATGTCCGGCTTTGTCTTGGATTTCAGTCCTTACGAGCTGGTGGTGCTGGATTATAATGGGGATGCTTGGCCGGAAGAGACAAACCGTCGTTTCTTGGAATATGTGCGAGGAGGTGGTGGTGTCGTGGTCTATCATGCCGCTGATAACGCCTTCGTGAACTGGCCGGAATACAATAAGATTTGTGCCTTGGGTGGTTGGGAGAACCGGGATGAGAAAGCGGGACCCTATGTATATTGGAGCGATGGTAAGTTGATAAAGGATAGCTCGGCGGGCGTGGGTGGCTCTCATGGCAAGCAACATGAGTATGTGCTGAATGCCCGGAACCATGATCATCCGATCATGAAGGGGCTGCCGAATAAATGGAAACATGCGCAGGATGAGTTATATGATCGTATGCGTGGCCCGGGAAATATAAAGGATTGCTTGTATACCGCTTATTCGGACAAGGAGACCGGAGGCTCCGGCCGTGAGGAGCCGTTGATCTTTACGGTTGATTATGGGAATGCCCGTATATTCCATACGATGCTAGGGCATGCGGGGGAAACGGTAGAGAATTGTCCGGCTATGCAATGCGCCGGCTTCCAGATCACCTTGTTAAGAGGTGCGGAATGGGCCGCTACCGGCAAGGTAACCCAAAAGGTTCCCACTGATTTCCCGACGGAAAAACAAGTATCTAATCGGAGTAATTATAAGCGGTGATACTTGGTTTATTAGAATGCCCATTGTAAGCTCCTTATGATGGGCATTCTAGCAAGCTAACAATGGGCATTCTAAGGAGCTTACGATGGGCATCGTGCTATTTTGCTGAATCCTCGTGCGATAGATAGCCGTCGCTTAATGTGAATCGGGGATCTTGATCCGCCAGAAAGCGGATGGCCGTGAGGCTTTTCTCTTGAGGGAAAGGTAATTTCTCAATAAGTTCTTTCACGGGGATAGGGGATTCCCCGGCCAATACCTTTACGAGACTTTCCCGGATAGCGCTGAATTCCCAATTCATAAGCTGTGATTCATGCTTCGATAGGCATACGTCGCAACAGCCACAAGGGGCGGAATCTTCCTCGCCGAAATAGGATAGGAGCATGCGGCTACGGCATACCCGCTCCTCGTTGATATATTCCAGCACCTTCTCGATCCGTTTCCCGAAACGCTCCTTGCGTTCCTCATACGCCGAGCGGGGTATGGAAAGATACCGCTGTTCCTCCCGGGTCTGGGTATAGATAATCAACGGGGTTTTCTTATGCGGGATGTAGTTTACGATCCGGTATCTGGATAAACCTACCAAGGTCTCATACACCTCGTGAGGCGTTACTCTCGCACGGGTAGCGATTACGCTCTCATCTATATAAACATAATCCGCGAATAACCCGGTGTAAGAACGCAAGATCGTCTGAATCACCTCATCCGTTCGCTTGTTCTCACTTAAATACCTGTAAAGCTCGTCACGGGTAGCCGTGAACATCAGGCGAGAAGCGTTGTCCACCTCCTCCGTATACTCGATATAGCCCGATAGCCCAAGGATCTTCAAGGCATGATGTGCTTGCAATAAAGAGAACTTATAAGCGGAACAAAAATCCGTTAACGAGAAATCGTGTACCGTATCTAGCCCGTACCCTACGGCGATCTGGTAATAATTACCCAACGCCTCATAGACCCGGTAGATAAACTCCTTGTCCGGAAACTCATCCGCCAGCCGTTTCTTTAGCTTGGCGCTATCCGTGGAGGAACAAAGAGCCACGGCGAAGGCTTTCTTCTCATCACGTCCCCCGCGTCCGGCCTCTTGATAATATTCCTCCAACGATCCCGGCATATCCATATGCACGACCAATCGCACGTCCGGCTTATCGATACCCATACCAAAAGCGTTGGTCGATACGATTACCCGGCACTCGTTGTTTTTCCAACGGGCCTGACGCAGTTCTTTCTCGTCACGGTTTAACCCGGCATGGAAGAAATCGGCGGAGATACCCGCCTGTTGCAGCATGAGGGCGATCTCCTTGGTGCGTTTCCGGTTGCGGACATATACGATGGCCGTACCCGGAACTTTTCCCAATATATAAACGAGTGTATTTAACTTATCCTCCGTCTTCCGGACAATATAAGCCAGATTTTTGCGGGCGAAGCTCTTTTGAAATACGTTCTTCTCCTTGAACCGCAGACGCTCTTGTATGTCATTCACCACTTCCGGGGTAGCCGTGGCGGTCAAGGCTAATACCGGAACACCCGGCAATAAGTCCCGGATCTCAGCGATATTGAGGTAAGAAGGACGGAAATCATATCCCCATTGCGAGATACAGTGACTCTCGTCGATTACCAGCAGACAAACCTGCATGGCCTCCATCTTGACCCGGAAAATATCCGTACTAAGCCGCTCCGGGGAGACATATAAGAACTTATACCCCCCGAAGATGCAATTCTCCAGTTGCGTGATGATCTCTTGCCGGCTCATGCCCGAATAAACGGCCGTAGCCTTGATGCCGACCCGGCGTAAGTTCTCCACTTGGTCTTTCATCAAGGCGATCAAGGGAGTGACGACGATGCAAATCCCCTCCATCGCCAATGCCGGCACCTGAAAGGTGATGGATTTACCACCACCCGTAGGCATCAGCCCAAGCGTATCTTTTCCGGCACAGACGGAATGGATAATATCCTCCTGCAAGGGGCGAAAAGCAGGGTATCCCCAATACTTCTCTAATATCTTATGGTAGACGTCCACCTGTCCTCCTCATATATCGTCGGGTTTGATGTCTTTGATCATCAGCTGGATAGAGGTGTTGCCGTTGTAGGTGTTCTCCTCCACCGTGTAACAGATGTTGAAAGGCTTCATACCCTTGATATGGTCGTTGTACCTGTGCATGCCGAAAGCGATGGCGTGCATGGGGGTGCTTGAGTTTCCGTCGATCAATTCCAGCTTGAGATGCTCCAGTTCCTTACCCACGAGCTTACTGGTGCCGTAGTCCTTTACGCCAAGCGAACAGAATACGGGCTTTTGGTTGTCCGGCCCGAACGGACTCATCTTCTTTAGGTCGTTCACGAACTTCTGGTTGATCTCTTTCAAATCCAAGATAGCGTCGATATCGATCTGCGGGATCATCTGCTCCGGTATGATCTCCTCGGATGCGATCTTCAAGAAACGCTCGGTGAATGCCTCTAGGTTCTCCTCCCGAAGGGAAAGCCCGGCGGCGTAGGTATGTCCCCCGAAATTCTCCAATAAATCCCGGCAACTCTCTATCGCCTTGTAAATATCGAAGCCTGTTACGGAACGTGCCGATCCGGTGATCAACTCGGACGATTTGGTAAGAACGACCGCCGGACGGTAATACTTCTCGGTCAAACGGGACGCTACGATACCGATCACGCCTTTGTGCCATCCCGGGTTATACACCACGATCGCCTTCCGGTCATCCATGTTCTCTACTTCGTCGATGACAGCGTTAGCCTCGTCGGTGATCTTCTTGTCCAATTCTCGGCGTTCCTCATTATATTGGTTGATGCTCTCGCTCTTCTCCCGGGCACTGGCGCTATCCTTGGACAGTAGCAGTTCCACCGCCTCCTTCCCGTTCATCATACGGCCGGAAGCGTTGATACGGGGACCGATCTTGAAGACGATATCACTGATCGTGATCTCCTTTCCGGTCAATCCGCAGATATCGATAATCCCTTTCAGCCCGAGGCTGGGGTTGCTGTTCAATTGCTTCAGCCCGTAATAGGCGAGGATGCGGTTCTCTCCCGTAATCGGGACGATATCCGAGGCGATACTGACCGCTGTCAGCTCCAACAACTTCTCCAGATCCGAGAACGGGAAATTATTGCTCTTGGCGAACGCCTGCATGAACTTGAATCCCACTCCGCAACCCGATAAATGCTCATACGGATAGATAGAATCCGAGCGCTTGGCATCCAATACGGCGACAGCGTCCGGCAAAGTGGCGTCCGGCATATGGTGGTCGCAAATAATAAAGTCGATGCCTTTCTCCTTGGCGTACTCGATCTTCTCGATCGCTTTGATACCGCAATCCAGCGAGATAACCAGCGACACGCCGTTCTCGGCGGCATAATCGATACCCTTGTAAGAGATACCGTACCCCTCGTCGTACCGGTCCGGGATATAGAAATCCAAGGTAGACGAGTAAGGTCTTAAATACTTGAAGACGAGCGATACCGCTGTCGTTCCATCCACGTCGTAATCGCCGTAGATCAAAATCTTTTCTTTATTCCCCAAGGCTTTGTTCAAGCGCCTCACCGCCTTATCCATATCCGGCATAAGGAACGGGTCGTGCAAATCGTTCAAGCTGGGTTTAAAGAATTTCTTCGCCTCTTCGATCGAAGTGATACCTCGTTGAACGAGCAAGAGACAGATCACCGGGCTGAATCCTAATTCAGCCACCAATTGGTCTCTCTTATGTAACTCTTCTTCTGATGGGGTTTGAAAGTTCCATTTGTTAATCATTATATATTGTTTTTTTCTTTTTTGCTTGCCTGATACTACGGATACCTTGTCATCCTTAATCTACCGTATGACAAAGGCGAGATTTCCGCAATATATTTCAACCCGTAAAGTTAGAAATTAAATATGGTATATCCGGTATGGCTTAAAGAAAATAGTTTTTTTGTTATTATTTTTTTGAAGTAGGAGAATGATTCGTACATTTGCCTAAATATTATAAAATACAATGACGGAAGATATTAAAAAAGCTTGCGAAGTAATGGCCGCAGGCGGCATAATACTTTATCCTACAGACACTATCTGGGGAATTGGTTGCGACGCTACCAATGAAAAAGCCGTACAAAGAGTGTACGAGCTAAAGCGAAGGACAGACAATAAGGCTATGTTGGTCTTGATGGACAGCGAGGCTAAATTGGATAGGTACGTGTCGGATGTTCCCGATATCGCTTGGGATTTGATTAGCGTGTCTGATAAGCCGTTGACCATCATTTACTCAAGTGCCAAGAACTTGGCGACAAATCTATTGGGAGCCGATGGTAGCGTGGGTATCCGTATCACGAACGAGGAGTTCTCCAAGAAATTGTGCGAGCGCTTCCGTAAACCTTTGGTCTCTACTTCCGCCAACGTAAGCGGCGAGCCTTCTCCCGCTAATTTCAGCGAGGTATCGGAGGTGATCAAGGAGGGTGTGGATTATATCGTGAGTTATCGTCAGGACGATATGAGCAAGGCCGCTCCGTCCGGCATTATCAAGTTAGGAGCCGGTGGGCTTGTGCAGGTAATTAGATAAGGATGAAGAAAAGCGTACAAGCCGGAAAATATATTGTCTCGGATTTTATAGCGTCGTCGGTAGTCTGGTTATTATTTAACCTGATACGCTATGAGGAGGTGGCGGTGTATGAAGGGTTTGATACCGTCGGGGCCTTTTTGCTGCATATCCCCTCATTGAAGGGGCAGCTATTGATCCCGTTTTTCTGGTTCGTATTATATTGGTTTTCCGGTTATTATAATAAACCGTTCGGTAAGTCGAGGCTTACTGAGTTGTTCTCTACCCTTGGGAGCGTGTCGATCGGTGTCGTGATCTTGTTTTTTGCCTTAGTGCTGAATGACTTGCCCCGTTCTTATCACGTGTATTATGATATGTTTTTCTCTTTATGGGGATTGCAGTTTGTCTTGACGTATATTCCCCGGTTATTGATTACGCAGGCCGGGTTACGGAAGATAAAGTGCAGGGAATGGGCGTTGAATGTATTGATGATTGGGGCGGGGAAGAAGGCGGCGTGTATTGCCGACGACCTGTATGGTTTGGGTTATAATATCGTCGGTTTTGTCTCCGATGGTACGGAGAAAAAGGGCGGGGTCGCCGGAGATCGTGTGATCGGTAGGCTAGAATCTTTGCCGGTGATCGTAGAGGAGAAAAAGGTGGATGAGCTGGTTGTCGCCTTGGAGACGGTGGATAATAACCGTTTGATGGATATCCTGTATTCGTTATATTGCTATAAACGGCCGATCAAGATATTGGCGGATAAATCCAGTTCATTATCGCAAGTAAAGATCAAGGCGATAAAGGGCGTTCCGCTGGTGGACGTGACGGATAACAACTTCTTGCCCATCGAGCAGAATGTAAAGCTCTTTATGGATAAGACGTTATCTCTGATTTTCTTGGTGCTCTTATCTCCCTTGTTCCTGTATATCGCTTGGCGGGTGAAGCGGGATTCCCCCGGCCCGGTGTTTTTCAGTCAGGAACGGATCGGATACATGGGCGAGCCTTTCATGATCTATAAGTTCCGTACGATGTACACGAACGCCGAGGAGGAAGGCCCGTTGCTCTCTTCCGAGGACGATTCCCGTATCACTCCCTTCGGACGGGTGATGCGGAAATACCGCTTGGACGAGTTACCGCAGTTCTGGAACGTGCTGAAAGGGGATATGTCGCTAGTTGGCCCCCGTCCGGAACGTAAATATTTCATCGAGCGGATCGTGAGGAAAGCCCCCTTCTACTATCTGCTGCATAACGTACGTCCGGGAATCACCTCGTTGGGTATGGTGAAATATGGATATGCCGGCAGCGTGGATGAGATGATCGAGCGCTTGGAATATGATATATTATACTATGAGAATATGTCCTTGATTCTGGACATAACGATTCTCATTTATACAGTTAAAACAGTGTTTACAGGTAAAGGTATTTAAAATGGCAAACGAAGGTTTATTCTATAAATTCTTGTTGTGGAGGGAAAAGCGCATCAAGGAGAAGCATTTCATCCTTATTATCAGTTTTATCGTGGGACTTTGTACGGCAGCCGCCGCCATAATACTGAAACAGCTGATCCATTTCATACAGCATTTATTGACGGGCAATTTCAATGCTGATGGCGTAAATTACCTCTATTTGCTTTATCCGGTGATCGGTATCTTGTTGGCCGGATTATTCGTGAAATACATCGTGCGGGATGATATCAGCCACGGTGTGACGAAGATCTTGTATGCCATCTCGCAACGAAAGAGCCGTATCAAGCCGCATAATACATGGACCTCTATCGTAGCCAGTTCCGTGACGATCGGCTTTGGTGGATCGGTCGGGGCGGAGGCTCCTATCGTATTGACGGGGGCGGCTATCGGTTCTAATCTGGGGCGGGTGTTCAAGATGGAGCAAAAGACGTTGATGTTGCTCGTGGGATGTGGTGCCGCCGGAGCGATCGCCGGTATCTTCAAGGCGCCTATCGCCGGGTTGGTGTTCGTTATCGAGGTATTGATGCTGGACCTTACGATGACTTCCGTGCTTCCTTTGCTGATCTCGTCGGTGACGGCGGCTACGATGTCTTATATCTTTACCGGCACCGAGGCCATGTTTAAGTTCTCTCAGACCGAGGCATTCGAGATCGAGCGTATTCCTTACGTGCTCTTGCTGGGTGTTTTTTGCGGATTGGTATCCCTTTATTTTACCCGTGTGATGAACAAGGTGGAAGGGATGTACCGGAAGTTGGGTACGTATTGGAAGAAGTTCATGTTGGGGGGGGTGATGCTGAGTATTTTGATATTCCTGTTCCCGCCGCTATATGGTGAGGGCTATGATACGATCGGCTCGTTGCTGAACGGGCAGTTCTCGCATATCATGGACAAGAGTTTGTTTTACGATCTGAACGATACCTATTTCGGGGTCTTGATCTTCTTGACCTTGATCTTGCTTACGAAGGTATTCGCTTCCAGCGCCACGAATGCCGGAGGGGGGTGCGGTGGTATTTTCGCTCCTAGTTTGTATCTGGGCTGTATCGCCGGTTTTATCTTTGCGCATACGTCTAATTATTTCCCGTTCACGATGTATATCTCGGAGAAGAATTTCGCTTTGCTGGGTATGGCGGGTATCATGTCTGGGGTGATGCACGCTCCTTTGACCGGGGTTTTCTTGATCGCCGAGCTGACGGGTGGGTATGATTTGTTCCTCCCCTTGATGATCGTCTCGATCAGTTCCTATATCACGATCCTTATGTTTGAGCCTCATAGTATCTACTCCATGCGTTTGGCGCAGAAAGGCGAGTTGCTGACGCACCATAAGGATCGGGCGGTGCTTACCTTGCTACGGGCGGATAGCGTGATCGAGAAAGATTTCCAGATGGTGTCTCCGGAGATGACGTTGGGCGATATGGTAAAGGTTATTTCCCGAAGCGGGCGTAACACCTTCCCTGTTGTGGACGAGCGGGGCGTGTTGCTGGGTATCGTCTTGCTGGATAATATCCGGAATATCATGTTCCGTCCGGAGTTGTATAATCGTTTCCATGTATCGAAGTTCATGGTTTCCGCCCCGGCCAAGATCGTAATCAACACGCCGATGGATCAGATCATGCAGACGTTTGACGATACGAAAGCGTGGAATCTTCCGGTGGTCGATGAGAATGGCCATTATATCGGCTTTATGTCGAAATCGAAGATATTTAATTCCTATCGGGAGGTATTGGTCGATAACTTTTCCGGGGACTAACTTGTTAAAAACAGATCCAATTTATTGTACATGAAGAAAGAGGATTTACGAATCGTATATATGGGCACTCCCGATTTCGCCGTGGAGAGCCTGCGTGCCTTGGTAGAAGGTGGATATAATGTGGTAGGTGTCATTACGATGCCGGATAAGCCGATGGGCCGTCATGGTAGCGTGCTTCAGCCGAGTGCCGTGAAGCAATATGCCGTATCGGTGGGTCTTCCGGTCTTACAGCCAGAGAAGTTGAAGGATGAGGCGTTTTTGGAGGAACTGCGTGCCTTGCGGGCGGATTTGCAGATCGTGGTGGCGTTTCGTATGCTGCCGGAGGTGGTCTGGAATATGCCCCGTCTGGGAACTTTTAATCTGCATGCCTCCTTGCTTCCGCAATACCGGGGTGCCGCTCCGATCAACTGGGCGGTTATCAATGGTGATACGGAGACCGGCGTGACTACTTTCTTTCTTACGCATGAGATCGATAC
>OBYR01000762.1_pt1 | contig 17639 bp, 15 predicted proteins | sample 1495491 | NCBI WGS metagenome assembly OBYR01 (sample SAMEA2580206, study PRJEB22360) | human gut metagenome | biome: human gut; feature: human-associated habitat; material: faeces | place: Denmark | collected 2008/2010 | reverse complement strand
TTTTATACTTCCAAATGTTTTAGGAAGTTTTTTCTAAAAGTTTTTTCATCATGTTCTGCAGTGCCGTTCTCTCTCGAATGCGGATGCAAAAGTAGTGCTTTACAACATACGCTCCAAACTTTTCACGCTTTATTTTTCACATAAAATCGTATCTATTCAACTATAGCGCTGAGTCATTGACGATTACAAAGTAAAAAAAATCAACACACTCCAAACACTCAACTATCGTTAAAAATCAGAACTTATGCCCTATTCGCTCTTCCAAAGACCGGTTTTCCTATACATTATAATATGGGAAAAACATCAGGTACAACAAAGCCTTCTTCTTGTTTGTTTTACTAAAAAAACAAGGAGATTATTTTATGGCAATAAAAAAAGTAGAAAACATCATAGCACCTCCTGCACCACATATGGTTGGAGATGGATTCAGAGTACATAACTTCATACCTCATCTGGAAGAATTAAGCAGAGAGCGCATGAATCCTTTTATCTTGCTCGACTATAATGCAAAAATGGAGTTCGCACCACGAAAAGAGCCAAGAGGAGTCGGGGTTCATCCACACCGTGGGTTTGAAACCGTAACAATTGTATATAAAGGGAAGGTCGCTCACCATGACAGCAGAGGAAACAGCGGCGTGATCGGTCCGGGTGATATCCAATGGATGACAGCAGCTTCCGGTGTTCTTCACAAAGAGTATCATGAAGAACAATTCAGCCAAAAAGGAGGAGAATTCCATGTCGTACAACTATGGATCAATCTTCCAGCCAAAGATAAAAAGACAGATCCGAAATATCAATCTATCATCAACGGCCAGATACCCAAGGTTGAACTACCCGATAATGCCGGACTGGTTGAAGTCATTGCCGGACATTATCAGAATACAAACGGAATAGCATCCACTTTCACGCCCATGCATTTACTAAATGTCAAGCTAAATAAAGGTGGAAGTGCTGATTTTTCATTTCCAGCAAATTATAACACTGCCATTCTGGTCATTGAAGGCTCCGTAAAGATCAATAATAATGAACTGGTTCCAACCGATTATTTCGCTTTGTTCGAAAATAAAGGAGAAAGTTTCAGTATTCAGGCTGTAAACAAAGCGACTATCCTTGTATTGAGTGGAGAACCAATCAAAGAACCTATCGCTGCTTATGGCCCATTCGTCATGAACAATGTTGCAGAATTGAAACAAGCTTACATCGACTTGGGAGCCGGTAAGTTCGGTAAACTGGATGACTAGGGTGACTAGGCCGACTATTCCTGTTAGATATTCCAGTGTTATACAATACAACTTACATCTAACAGAATAGAAAAAATAATAAATTACCGCTTCAATTTAGTTTAGTATGAACAAACGCCTGACAGCATTGTTTGAACAAGACAAACGAGCATTATACTAAACTAAATTTTACAGTTATGGCAAAAGAAAGTGTTAAGATTCTACAGCAGAAACTAGACGTAGAAAGTTTATTATCACAGCTTAACGCTGCATTATCAGAAGAATGGTTAGCATACTATCAATATTGGGTAGGCGCTTTGGTAGCAGAAGGTGCTATGCGTGCAAACGTACAGGCTGAATTTGAAGAACATGCCAACGAAGAATTAGGACATGCCAAACTACTGGCTGACCGTATCATCGAACTGGAAGGCGTTCCAGTTCTCGATCCGAAACAATGGTTTGAACTGGCAAGATGCAAATATGACACACCTAATGATTTCGATGTTGTCAGCCTGTTGAACCAGAATGTTGCTTCAGAACGTTGCGCTATCGTCAGATACCAGCAAATTGCTGAATTTACAGATGGCAAAGACTTTACTACCTGCGAAATCGCCAAACATATCCTGGGTATGGAAGAAGAACATGAGCAGGATCTGCAAGACTATCTGACTGATATTGCCAGAATGAAAATTTCTTTCTTAAAGTAATACCTGGTCCGGTATAAATTACTGAAAAATAAACCCGCTCCTTTCAATAGAAAGCCGTGGGTTTATTTTTTATTGTGCCATCTGCTTCAATGCAGGCATGTTACATACTTTTACCACTTTCCTGTCTATAGAGATGATTCCCTCCTGCTCCATCTCTGCCAGCGCCCGTGCCAATGACGGCCGGGTAACACCGAACGAATCGGCTATCTCCTGCTGTGTTTCTGTTAAATGAATCACAGTCGACAATGCATCCGGTAACTTACGCAACAAATAATCCGCAATCTTATTCTTTATGTTCTTCAGGGACAGGAACATGATCTTATCGCTCAGGAAATGGCTTCTTCCGGATATCAACATCAGGAAGTTCTGAAGAAGTTGCCTGTTCTGTTGCATCCAAACGGTAAAATCATCCCGATGAATAAATAAGATCTCCGACGATTCCATAGCAATAATGTTTACCGGCAGATTATTTTTCGGAGCATATAAAAATGCAGGGGCTAATAATTGAGCGGCTTCCAACTCCTCAATAACAACGAGTTTACCTGCATCATTCACCATTTGCCCTTGTAAAAGTCCGTTCAAAACGATCATCAGATGATTACAGGGCGTTCCCTGTAAAGCAACGACATCTTTTGTCCGGTAAGTAACAACCCGGTAAGCCGCCGTTTCCAACAAAGCGGAAATCTCAGATTCCGGGATATCCCGGAATAGGATGGATTTAGAGAGAATAGCTATCATATTCAATTATATATACAGACAAATATAACAAAAGATATGGAGGAAAGCTTCTTTTTCTGCAAGGGAAAGTTGTTGCCGACACTGTCGGCAAAATAATCGACAGCGTCGGCAAAGCTTTCGACAGTGTCGGCAATATTGTTGACACTGTCGGCAACAACTTTCATCGGCAACTAAACAAAGTTACATAAGGTCCCATACTGCTTTCATTCCTATCCTGCTAAAAGTTTTACCGTGTCTATCTAAAAAATATCCACGTTTGTAACATTTGGTACAATATAAGAAACCTTACCACCTTACTTTTGTTTCCAGAATAATATAAACCAATAAATTATAGAATAGTATGGATGCAAAAATGTTTTGTTTTCAGTGTCAGGAAGCCGCAAAAGGTACAGGTTGTACAATCAAAGGTGTCTGTGGAAAAGATGATGAAACAGCCAACCGGATGGACCTGCTTTTATTTGTTACTAAAGGTGTTTCCGTTGTAGCTACTCTATTACGGAACGCCGGAGTTGAAATTCCCTCACATATCGACCACTTCGTTGTCGATGCCCTTTTCTCTACAATTACGAATGCGAACTTTGACATAGAAAGTATTACTAAACGAATTGTCGAAGGTATCACTTTAAGAGACCGGTTAAAGGAAGAAGCCCGCAAACAGGCAATCGAACTTCCGATCATCGACGAACTGGTATGGATAGGCGATGAAAGCAGTTTTGAAGGGAAAGCACTGACCGTCGGTGTTTTACGCGAAGCTAACCCGGACATCCGTTCGTTGAAAGAACTAACCATCTACGGATTGAAAGGCATGGCTGCTTATGTGGAACATGCCGGAAACCTGGGATTCGAGGATAAAGACCTGCACCGATTTATCCAATATGCCCTGGCGGAAACTTTAAGAAAAGACCTTTCCGCAGAGCAATTAACAGCATTGGTTCTGGAAACCGGAAGTTATGGTGTGAAGGCCATGGCTTTATTAGACAAGGCAAACACCAGCAGTTACGGTAACCCGGAAATCACACAGGTGAACATCGGTGTCCGCAATAATCCGGCAATCCTTATCAGCGGTCATGATCTGAAGGATATGGAAGAACTGCTTGCACAGACAGAAGGAACCGGAGTCGATGTTTATACACATAGTGAAATGTTACCGGCCAATTATTATCCGGCTTTCAAGAAGTACAAACATTTTGTCGGCAACTACGGAAATGCCTGGTGGCAGCAACGGGAAGAGTTCGAGAGCTTTAACGGACCGATCCTGTTCACAACAAACTGTATCGTACCGCCGCTGGAAGGAGCTTCCTACAAAGACCGTGTCTATACAACCAACTCGACCGGTTTCCCGGGATGGAAACATATACCTTCTAGAGAAGATGGTAAAACAAAAGACTTTTCAGAGATCATAGCACATGCCAAACGTTGTGCAGCACCGAAAGAGATCGAACATGGACAGATCACCGGAGGTTTTGCCCATAACCAGGTAATGTCTTTGGCTGATAAAGTGATCGATGCCTTTAAAAGCGGTGCAATCCGTAAGTTCGTGGTGATGGCCGGATGCGACGGACGTATGAAGAGCCGTAACTATTATACGGAATTCGCCAGCGAATTACCCTCCGACTGCGTGATCCTGACTGCCGGTTGTGCCAAATACCGTTACAACAAATTGCCATTGGGAGATATAGGCGGTATTCCCCGCGTATTGGATGCCGGACAATGTAACGACAGTTATTCACTTGCCGTTATAGCCATGAAGCTGCAGGAGGCTTTCGGACTGGAAGATATCAACCAACTGCCGATCGTCTATAATATCGCCTGGTACGAACAAAAGGCGGTGATCGTCCTGCTCGCCCTGCTGAGTCTTGGAGTCAAAAACATTCACTTGGGTCCGACGCTTCCGGCTTTCCTTTCTCCCAACGTGGCAAAGGTACTGGTTGAGAACTTCGGTATCGGGACGATCAGCACTGTAGACGAGGATATTGAAAAACTAATTCTTGCCTGATATTTTAACGAAACTTTGTATATTCGCAACCAAATTCGGATAAGAATGGTTATATCATAAAAAAGGCGAATATATATGGGGAAGTTTTTACAAGAATTTAAGCAGTTCGCCATGCGCGGCAACGTCGTTGACATGGCTGTCGGTATCATCATCGGTGGTGCTTTCGGAAAGATCGTATCTTCTGTCGTTGGAGATATTATTATGCCAGCAGTAGGGTTACTGGTGGGTGGTGTGAACTTTACGGATTTGAAAATCGTATTGAAGCACGCGGTAATGGAAGGTGACAAAGTAATCACTCCTGCCGTATCCATCAATTACGGGAACTTTTTACAGGTGACATTGGACTTTATCATCATTGCGTTTGCAATCTTTCTGATGATAAAAGGGATGAATGCCCTCAACAAGAAGAAGGCAGAGGAAGTTCCGGCCGCCCCTCCCGCTCCACCGGCTGATGTTCAGTTGCTGACTGAAATACGTGATTTACTGAAAGAAAAGAAATAAGCAAAAGCCTTACGAATAAGGTTTCCACAAAGATAGGGAAGCGTGTCAAAACAGAGGTCTGCCTCTTTTGACACGCTTTTATTTTCTATGCACCGACAGTTTCCGGTACATCCGGTTTCGGGAACAGGCGAGAGCTTAATGCTTGCAGCGCCCGGGCTTTATCGGCAGACTTCATAACCAGCGAGACGTTACTGCTACTTCCTCCGTAAGAGATCATCCGCACAGGGATATCTTTTAACGCATCTATGATACGGGCTTCAAAGCCGACATTCTGCCATTCAAGATCTCCGACAACACATACGATCACCATATCCCTTTCCACATAGATCGTTGCATACTTTTCCAGGTTTGTGACTATTTCCTGTAAATGTTCAGGATTATCTATGGTCACAGAGACACCGATATCCGATGTCGTCACCATATCGACAGCCGTTTTATAAAGAGCAAACGTTTCAAAAACCACATTCAGGAACTTATGAGGTGGTAAAATATTTAACGACTTCATCTTAATGAACACGATATTATCTTTCGCTGCTACCGCCTTGATCCTTCCCTTCTCTGCCGTATTGGAGATCAGTGTTCCGGGAACCTCCGGCTGCAAAGAGCTTAGCAGGCGGACGGGGATATTGTTATCCTTTGCCGGGCGGATACAGAAAGGATGGAGTATTTTCGCGCCGAAATATGCGAGCTTCGCTGCCTCTTCAAAATTCAATTGGCGGACAGGTGCCGTGTGATCCACTACGCGGGGATCGTTGTTATGCATACCGTCAATATCCGTCCATATCTGTATTTCTTCAGCATGGATGGCAGCTCCGATCAGGGAAGCGGAATAGTCACTTCCGCCACGTTGCAGATTGTCCGTCTCTCCGTATGCATTCCGGCAAATGAAACCCTGTGTGATGAAGATTCCGGTACCGGGGAAGCGGGAAAGCTGGTTATTGAGATGCTCTGAGATATATGCCATATCCGGTTCTCCGTCAGCATTGATCCGCATAAAATCGAGAGCCGGAAGCAAAGCGGATTTTATTCCCTGCTCCTGCAAGTATAAGTGCATCATTCCGGTCGAGATCAATTCACCCTGTGCCAGGACCACTTTCTCATCAAATATGGTAAAAGGTGTATCGGCGAACGCCCAGATTACGTTGAAGCGCTCCATGACCAGTTCCAACGCCTTTTCCTTATAGGTGACAGAAGAATATAAATCCTCGATATGTCCGGCATAGGTCTGTTCCAGACGGGTGATGATCTTATTTGCTTCATCAGCCTCCTTACGGTAGAAACAGCGGGTGATGTCGACCAGCGAATTGGTCGTTCCGGACATAGCTGATAAGACGACAATTTTAGGTTCTCCATTACGGATTATAGATACGACGTTCTTCATCCGTTGGGCTGAGCCAACAGATGTACCGCCAAATTTCAATACTTTCATGATTGTTTACTGTGTTATCTAAATTACTATCAGACTTCAAATTTTATAATGAACGTACTCCCTTTACCGACTTCGCTTTCCACACGGATCGTACCGCCATGCGCTTCAACAAAGTCTTTGCTGATCGCCAGGCCGAGCCCGCTACCCTGCACTTTGGTTCCGGGGACACGGAAGTAACGGTCGAAGATGCTTTGATGGTAACGGGGATCGATGCCTTTACCGAAATCGCGGACGAATATCTCCAGGGATTTGCCCTCCTGACGGGCTCCAATGATGATACGACCGTTCTCCGGCGTGTAATGGATGGCGTTCGATAACAGGTTGGTCAATACCCAGGCAATCTTTTCGCTATCGACAAACAGCTTGGAGATCTTCTCCGGATACTCGACTTCAATGTGGCAGCCGAACCGCTCCGCTTGCACACGGTTTGCCTTAATCGCGTAGTCGATCAGTTCGATCGGCTTGGTGATCTTCGGGTTCAACTGTAGTTTACCGGTTTCCACCTGCGTCATTTTAAGCAGTTCGCCGGTTATTTCCAGAAGGCGGTCGCTGCTTTCCTTGATACTTTCAGCCAACGCCTTTTGCTCGTCGTTCATATTGCCGACACGGTTATCTTCCAGGAGCTTGAGGCTCATCATAATGGCAGAGATAGGTGTTTTCAGCTCATGGGAAATGGTCGAGATGAAGGTTGTCTTTGCTGAATCGAGCTCCTTGAACTCTGTGATATTCTTCAGAAGAATTACGTCGCCGACATACTGGCTGCCGTTTTTCTGGTCGTCCGTTACATGAATAGGGATATACTGGACTTTGAAATAACTTTCTTTATTATCGGCATAAATCTTGAGCGGTTCTTCCTTTTCGTTCGGCTGAACCAATTCACGGACGAGGCGGCGCAACAGATCGTTCTTTAAAGCGAGTTCGGCGGCGGATTTGCCAATCACATTTTCACGTTTCAGATTGAGGATAGTTAACGCCACGTCGTTGGCAAAAAGAATGATACGGTTACCATCCAGGCCGATGATCGGTTCGGTAATGCTGTTTACGATGGCTTCGATGTATTTCTTACCCTGAATAATATCGGAAAGCGTACTTTTACGGTATTCGGTCAGACGCTCCGCCATCCGGTTGAACGATTGGGCAACTTCGGTAAATTCCTCGTATTTTCCCAGGTCGAGACGCTTCTCATAATTATGGTTGGCAATTTCCATGATACCGTCTGTCAGCTTACGAATCGGAGTATTGATGGATCGCGGGAGACGTATCAGGAAAGCAAAGGCAATCAGAATACAGGTGATACCGATGATGCAGATCCATAGCAACGCTTCATGCGCGGTATGTTCCGCTACCTGGCTTTTTCGGTAGATAGAAGCCATGTTCAGGCTCATCACCTCGTTCAAAGCGATGCGGACACGTTGGATGGAAGCATCGTTCATGTCTTTCTTCATCGATTCATATTGTGTGACCAGATGAGTGGTCGCTGCATTCTCGTCCACCTCTGTTATGTTCTCCTTTTGCAGGCCCAGGTTCTTTTCAAATTCGTTCCGTGCCACCGGGTCGGTCTTGATGCGTTCGAGCGCATCCAACATACGGCGGGAATACAACAATGTGTTGTAATTATCCGCAAGGATATTCTGCGTATCTGCCGACATACGGTAGATATTCTTTACCGACAGACCGCCCAACAGGACGATCATTGCAAACAGCAGACCTATTCCGTAGGTGAGCTTCGTTTTAATCTTTAAACTAATAGACTGTAACATGTTATGCCAATATTATCAGGTCAATATTCATTTGTGACAAGCTATTCAGCAATTTCCGGTACTGGAAACAAGCGCGAAGGACGGAAGTGAGCGTAAAAACAGGCTTTCCGATACAGACGGTCGTGATTTGCTTTTCGCGGCATACCTCGATAATGCTGTCGGGGATACTTTTCGACTGGACCTGCATCACCTCGCCTCCCAACTCTGCCGCCAGTTTGAAATGGTTGGACAGATAACGCTGGTTTGCCAGCGGAATGCGCTCGATACTTTCGCGGGGCGTTTGCACGTAAAGGACAAAGAACTTCGTGTTGTAGCGGGTAGCCAGCCGCGCCGCCTTGCGGATCACTTTCCTCGGCGTCTTCTCATTACTGCTGATGCAGGCCAGGAACTTCTCGTGGCGGACACCGGTATTGACTGGGACAGCACTCTCCACCTTCTTCTCGACACGGAGGGCAACCTCCTTCAAGGCCAGTTCGCGTAACTGGAGAATGTTTTCGGATTTAAAGAAATTGTTCAGTGCCGTCGGAATCTTTTCCGGCTTGTATATCTTGCCCGCTTTCAGGCGTTTCACCAGTTCATCGGCTGTCAGGTCGATGTTCACGACCTCATCCGCCTGCTCCAGGACACTGTCGGGGATGCGTTCTTTGATCTCGATGCCGGTGATATCCTGCACATCTTCGTTCAGACCTTCCAGATGCTGGATATTTACTGCCGTAATCACGCTGATACCTGCTTCTAAAATATCCGTCACATCCTGCCAACGCTTTTCGTTCTTGCTTCCATCGATATTGGTATGTGCCAGTTCGTCCACGATCACGACCTCCGGATGGATATTCAGGATTGCCTGCAAATCCATCTCCTCCACTTCCTTCCCCTTGTAAAACGACCGGCGGCGCGGTATCAAAGGTAAACCTTCTACCAACGCCTCCGTTTCAGTCCTGCCGTGGGTTTCCACATAGCCGACCTGCACGTCTATTCCGCTGCGAAGCAATTCGTGCGCCTCCTGCAGCATGCGGTATGTCTTGCCTACACCGGCGATCATACCGATGTAGATCTTGAAATTGCCGCGACGGGACTTTTTCAGCAAATCTAAAAAGTGTTGTACGCTTTGTTCTCTGTCCATGAGTTCCTGTTTCAGATTACCACGGTCTTAACGATATTCCAAACACTAAATGAGCGTCTTCCATACGAGGATTCCAAATAGCCTGCGCAAATATAGGCAAAGAGAATGAATCGCTGAACTTTATTGCCGTACTTCCTTTGAGCGCGACGTTGGTAACAGCAAATCCGTCGTTGGTCTTCGTACCGGTATATACGCCGTAAGAGGTATAGGGAAGGAAACCGCAGGTCAGATTCAAATCTACCATTTTTACAGAGAAAGGATAGTTCAATTCGACATAAGATGAATAATTTTGATTGCCGTCGGCATCCTTATCCTGTCCGGCAAACATAGTGTACCAGGCGATCGAGAGGGGAAGTTTCTCAACCGGGAGTGTATAGGCTACGCCCGCTTCAAAATGATGTGCCGTTTCATGGCTTTTGAAGTTGAAGTATTTGTTCGCACCTTGACCAGCCCACCAGAGGTCGGCGATGGAGAGGGTCAGACCGGAGTTTCCAAAGGTATAGGCGGCGGTGAGGTCGATCTCTTTGTTGGCGGCACCTTCCGAGGATTTGTAACCGTCGAAATCGGTCGATCCCCATGCCGTCAGGGAGAAGCTTCCGGCGCTGAATGCCAGTGTCGGTTGGAAACTTGCTCCCGTTTGGTAGAAGCCTCTCCAGATATAGGAACTCACGAGGTCACCCTGGACGGTGAAGTTTACGGGGCTTTCGTTTTCCTCCGCTTTCAAGGCAGTAAAGGAAGATAAAGAGAAGATCAGAGAGGCTAATGTGATATTTTTAACGATAGATTTCATATTCTTATATATTCAAGTTGTTATTGTCATCTGTTTTATTCCGGTTATTTATTCATTGCCGCTTTCTCCAAAGCGACATTCAGTTTCAGGACATTGACCTTTTCAGGACCGAATAAACCTAACAGGGGTCCTTCCGTATTGGCATTCACCAAAGCCATCACTTTTTCAGGAGAAAGACCGCGTGCCGTCGCTACCCGTTGTACCTGCACGTATGCGGCTTTCGGAGAGATATCGGGATCGAGTCCGGAACCGCTGGCGGTGACCATCTCGGCAGGGACTTCCCCACGTTTCAGATACGGATGGTGCACCAGGAAAGTGTCGATGCGGGATTCTACTTCGGCAAGGTATTCTTCGTTGGAAGGGCCTTTGTTACTGCCGCCGGAAGAGGAAGCATCATAGCCGTCGCCCGCACAGGAGGGACGACCCCAGAAGTAAATGTCCTGCGTGAAGGTCTGGCCGACGTTTGCGGCACCTACGATCTTGCCGTTCAATTCAACAACATCCGCATTTCCTTTGTTCGGACCAGCGACTTGTGCAAAAATCCACAGGATGAAGATGTAGCATACACTGAATAAAATACAGAATGCTACGGTCAGTTTAAATGATTTGAAAAGAGTCGATATCATATTATTCGTTATTTTTTAATTATTACTGCGTTACATAAAAAGACTGACTACCATATCGATCAGCTTGATGCCTACGAAGGGAGCAACTATACCTCCCACCCCATATATCAACAGGTTGCGGCGAAGCAAAGCGGAAGCACCGATCGGCTTGTAAGCGACCCCGCGTAAAGCCAGCGGTATTAGGATAGGGATGATGATCGCGTTGAAAATAACCGCGCTCAGGATGGCACTCTCCGGACTATGCAGATGCATAATGTTCAGTGCAGCCAACTGCGGGATTGCCACCATGAACAAAGCCGGTACGATCGCAAAATACTTGGCGACATCGTTTGCGATACTGAATGTAGTCAACGTACCGCGTGTCATCAGCAACTGCTTACCGATTTCCACGATCTCGATCAGCTTTGTCGGGTCATTATCAAGATCCACCATGTTGCCAGCCTCCTTCGCTGCCTGCGTACCACTGTTCATCGCAACGCCGACATTCGCCTGTGCCAGTGCGGGAGCGTCATTCGTACCGTCACCCATCATGGCGACCAATTTTCCGGCTTCCTGCTCCTTCTTGATGTAGTTCATCTTATCTTCCGGCTTTGCTTCGGCAATATAATCGTCCACGCCTGCCTTTTCTGCAATATATTTAGCTGTCAAAGGGTTATCTCCCGTTACCATAACCGTTTTTACCCCCATCTTGCGTAGGCGTTCAAAACGTTCCTGGATACCCGGCTTGATGATATCCTGCAATTCGATCACACCGATAATGAAATCATCCTGCGAAACGACCAGCGGCGTACCTCCGTTACCCGATATCTTCTCCACCAGCTCGGCTACTTCCTCCGGATACTTGTTTCCTGCCGCCTCGCTCATCTTACGGATGGCATCGAAAGCACCTTTACGGATACGTGTACCGTCTTTCAGGTCGACACCCGAACATTTTGTCTCCGCTGTAAATTTGATCATGCGTGAACCCGAAGTACTCAGGTCGCGGATGCGGACACCCTTTTCGCGTCCCAACTCTACAATCGATTTACCTTCCGGAGTTTCGTCGGACAAGGACGCCAGCAGGCAAGCCTGCACAAATGAATGTTCGTCGATCCATGTCACCGGATAAAACTGCGTAGCCTTCCGGTTACCAATCGTGATCGTTCCCGTCTTGTCGAGCAGCAAGGTATCGATATCGCCTGCCGTCTCCACAGCCTTACCCGACTTGGTGATCACATTTGCACGCAACGCCCGGTCCATACCAGCGATACCAATCGCTGAAAGCAGTCCCCCGATCGTAGTCGGTATCAGACAAACAAACAAAGAGATGAAGGCTGCGATCGTGATCTGCGTATTCGAATAATCCGCCATCGGTTTCAAGGTACCGCAAACTACCACAAACACCAGTGTAAAACCTGCCAATAAGATCGTCAACGCAATCTCATTCGGTGTTTTCTTGCGGGACGCACCCTCGACAAGGGCAATCATCTTATCCAGGAAGCTCTCTCCCGGCTGCGTCGTCACTCTCACCCGTATCTGGTCGGACAAAACTTTCGTACCGCCCGTCACCGAACTTTTATCGCCGCCCGCTTCCCGGATCACCGGAGCGGACTCACCTGTAATGGCACTCTCGTCGATAGATGCCAGCCCTTCGATGATCTCGCCGTCGGACGGGATCGTATCGCCTGCCTCACAGATAAAGATATCGCCTTTCTTCAGTTGCGAACTGCTTACTGTCGTAATGCTTTCATTCGCACCAACCAGCTTAGCTGGTGTTTCCTCACGGGTTTTCCGTAAACTGTCTGCCTGCGCTTTGCCACGGGCTTCGGCGATGGCTTCGGCGAAGTTGGCAAAGAGCAAGGTGACAAACAGCACAATGAATACCAATATGTTATATCCGAACGAACCTTGTGTATGATCGCCTGTCACGGCGGCCCAAAGGGTAACAAGAAGCATTACGAACGTCACGATCTCTACGATGAACATGATCGGATTCCGGAACATCGTACGCGGGTCAAGCTTCACGAACGATTGTTTAAAACTTTCTATAACAAGCTCCTTAGGAAATAAGGAAGCAGCTTTTTTATCTTTCATATTATTTATTCTTTTCGTATATCGATATGAATATTACACCTATCAATTGTTATCTGTAAATCGAGAAATACTCCGCAATCGGTCCCAGCGTCAGTGCAGGGAAGAAAGACAAAGCGGCTACGATAAAGATCACACTGAATGTCATCACGGCAAATGTCGCCGTATCCGTCTTTAATGTCCCTGCACTTTCCGGTATATATTTCTTCTGAGCCAGCAGTCCTGCAATGGCAACCTGCCCCACGATCGGAAGATAACGGCTGATGATCAGAGCCAGACCGGTCGTAAAGTTCCAGAAGTAAGTATTATCGCCCAGTCCTTCAAAACCGGAACCGTTATTCGCTGAAGACGACGTATATTCGTAAAGCATCTCACTGAAACCGTGGAACCCCGGATTGTTCAGCCAACCACCTTCCGCCTCCACAAAAGCCGGGTTATATACCCAATAGTAGCAAGCCACCGCCGTACCGATTAATATCACGAACGGATGTGCCAGCGCCACGATCGTTGCTATCTTCATTTCACGCGCCTCTACTTTTTTACCCAGGAATTCCGGCGTACGCCCTACCATTAAACCGCTGATAAAGACGGCAATGATCAGGAATGCGTAATAATTCATGAATCCTACGCCCACGCCGCCGAACCAGGTATTGATCTGCATGTTCAGCATCTCCATCATTCCCGACAGAGGCATCGTGCTGTCGTGCATACCGTTCACCGACCCGTTGGAGGTCACCGTCGTCGTACAACTCCACAGTGCAGTGGCTGCCGCTCCGAGCCGCGTCTCTTTTCCTTCCATCGCTCCCGCGCGCTGGTCGATTCCCATCGCCGAGATCATCGGGTTTCCCTTCGTCTCATAGTGCGTATTGATCGCAACGCTCGCCAGATAGGCAAACAACATCACTCCGAAGATCGAATAAGCCAGTTTCTTCCGTTTCAGGTAGAATCCCAATGCAAAGACCATCGCCATCGGCAAGACAAGGATTGCCCAGCATTCGACCATATTGGTCAGGTATGTCGGATTTTCCAGCGGATGCGATGAATTGACTCCGAAGTAACCGCCTCCGTTCGTCCCCAACTGTTTGATCGGGATGATAGCGGCAGCCGGACCCTGCGAAACCATTTGTTCGGTACCTTCCAGTGTCGTCAACTTCATCTTTCCGTCAAATCCCATCGGCGTACCTTCCACGATCAGGATACAGCCAACGATCAGGGCAAGCGGTAACAGGATACGGGTACAGCTTTTCATCAACAGATTCCAGAAGTTACCGATCGTCTGTGTCGTTTTCGATGCCATCGCCTTGAAGACACCCGCCAGCGCCGCCATACCGGTTGCCGCTGTAATAAACTGGAACAGCATGATCACGAACAATTGTGTAAAATAGGTCAACCCGCTCTCGCCGCTGTAATGCTGCAAGTTACAGTTCACCATAAAGCTGATGCAGGTGTTGAACGACAGATGCGACGACTGTCCTGCGTTACCGTCGGGGTTCAGCGGCAGATACTGCTGGAAATATAAGAGCAGGACTCCCCAAAAAAACCAAAAGAGATTGATTGTCAGAAGTGCTTTCAGGAAACTTTTCCAACTCATCTCCACATTCGGGTCGATGCCGCACAGTCTGAAAATAAAACGTTCCACCGGAGCCATGAAGTCCAGCCAGGTCTTCTCTCCTTTATATACTTTTGCGATGTACATTCCCAGCGGATACGCCAGGACGATCATCAATACTATTTGCGTGATGCTACCTACTAATTCCGTATTCATCTTTTCATTCTCATTATTTGTTTAAAACTTTTCGGGCTTCACCAATACATACATCAGATACCCGAAGATCACGAGACAGAGTATAAACAATGCGATAAACATATCTTCTCTCCTTTCTTTAAATCTTTTCGAACCAATCTACACACTTGAAAAAGAACCAATAGCAGAGACTCCCTACTCCGCATACAAAAATCAATGATACAATCTCATTTTCTAACATACCTTTGTTATTTAATCGTTAATACTAATCGTTTCGCCCTACTATATGCCAAAGGCGTGCCAAAAAAGGAAGATTACCACGTGAAGATTTGATACAGAAACACTTATCTTAAAAACAAGGGTTAGGAGGCAGGAATACAACCCTACCATTTTGAAAGGGTCAGCCTACCAAAACGGAAAAACTTTATACAAAGAGCGTTATTTTTTCGTTGCTTAAAAGGATAAAAGCCTTTTTTTCATGGCTTCTGTGGATTTATGAATTATTTCACTTTCCTTAATTCATTCTGTATTAATACTCTATGGGAAATGGTAAGAATTGTATTTTCAATATGCATATCAACACATTAGCGACTAATAATCAGATAATTACAAACAAAAATAGTGACTAGAAAAAAGGATCGTTTTTTTTAGTCACTATTTTTTACATGTCGCAAAGTTAAAAAGAATTATTATAAAACAAATGAAAATCAAGTTTTTCTTACTATAAATCAGTAAAATATATCTTGATAATCAACGATACTACAAATGTAAACCAATGTTAAATGAAAGGCATAAAAAATGACTAAAAAAAACGATCCTTTTTACTAGTCATCACTAGATATTTCGACTGATAAACAAACCAGCAAATGACAATAAACGATGATCTAAATAAAGAAAATAAGCCATCAACCGTGATTACTTATACAAGCAAGGCAGTTAATTCTTCATCCATCTGCGTGAATTATGCATTTCCTTCATCTTATGAATCGTTTACCCGGGTGAACAACCTGTGGAAGCCCTTCAATTTAACATTTACCCGGGTGAGATTAACATTTCCTGCGTATTTGAAATTGTCGACCCGGGTGAACGGAGCATTCAACGCCTCCAATTTAACGTTTACCCGGGTGAGATTAACATTTCCCGTGTATTTGAAACTATCAACCCGGGTGAACAGGTCATTTCAGGGCTTCCACGCACTGTTTACCGTGGTAAATAAAATATTCATCCCCGATTTTACAAAAACACTAGTATAAACACTTTAAATCTAACACATTATGGCAAAGATTCAATCTGCACCTAAGTCAAAAATGTCAGTCAGCGAATTTTATTATTTCTGCCTGTTTATCGTCAATTACCTGTCAGCAGCCAATTTTGCGGTACTGAAGTTCAAAACAGCCTTCAATAATTTCAAGGAGAAGTTCGACGCATACAGCGACAGCATCAACAAAATAAGCAAGATGGATTATGACAAGAAGTCTGCCGATATGAAAAAGAAATTGAACACTTCGCGTACAGGCTTTTTCAATGTGATCTCCGGCTTGTCGGTAAGTGCCGTTGCCGATGTCAAAGGAGCGGCAACCATCCTGCTCGATCTGATCGATAAAAAATATCGGAATATGAGCAAGTTGAAATATAAGGATCTGCAATTAATGACCCTTAACTTGCTCAACGATCTTGATTCGGACGAATACAAGACGTATATCGAAAAGCTGGAACTGACAAAGATCGTCACGGCTCTTCGTACATTATATAATGAATGCATCGAACTGGAATCGAAGTTGATCAGTGCCGAAGGTACAAACAAGCGTATGCGTAAGTCGCTTGTTACCCGTCGTGAGTTGAATGTCGCCTACGAAAGGCTGACAGACCAGCTCAATGCCCTTGCCCAGGTGGAAGGCGATACCGAATATCTGGAACTTTTCACCTGGTGGAATGCTTTGATCGACGACTACCGTGTCAAGATCTCTGCCCGCTCGGGTTCCGGCACAGGCGGTAAGACGCAAACCGACGAATCTTCGCAAACAGATCCTAATAAAGGGGTCGATAATGGCGGCGGTAGTGGTGACGATGATCGCCCGGTAATAGAATAACACTAACACAATAAAGAATATGAGGGAATTAATTATTTTATGTTTCACAATCTTGTTTCTCCCGCTGTCGATGGCGGCGGAAGGGACGGGGTTGAAGGTTGAAGGGGGAACACCCGGAACGGATTACAAGTATGAGGATAATACATACACTATTCTGACAGACACAGAATTAACAATATCCGGAACGACTACAGCGGATCATATTGCTGTGGGGGAAAATGTGACAGCGAATATTATATTCAATGATTTGTCCATTAAGTTTGAAGATGGAAATAATCCAATTAAAGGAACATGTGCCTTTTATATATATAAAAAAGCTCATGTCACAGTAACTATCACTAGTACTAATACTATTCAAAGTGGTGCACTTTTAGCTGGTATTCAGATAGAAAAAGACGCTTCCATAACAATTCAAGGGGATGGTACACTAAATGCACAAGGTGGTTGGGGAGGCGCTGGTATCGGTGCCGGAAAAGCAACTTCTTGTGGAACAATTAATATTAACAGTGGCACTGTAAATGCTTTTCCCGGAGGTTGGGCTTTTGGTTTAGGCGGAGGCTGCTTTTTAGAGATGGAGCCAACAACAGATGCTATTATTAATATAAATGGAGGAATTGTAAGTGCTGGTGGAAAAGAATGGGGTTCTTCTAGCATAAATGGTACAATAAATATAAATGGAGGGGAGATTACTACTTCTTATCATGGAAGTAGTTTTTACAAATATAATTTCAATGGTCTACAGACTATAACAGGAGGAACATTTAATAATTATACTTTCAATAATGAAACCACAATTAAAGGTGGAACATTCACAAACTGTACCCTCAATAAGATTATATCTTTTG
>OBYR01000752.1_pt1 | contig 17831 bp, 9 predicted proteins | sample 1495491 | NCBI WGS metagenome assembly OBYR01 (sample SAMEA2580206, study PRJEB22360) | human gut metagenome | biome: human gut; feature: human-associated habitat; material: faeces | place: Denmark | collected 2008/2010 | reverse complement strand
GGACACTATGTTTGGGGTGTTTCAGAAATTGCGGAAGGAGTTTTGTATAATGCTTATAAAGCTATACCTAATAGACCGGATTGCTATGACGGAAACTTTTTAGATGCTGCTACTGATAATGCATTGACAAGGGTTTATGATTCTTCTGTATATAAGATTGCATCAGGTGCTCTATCTGTAAATAATAATCCATTGGATAATTGGGGGAATTGTTATCAGCAATTTCAATATATAAATAGTTTTTTGGAAAATGGATTAACTGATGATATAAAGTATGATAAGCTTGATGAAGAACTGGATTTTGCGTATAAGAAAAGGTTAAAGGGCGAAGCATATTTTCTTAGAGCTTTTTGGGGGTTCCGATTGCTTCAACAGTATGGTGGTAGAACTGATGATGGTGAGGTTTTGGGGTATCCTATTGTTACCCATTTTATAACAGAAGAAGAAGCCAAGGATTTTGCAATGTTCAAACGTGATAGTTATAGTAAATGTGCTGAGCAAATAATGAAGGATTGTGATGTTGCTATAGAAAATTTGCCATGGATTTATCAAGGTAATGACGAAGTTACTGGGGTAAAAGAAATTGGTAGGGCATCAGGACTGGCTGCAAGTGCCTTAAAAAGTAGAGTTGCTTTATATAAAGCTAGTCCTGCATATCAAGACGATAATACAGTAAAATTGATATCTATGGGAGTTTTTGAGATTATAGATGAACAGAGATATCAAAGTCAGTGGGCAGAGGCAGCGCATATAGCAAATAATGTAATACAAAGTCAAAACTTTGGAAAGGTATATGGACTGAAATCTAATGATTTGGCTGGTGCAGGAGCTAAAACTCCGGCTGAATTTATATTTCGTTTTTATTTTCAAGAGAATGGTATGGAGAAAAGGCATTTTCCCCCATCTTATTTGGGCAAAGCTCAAACGATACCTTCGCAAAATTTAGTTGATGCTTTCCCTATGAAAAATGGCTTTCCTATAATTGATGACAGATCTAATTATGATGAAGAAAGCCCATATTCAAATAGAGATAATAGATTTAATTTGAATATAAACTATCATTCTCGAACTTTTGGAGATAATGGACAGATGATTGATATTTCGTCAGAAGGAAAGGAATCTGCTGCTTTTGATGAATTTGGTTCTAGATCCGGATATTATTTAGCTAAATTTATGGGAAAGAATTCAAAGGTTTTAGATCCTATAATGCCAGGATCTCCGGTGCATTACTATCCTGTTTTGCGTAAAACTGAAGTTTTTTTAAATTATGCAGAGGCTGCAAATGAAGCATGGGGACCGAGAGGTAATGATCCTACGTCTCCTTGTAAATATACAGCTTATGATATTATAAAAGAATTAAGGAAACAGTCTGGTGGAATAACTGATACACGATATTTAGATGAGATGGCTAGAAGTAAAGAGACTTTTAGAATTTTAATTTCCAACGAGCGTCGATTGGAGCTTGCTTTTGAAAATCATCGTTATTATGATTTACGCCGTTGTTTATTACCTTTAGATGAAAGTGTTAAAGGTGTTTCTGTGGAAAAGGGAGATGGCGGAAAATATGTATATTCTATCAGTGAGTTGGAACAACGAAAATTCAGTGGGCTTCGTTATTATTATTCTCCTATTCCTTATAAGGAATGTTTGAAGAATCCAGAATTAAAAAATAATTTAGGTTGGAAATGATTTTAATATTTTAGTTATGAAAAAGAATCTTATATTGATATTTATTATAGGTCTATGTTTTACTTCCTGCTATGAAGATTATACTGGAAATAATGATGTTACTACTGTGTATTTTTCTTCGCAAAAACCGTTGCGAACAGTTATTTCCAATAGAGATATGAGTATAAAAGTTGGTGTGGCTATTGGAGGTAAACGTAAGGTCGATATGAATGATTGGGCTAAATTTGAGATAGATCCATCTCTTCTTGAAGGAACTTCTTTTGAATTGCTTCCAGAGGAATATTATTCTTTATCAGATGATGATTTTATGAAAGTAAGTAGACCTACATTGTCTGTTGCAGATGTTGAGGTGCATTTTACAGAAGAGTTCTATAATAATCCTAATAGTGTAGGTATATATTATGCGTTACCTTTTAAATTGGTAGATTCTTCATTAGATAAAGTACTTGAAGGAAAAGCGGCTAGTATAGTTGCCATTAAATATATAAGTAATTATCATGGGTATTATTATATTCAAGGAAAGAGAATGGCGTTGAATAATGATGGTACGATGAAAGAGACTATTGAGTATGGCAATATTAATATGTCTCAAAATGAGGTAAGATTAGCATCTACTATAAATAGAAATACTATTTCTCGCGAAGGTATAGCAGATTGGGGAACGGGATCTGACGAAAAAGTGGAGATTGAATTCCTAGATAATAATAAATTGAGGATTTTTGTTAAAGGAAGTAATATTACTTTTATAGATGGTAGTGGAATGTTTACTCTTTTTGATGATAACTTGCAGTTGACTTTGGATTACACCTTTAAAAAAGGAACTGAAACTTATCAAGTCCAAGAAATATTAACAAGACGTCAAGACCCATTGAAGGATTTGAGATATGAGGAATGGTGATTTGTTTAAGTTTAATTGTTATGTTTATGAATTATAGAATATTACTTTTGCCCCTAGGATCATTTAGTTTGAGTGTTTATAGTCAAAATATATTATATATTCAAGCGGACCAACATCGTTATGACTGCACTGGATTTTCTCAAAGGGGGCTCGTAAAAACTCCTAATATCGATAAACTCGCTTCGGAAGGAGTTGTTTTTACTAATTCCTATTCGTGTATACCAACAAGTTGTCCTGCCCGTCAAAGTTTGATTTCCGGTAAATGGCCGGAACAACATAAGGGACTTTGGAATTATGATATAACGCTGCCTGTCACTCCTTTCAATGGTCCGACGTGGACCGAGAAATTATCAGAGAAAGATATAAAGATGGGATATGTTGGTAAATGGCATGTCAGCGACCGGAAATCTCCGAAAGATTTCGGATTTGATGATTATGTGCCGGAGTGGAGTTATAATAATTGGCGTAAGAAGAATAATCTTCCTGATTATGTCTGGCAGGACTCCCGATGGGTAATGGGAGGATATGATCCGGTTGATAAAATGCAGTCCCGTACACATTGGTTGGCACAACGTGTGATTGAAATGATTAAGAAATATCAATCCGAAGGTAAAAAATGGCATGTCCGTTTTGATACGAGTGATCCGCATTTACCATGTTATCCTGTTCGTGAGTTTCTCGCTATGTATGATAAGGAAAAAATACAGGAATGGCCGAACTACAGGGATGATTTGTCGAATAAACCCTATATTCAGAGACAGCAGATTTATAATTGGGAGTTGGAAGATTCGAATTGGGAGATGTGGCAGGGTTATTTGCAGCGTTATTTTGCCAATATCACTCAATTGGATGATGCTGTGGGTATGGTTATTGATGCTTTGAAGGAAATGGGAGTGTATGATAACACGCTTATTGTATATACTACAGATCATGGAGACGCTGCCGGTTCACATAACATGGTGGATAAGCACTATGTAATGTACGAAGAGGAAGTACATGTACCTCTAGTGATGAAAATTCCCGGAGTGTCACATCGGATCATCGATCGGTTTGTCAATAATCAACTGGATATGGCTGCAACATTTTGTGATATGTATCAGTTGGATTATAAAACGCAGGGAGAGTCCTTGTTACCTCTGATCGAAGGAAAAAAGGAGGCCTCAGACTGGAGGAAATATGCGTTCAGTAATTACAACGGTCAGCAATTTGGTTTGTTCGTGCAACGTATGATACGTGACAAACGTATGAAATATGTATGGAACCTTACAGATACGGATGAATTGTATGATTTGGAAAGCGATCCTTGGGAACTGAACAATTTAGTTTATTCAAAAGAATATAAAGCGGAACTTGTTCGTTTGAGAAAAGCCCTTTATGAGGACTTAAAGCAAAGAAAAGATCCGCTGATTTGGCAGAATGCGGCAAAAAGACAACTGATTGATAATAAGAAGTTGTAATGGGAGTATAATCTCGATTTGCAAGCGATCGGGTAGTGACAATTAGATTATTTTCAGTAGGTATAAACAAAAATAGAACTATAATGAGATGAAACGTTCAAGCATAACGAAAGTTTGGTTGTCTTCTTGTTGTGCACTGCCGCTCTTGGGCTTTGCGCAGAAGCGTCCGCATATTATTCTAATCTTTACGGATCAACAGAATGTAAATGCCATGAGTGCGGCGGGTAATCCTTTCCTGTATACCCCCAATATGGATGCTTTGGCTAATGATGGAATTCGTTTTACGAACGCTTATTGTACTTCTCCTGTTTCCGGCCCCTCACGTGCAAGTATCGTGACGGGACTGATGGCTCGTGAAGCGGGGGTTGAATGGAATGACAATTCAAAACTAAGCGAAGGCATACATACCGTCGGTGACCTGTTGGGTGAGAATGGTTATCGGACTGTATGGGCAGGAAAATGGCATATTCCTGAAATTTATCCGCAGCGCTCAAAAAATGAGATTAAATATTTGCATGGTTTTGAATTACTTCCTTTTTGGGACGCACCTAACAAGCATTGGTTGCTGGGAGCGGAAACAGATCCTCCATTGACGGATGCGGTCGTTTCGTTTTTGGATGGTTATGATGAAAGGGAGAAGCCCCTGTTTTTGGCGATCAGTTATCATAACCCCCACGATATTTGTATGTATCCCCGTAAAGTCGGTTGGGAAACAATGTCGGATTCTTTGTTGAATATCCGTCCTTTTGGAAGATATAAATTACCGGAACCAATGGGGATACATCCTGATTCGTTGTCTTATTTGCCGCCATTGCCCGGAAATTTCAGTAAAAATGTAGATGAGCCGGAGTTCATAATAGACAAACGCGTCAAGCCGAACCCTTATGGAGATGAGGTGCAGTTGTCGTCCCGGTTTTCCGGAAGAGAATGGCAGGCTTACTTAAATTCGTATTATCGATTGACGGAGTTGGTTGACAAGGAGATTGGGGAGGTGATAGAAGCCTTGAAACGTAATGGAATGTACGAAAATTCTCTTATTATATTTACTTCAGATCATGGTGACGGTATGGCTGCTCACGAATGGGCGGCAAAACTTAGTTTTTACGAGGAATCTGTCAAAGTTCCTTTAATAATGGTATTGCCGGAAAAGTGGCAGCGGGGGGCTGTTAACTCAGGTTTAGTTTCTTTAGTCGATCTTGTCCCGACATTTTGTGATTATGCCGGGGTGAGCCCGAAGACGAATTTTGCGGGAATGAGTTTGCGTCGGGCTATATATCCAACTGAAGAACGCTGGCGTGATTTTGTGGTGGCGGAGTTGGCGGATCATTTGAAAGACAGGACAAGAAAAGGGCGCATGATTCGTACCGGACGCTATAAATATGCTATATATTCATCGGGTGAACGTAATGAGCAATTGTTTGATTTAATGACAGACCCCGGTGAAACGATAAATTTGGCCTATTCAAAAGAGTACTGGGAGATTCTTAAAAAGCACCGTAGTTTATTGGTTAAATGGATGAAAGAACGTGGAGATAATTTTAAAGTAGTGACCTATGAGAAATAATATATATTTCATATATCTTTTATTACTGGCTGTTTTGCCGGTTCATTCAAGGAATACTTCACTTTTTAGCGTTTATGAGATAACATGTGAACAACAAATTGAACCGTCGGGAATAGAAAGTAAGTCCCCGCGTTTTAGTTGGAAGGTTGCATGTCAGCAACGTGGTTATCGCCAATCTGCTTATCGCATATTGGTGGCAGATACTGAGGATGCTCTGACAGCCGATAAAGGTACTGTTTGGGATTCAGGAACGTTTCTTTCTTCAAATTCCGTCCTTGTTCCTTTCCAAGGTAAAGAACTTCATTCCGCGACTAGATATTATTGGAAAGTCAAGGTTTGGAATGAAGCAGGCGAAGAATCCGCATGGAGCAGACAAGGTTCGTTTGTGACCGGCATGATGAAGGAACGGGATTGGGGAAAGGCTCAATGGATTGCTTTGGAAAAGGATGATTCTGCGAAAAACTTATATCCGGGAATACATGCTCCATTGGTTCGGAAGATGATCGGTGATCGGAAAGTGGGTGGATATAAATTGCCAATGTTCCGAAAAGAACTACCTATAAATAAAGAAGTCAAAGAAGCGATTGTGAATATTTCAGGATTGGGACATTTTGATTTCTATATAAACGGAGAGAAAGTGGGAAACCATTTTTTAGATCCGGGATGGACAAATTATGCAAAGACGGCTCTTTATCAGACTTTTGATGTGACAGCATTACTGAAGAAAAGAAATGTGATAGGAGTTATGCTGGGAAACGGATTTTATAATGTGCCTCGTGAACGTTATTTCAAACAATTGATTTCTTTTGGAGCTCCCAAGGTGAAATTAGCCTTATCTTTAAAGTATGCGGATGGTTCTTCCGAGGTAGTTGTTACGGACCGGAGTTGGAAAGTCAGTGAAAGCCCGATTACTTATTCGAGTATTTATGGAGGAGAGGATTATGATGCCGGAAAATATCAGGTTTCCTGGATGAATCCCGGATTTGATGATGATTCGTGGAAAACTCCGGTTATTGCAAAAACGGGGATGGAGTTGAAAGCTCAAGTCTCTGCTCCGCTTACAGTACGTGATATACTTCCTGTTGTCCGGAAGTATAAGAATTCAAAAGGGAATTGGGTTTTTGATTTCGGACAGAACTTTTCAGGAATAATCCGTTTGAAAGTAAAAGGCCATAGCGGGCATAAAATGACGATGAAACCCGGCGAACTTCTGGAAAAAGATAGTACGGTCAATCAACGGGCGTCGGGTGGACCTTATTTATGGAATTACACGTTAAGTGGAAAAGGGGTGGAAGAATGGCAACCGCAGTTCACATATTATGGATTCAGATATGTTGAAGTATCTAATATTGAAAAGCTTGAATTGGTAGAATTGACAGGGATGCATACTACAAATTCTGCTCCGGAAGCAGGGTCTTTTTCTTGTTCCCTGCCGATGTTCAATAAGATCTATGAGTTAATTGACTGGTCGATACGTAGTAACTTGGCAAGTATTTTGACCGACTGCCCTCACCGGGAGAAACTAGGATGGCTTGAAGTGGCTCACCTTATGCAGCATGCCATGCAATACAGGTATCAGTTGGATGGTTTGTATAGCAAAGTGATGGGGGATATAAAAGATTCTCAGACACAGGAAGGCATTGTTCCTTCTATTGCTCCGGAGTATGTACGTTTTGCCGATGGATTCGAGAACTCTCCGGAATGGGGAAGTGCATTTATTATTATACCTTGGTATGTTTATAGATGGTATGGAGATAAAAGTCTGCTATCTGCCTATTATCCGTATATGAAGCGATATTTGGAATATTTGTCGACTCGTGCGGATAATTATATTGTTGCTTATGGCTTGGGGGATTGGTTTGATTTGGGACCTAGGCATCCGGGGTATTCGCAGTTAACATCGAATGGAGTGACGTCAACCGGTATGTATTATTACAATGCGTCGATAATGTCTCAAATAGCAAAACTGCTTGGAGAGGAAAAGGATGAAGAGCGTTTTACACAATTGGCTACCTGCATCCGAAAGGCTTATAATGAGAAATTTTATAATACTGCCACTAAGCAATATGACCGTAACAGTCAGACTGCGAATGCAATTTCTCTCTATTTCGGATTGGTGGAGGAACAGAACCGGGAGGTTGTATATCAGAACTTGATTAATGATATTAAGAATCGTAATTACGCTTTGACCTCCGGAGATATCGGTTATCGTTATTTGTTGAGAGTCTTGGAAGAAAACGGAGATTCTGATATCATTTATAAAATGAATACCAAATATGACGTCCCCGGGTATGGATGGCAACTGGCTTATGGTGCTACTGCGCTGACGGAATCCTGGCAGGCGTATGGTTTTGTATCGAATAATCATTGTATGCTTGGGCATTTGATGGAATGGTTTTTTAGTGGTTTGGGTGGAATAGGCCAGCAAACGGAATCTGTTGGTTTTAAGAAAGTAAAAATAAAACCTCAAATGCCGATAGGAATTAATTCGGCTTCTACTTCATACACTTCGCCATACGGGGATATTGCCTGCCGTTGGGTGCGTAAATCTGGAAAAATCCGGTTATATGTACAAATACCGGCCAATTCCGAAGCGATTGTTTATTTGCCGGCAAAAGCTGCAGAAGAAATCACGGAAAGCGGCATACCTTTGAAAGATGTCGGAGAATGTCGGATTCTTGAGACTCATAATGAAAACTATATATTAGTATCCGTGGGTTCCGGCAATTATATTTTTGAGGTGTAGAACCGAGTGTTAAACGTAACAATATAAATAAATAATGAAATATAATCTGTTTTCGTTGGGAATTTTAGCTTTGAGTTCCCAAATGGTGATGGCTTATGAAAAAGGAAAAATGAACATTGTGTTTCTTTTGGCGGATGATTTGCGATATGATGCGGTAGGGTATATGAATAAGACCACTATTCAAACTCCTCATATCGATTGTTTGGCAAACGATGGTACGGTTTTTACCAATATGTATGCCACATCTGCCATTTCTTGTTGCAGCAGAGCGAGTATATTTACTGGTATGTATAATCGCCGTAACGGAATTACGGACTTTTCGGGTACTTTACGGGGAGAGGCACTGAAAAACACATATCCAATGTTAATGAAAGACAATGGGTATTATGTCGGTTTTATCGGAAAGTATGGCGTAGGAAATTATTTACCTCAAAAAGAGTTTGATTATTGGAGGGGTCTTGCGGGACAAGGAACATATTATCAAAAAGATAAGGATGGCAATCCCAGGCATCTGACGGGGCTGATTTCCGAACAGATAGACGAGTTTTTGGCTAATAGGGATGAAACGAAGCCCTTTTGTCTGTCAGTGAGTTTTAAAAGTCCACATACGGAATCGGAACAGGATCCGTTTCCTTTTGATAAGAAATATAGTTTTATGTACGAAGACGAATTCTTTGATAAACCGGAGACTTTTGGAGAAAATTACTATCGATTATTTCCCGAATCTTTTAGAAAAGATGGTAAATGGGAGAATGAAGGATATGTGCGTTTTAAGAATAGATACGGAACGGATGAGAAGTATCAGTCTTCTGTGAAAGGATATTATCGGTTGATTGCGGGGATTGATGAGGCAATAGGCAAGTTGAGAAAAAAGCTGAAGGAAATGGGACTCGATAAGAATACGCTGATTATTTTCACTAGTGACAATGGTTATTATTTGGGAGAGCATGGTTTGGAAGGGAAATGGTATGGACATGAGGAGTCAATCAGATTGCCTTTGGTGATTTATGATCCGCGATTGGAGAAACCGGTAAAGAAAATTGATGAGATAGCGTTGAATATTGACCTGACCTCAACCATGCTGGATTATGCAGGGATAAGGCAGCTTGAAAAGATGCAAGGAGAAAGTCTGCGTCCTTTGATGGAAGGTAAAAAGATAAAATGGAGGCAGGAATTTCTTTACGAGCACCTGATGAATTTAGATAAAAAAGGATGGTATGTGTATATACCACAGACGGAAGGACTTGTAACGAAGCGTTATAAATATATGCGATATTTTGTGAATAATCAATCGCATACTCCTATTTATGAGGAACTTTTTGATATTAAAAAAGACCCTTATGAAAAAAAGAATCTGATTAAGAATAAAGCTGATTTGGCCGGGCGTATGCGTACGAGAGTCGATAATTTGATAAAAGTAATTAAATGATAAAACTAAATAATAGAGAAAGTATGAAGACATTTGTAAAACTTGCTACGGGAATGTTGTTTTTGCTTTCGTGTGGAGGAAATATATCGGATAAGGTATCAACACTTAGTATTCCCGATAAATATGAACAGAGAGTTGATTCCGTATTGAAATTGATGACTCTGGATGAAAAAATAGGGCAGTTGAATCAATATACAGGCAATTGGCAGGCAACCGGACCGGTAGTGGAAGATCCTACTAAAATAGAACAAATTAAAGCCGGGAAAGTCGGTTCCATGTTGAATATAAAAAGTGTCAAACATACCCGTGAGTTGCAGGAATATGCAATGCAGTCACGTCTACGTATTCCTTTGATGTTTGGTTTGGACGTTGTGCATGGTCTGCGGACTATCTATCCTATTCCATTGGGCGAGGCTGCCAGTTTTGATCTTGACTTGATGAAACGTACAGCTGCCGGTGCTGCAAAAGAGGCTTCTGCGCAAGGTGTTCACTGGACTTTTGCTCCAATGATTGATATTAGTCGTGACGCCCGTTGGGGGCGTGTAATGGAAGGAGCAGGAGAAGATACTTGGTATGGGTGTAAAGTTGCCCAAGCCCGGGTTAGCGGTTTTCAGGGAGATGATTTGTCGGATCCACATACTATTATGGCTTGTGCCAAACATTTTGCGGCGTACGGAGCATGTATTGCAGGAAAAGATTATAATACGGTAGATATTTCCGAACAGACATTGCATGAAGTTTATCTTCCGCCTTTTAAAGCGGCAGTTGATGCAGGTGTCGCTTCTTTTATGAATAGTTTTAATGATATAAATGGTATACCGGCAACAGGGAATACTTATATTCAGCGTGATTTATTGAAAGGTTCCTGGAACTTCAATGGGTTGACTGTTTCTGATTGGGGTTCTATTCGTGAGATGATTCCTCATGGCTATGTTTCAGATTTGAAGGGAGCGGCAGAGAAAGCGATTCTGGCAGGTTGTGACATTGATATGGAGTCCAGAGCTTATCATATTCATTTGAAGCAACTTGTTGAAGAAGGTACTGTGTCAGAAGATTATATTGATGATGCCGTGCGTCGTATTTTGTTTAAGAAGTTTGAGTTGGGATTGTTTGATAATCCTTTTCTTTATTGTGACGAGACACGTGAAAAGGAGGTTGTTCTTTCTGAAGAATTGAAAAACCTTTCCCGGGAGGCTGGTGCCAAGTCTATCGTTTTATTAAAGAATGACCAAGGTTCTTTACCTTTGAATAACCCGAAAAAAATTGCAGTTATCGGTTCTTTGGCTAAATCTCAGAAAGATATGCTGGGCTTTTGGGCGAATGAGGGTATTGTAGATGAGGTGGTGACTGTTTATGAAGGATTGAAAAATAAATATCCTGAGTCCGACGTTGTGTATGCGGATGGTTATGATTTGGCAACAAATGAACTTCATTTGATGGATGCCCGTAATGCTGCAATGCAGTCGGATGTGGTAATTGTGGCAGTAGGCGAGCGCTTTGAAAATAGTGGAGAAGCCAAATCACGTGCTGATATCAACATCCATCCCAATCATCAGTTGCTAGTGAAAGAGTTGAAAAAGACAGGTAAAAATGTGGTTGTTTTGCTGATGGGTGGCAGGCCAATGATTTTTAATGAAATGACTCCCCATGCAGATGCCATATTATTAACTTGGTGGTTGGGAACGGAAGCGGGAAATGCCATTGCAGATGTGTTGGCCGGAGATTATAATCCTTCGGGAAAACTTCCGATGACATTCCCGGCGCATGTAGGGCAGATTCCGATTTATTATAATTATAAAAACACCGGTCGTCCGGAGAATAAAGAGATAGGTTATTCGTGTCGTTATCAGGATATTGATTTTGAACCTGCATATCCTTTTGGTTATGGTTTGAGTTATTCTGAGTTTGAACTTTCTGATATGGTAGTTAGTGATAGTATTTTTATATTAGATAAGCCAAAGCTATTGGAAGTTAGTGTAACAATTGAGAATAAGGGTAAATATGAAGGCAAGGAGACTGTGCAGCTATATATAAGAGATAGGGTGGCTTCTATAACTCGTCCTGTTAAGGAATTTAGAGGATTTCAACAGGTTCTATTGCGACCAGGAGAAAAGAAGATAATTTCATTTAAATTAGGCAAGGCAGAACTAGGTTTTGAATTAAAGGATTTAGGATGGGTTGTTGAGTCTGGAGAGTTTGATATAATGGTAGGGGGAAATTCTAGAGATATAATATCTAGAAGTGTTGAATTAAAACATAATTCTATTAATTGAATGTTTTTTTACATATGCGTGGAGGTGTATTTTTACAAATATTGGTATGTCTATTGGGTATATTGAGTTTATGTTCTTGTAGGAAAGATGAAACTTCAGAAAAGATTCTACCATCTTGTCTAATAAAAGAGTTTTCTATTAAGGATATAGGTAACTCTTTACATTCTTTGAATATTGATGTTGATAAAAAAGAGATAAAATTTGAAAGTGATTTGCCTTTGTCGGTAGATTTGAGTAAATTGATCATTTTTTTTAAAACAGAACCGGGAGTAGAATTGAGAACTATTGATGGAACTCTATTACATTCAGGTGAATCTATATTAAACTTGATTACACCGGTAACAATAGAGTTGTTTTTTAACGGTGATAAGGTTTCAGAATATGTAATTAATGTAAGAAAAAAAGTTAGTGATGATTTTGCATTATTAAATATTAAGGGTGTTTTTAGTGGTTTAGAAGAAATTCCCCTTATTATAAAAAATGATCTTATTTTTAATAGAATAATATTAAATGATAATTTAGAGTTATCAAAAGTAGTTTTTGATTATGAAGCTTCTTATTCTGGAATATTGTATTTAAATGGGGAAGAAATAGAGAGTGGCGTTACATTATTAGATTGTACGGAAGAAAATAAATTTAGATTGATTTCCCCAGATGGTCAAATCAGAGATTATAGTTTGACTTTATATAAATCTAATAATTCTCTTAATGAAGTTCGTTATAATTGGGGTAATGTAAAGCATGAATATATAGGAGGTGGCTTTACATTTAATTTATATCACGGTCATATTTTTAGTATGAGTGAAATTAATCAAGCTGTGTTTTATGAATTAATGTTTGATAAGTTTGATATAGATTATATACTGTATAATTATAAACTTCGTCCTCAAGATTTAACTAAGAACTTAGAAATGTTTGATAAATTTCTAGATAAAGCTAAAGAGTATAAACCTGATTTGAAAGTAGTCGCATTGATTGCTGATTTTCCAGATGATATGAAAACTACAAAAGTTTTAGATGGTGAGAAACTGAGCATTTTAGATGTGGCTAGAGAAGGTATTTATGATGAAGTTGTTGAATATATATATCAAATTATAACTGATATATTAGAAAGAGGACATAGGGTTGATATCATAAGTATGTGTAATGAACCTGATTGGGAGAAGAAATGGTTATGGGGATATGCAGATTCGAAAGAAGGAATAAGGCAGCTAATAAAAAAAACTGTACCGAAATTATTGGAAAAGCTGTCTGAAAATAACATGGACAAACCTTTAATCATGGTCCCTGCAACAATAAGTCCTAAATCTTGTTTTAATTATGTGAACTATTTAAAAAATGATGACGAAGTTTGGTCATTAATAGACATAATTAATACTCATCAATATGTGGATGGATGTAATCAAATTGCATTTCAGGATATAAAAGGTGCTATTGTTGGTAAGCAATTCATACAGAGTGAACAGCATGTAAATAAAGGAGATGATTTAGAGTTGTTTGATATTGATAGAGGACAAAGAGGCATTGCTTCTTTAATGTCTATGTATGAGGTCGCTGTTAATAACGGCGTAAGTTCATGGTGTTATTTTGTTGCTAATATGCCTGGAGTTGATAGTAATGTGGGGTTGATGCAAGTAGCATGGGGAGGTTCTCCTATTCCTTATAAACAGTACTATGCTTATAAACAATTACACTCATATTATGATAATAATGCTTCTGTAATAGAATCTCATAGTACAAATAAAGATTTAAAGGTTGTTGCATTAAAATCAGAAGGAGAAAATAAGTGTATTGTTCATATAGGAAATATATCAGAAAGTAATATTTTGATAACTTTAGATTTGGGTAGAGATGTTAAAGGTATTGAGATATGGGAAACAAATAAGGAAAAGAATATGGAATGTATAGAAGTTATTCAAGAAGAGATGTTAGGTAAAGATTTGGATCTTGTTATATCGGTAGATGAATTATCTTTGTATACTGTAGTAATTAATTATTAATGATTTTATGATAGTGGTAAACAATGATTATATGAGATTTTTTTTGTTTTTAATATGCAGTTCGTTTTTTTTTACAACAAGAGCAGGTGTAATAACTGTTCAAGAAAAAGTTTCTCCAGGAGCCTGGTTATGCTTTAGGAAAGATATAAACATAGTAGATGTGGATGATATAAAGTCATTAAAGATTGCAGCAGATTCAAAATATTGGCTTTGGATTAATGGAGAGATGGTTGTGCGTGAGGGGGGGGTAAAAAGAGGACCAAATCCTAAAGATACTTATTGTGATGTATTAACAGATATTGAATGGTTTAAGAAAGGGAAAAATACTATAGCCATATTAGTCTGGTATTTTGGTAAAGATGGATTTAGTCATAGAAATTCACCAACTGCAGGTGTTTACTTTGATTTACATATTGGAAAGAAGCATATTCAAAGTGACTCAACATGGAGAGCTTTATTACATCCAGCTTTTTATGTACCTAAGGGACAGAAGCCTAATTATAGATTATCAGAGTCTAATATAGGCTATGATTCGGAACAGGAAATATCTTTTTATCAAGAGAAGTTTGACGATAGTTTATGGAAAAATGCATATTCTTTGTCATTGGAGGAGGCTGGTTGGGGTAAATTAGTCGCTAGACCTATTCCAATGTGGAAAGATTTTGGATTGAGAGATTATTCTAATGTAAAGAAACAGGGTGATACATTAATATTTGCTGATTTGCCTTATAATTCTCAAATTACCCCATATATCAAATTGAAAGCTCCTGCAAATTTAAAGATAGATATTAGGACTGATAATTATAGAGGTGGCGGGGCTCCTAATGTATTTGCAGAATATGTAACGAAAGAAGGTGTACAAGAGTTTGAGGCTTGGGGATGGATGAATGGTCATCAAGTATGTTATACTATTCCTAAGGGAGTTGAAGTCTTGGATGTAAAGTTTAGGGAAACAGGCTATGCAACGGAATTTGCCGGATCATTCTCTTGTGAAGAACAGTTTTACAATAAATTATGGGATAAGTCGTTGCGTACTTTATATATCACTATGAGAGATACCTATATGGATTGTCCGGATAGAGAACGTGCTCAATGGTGGGGGGATGTTGTAAATGAATTGGGTGAAGCTTTCTATTCATTGGATCAGAATGCACATTTGCTTACACGTAAAGCTATTCTTGAATTAATGAATTGGCAACGTCCGGATAGTACGATTTTTGCACCGGTTCCTGCCGGTAACTGGAATCAGGAACTGCCGATGCAGATGCTTGCCAGTGTCGGATATTATGGTTTTTGGACATATTATATGGGTACGGGAGACACAAATACGATTAAGGCCGTCTATCCTAATGTGAAGAAATATATTCATGTATGGAAACTTGATGAAGAAGGACTGGTTGTTCCTCGTAAAGGTGGATGGACCTGGGGGGATTGGGGAGATAATAAAGATCTTGTTTTATTGTATAATCTTTGGTATTCATTGGCTCTTGAAGGTTTTCATTTGATGGCCGACTTACTTGGTGAAAAGGAAGATTCCCGATGGGCATGTCAGGTTAATGAAAGATTGAAACGTGCTTTTCATACAAAATACTGGAATGGAACCTTTTACCTTTCTCCTCATTATAAAGGTAAACCGGACGACCGTGCACAAGCATTGGCTGTTGTTGCGGGCGTTTTACCCGAAAGTGACTATTCGGTAATCCGTCCATTTTTCAAGCAGCAATATCATGCCAGTCCTTATATGGAAAAATATGTTCTTGAAGCTTTGTGTATGATGGGGTATTATGAGGATGCTTTAGAGCGAATGAAGAAACGTTATTATGACATGGTCGAAAGTGACTTGACAACTTTGTGGGAAGGTTGGGGAATCGGTAGTAAAGGTTTTGGCGGTGGTTCGTATAATCATGCTTGGAGTGGAGGACCTTTAACGATTCTTTCTCAATATTTTGCAGGTATATCTCCTTTGAAACCGGCGTTTAAAGAATTTATCATAAAACCTGTATGGAATTGCTTCGGGCATATTCAGTCTGTAACTCCTACTCAATGGGGAAAAATAGAGATTAGCATTATGAATAAATTGAACGTGATAGTTGTAGAAGTAAAAATACCTCGAAGTACCAAAGGACATTTTGTTATTCCTGACAAGATTAAAAAGTATCGTATAAACGGGAAAGAGAAAAAAACAGGAAAACAGGAAATTGTATTAAAAGAAGGAGTATGGGAAATCGAATTGTATTAACTGTTATATTCTTGGTATTCACTTTATGCTCTTTTGGAGATAATGTCTTTAATGGTGCACAATGGATATCCATTCCAAAATCTCAAAATACCCCTAATCAATGGTTATGTTTTCGAAAACAAATAGAGTGTGCTGATAAGAATACTGCCGCTAAATTAAATATAGCTGTTGACTCCAAGTATTGGCTTTGGGTAAATGATAGCTTAGTTGTTTTTGAAGGTGGGCTTAAACGCGGACCTAATTCTCAAGATACTTATTACGATTGTATTGATATATCTGATTTTTTAAGAAAGGGACTCAATGCAATTTCCATACAAGTCTGGTTTTGGGGTAAAGACGGATATTGCCATAAAAATAGTGGTAGGGCGGGATTACTCGTTGATTTGAGAGTAGGTAAAAAAGATCGTATACTTTCTGATAAAAGTTGGAAAGTGAAAATTCATCCGGCATATGGCGAATCTTCATTGCCTCATCCTAATTATCGTCTACCGGAGGCAAACGTACATTTTGATGCACGAAAAGATATAGCAGGATGGCAGTCTTTAGATTATGAAGATCAATCGTGGAATTATGCAGTGGAGTGTGGGGAGTATCCATGCTCGCCTTGGAATAGGGTACATTTACGTCCTTTTCCAAATTGGAAAGATTCTGGTATTGTTCGTTATGATTCTTTGAAAACTGATGAAATAGGGAAAATAGTTGGTTTTTTGCCAAAGAATATTTCAATAACTCCTTATTTAAAGGTAAAAGCTGACGCGGGAAAGTTAATTGATATAAGAACGGATAATTATAAGGGTGGAAGTGAATATAATGTCAGAGCTGAATATGTGACAAGGGAAGGGGTACAAAGTTTCGAGGCTTTTAATTATATGAATGGTCATTCGGTGGTTTATACGATACCTCAAGGAGTGGAGGTGATTGAAGTGGGATATAGGGAAACACGTTTTAATACTGAATTTGAAGGTTCCTTTGTTTGTGATGATGAATTTTATAACAAACTGTGGCAAAAGGCTCTGAATACAATGAATTTGAATATGCGTGATGCTATTCAAGATCCGGATAGGGAACGTTCTCAGTGGTGGGGTGATGCTGTAATTGTTTCCGGAGAAATATTTTATGCTTGTGACTTAAATGGGAAATCACTGGTGAAGAAAGCTATTGAAAATCTTGTGGATTGGCAGAAGGGTGATGGAGTTTTATATTCTCCTGTACCAGCCGGTTCTTGGGATAAAGAATTGCCAGTGCTGATGCTTGCAAGTGTTGGAAAGTACGGTATTTGGAATTATTATGTTTATACAGGTGACTCTGCTACTATAAAAGAAGCATATCCTGCCGTGAAAAAATATTTGTCATTGTGGAAGCTGGATGAACGTAATCTTGTCAAACATAGAACAGGGGGATGGGATTGGTCTGATTGGGGACAAGATATTGATGTCTGTGTTCTTGATAATGCTTGGTATAGTTTGGCTCTTGAAGGTCTAGCCAATATGGCTAAAATTTTTGGTGGTTAGGTGGCAACCGACGGGTCCTTTTATA
>OBYR01000748.1_pt1 | contig 17968 bp, 17 predicted proteins | sample 1495491 | NCBI WGS metagenome assembly OBYR01 (sample SAMEA2580206, study PRJEB22360) | human gut metagenome | biome: human gut; feature: human-associated habitat; material: faeces | place: Denmark | collected 2008/2010 | reverse complement strand
AGCCCAAAATATAATCGCCCTGCTCCGGCTGTTGCCGCCTCACCTCCCGGCGAATCAGGGGAGGCACTACCTCCACGCCCGCCTCATCGTCGGCATCCAGCGGATAAAACGACAATGCCAGGCGGCGCACCGCTCCCATAGCAGTGAGGTGGGTAAAGAAACGAAGGAAAAACAATTCCACCGGGGAAGAAGAAGGAGGAAAATTAAAATCCCGGTGCAAAAACAAATATTGATGCCCCACACAAACCAACGGCACGCGGGGCGGAACGAACAGATAAGTGAAACCCGCCAGCAATTCATAAAAATTAATCACCATATCCGGTTCGGTTTCTTCGATCTTCCGGCGGATTAAACGCATGCTCCGGGCAAAAGCAGGGAGCTTCCTGACATTGGCACACACACTTTTCACCAATCCCGGCCGTTTATTCTGGGCGGTAGGTAAAAAATTAGGACTGGCAAACGTCCACACCGGAACGCCGATTTTCTCTATAAAAAATCCCGGCAACTGCCTGCTCTCACTCTTTCCCACCAATATCCCCGCCACCTCGTCGCCCCGGCGGTGCAGCAACTCTTTCATCGTCAGTGCCTGTGTAAAATGCCCTCGTCCTTCTCCTTGTACAATAAACAAAAAACGCATAATTTGTCCGGTTAAGATGCCTGCCTCGCCTCTTCCGCCAATGCCGTTTCTTCATCCGTCCCATAACGGTACACCCGCCAGTTTCCCTGCTCGTCCTCCAGCAAAGCACTCATCGATTCCACCCAATCGCCCGAATTCAGGTAATGGGTATTGCCGTAATACACATCGGCATACTGATGAATGTGCCCGCAGATCACTCCGTCGAAATGTCGGGTCTCCGCCAGCTTCGACAACTCTTTCTCAAAATCGGAAATATAAGAAACTGCCGATTTCACCCGGTGTTTCATCTCCTGTGAAAAGGAATAATAAGGCTTACCGCTCCGCCGCCTCCGGTCGTTGATCAGCTTATTCAGCCACAGCAGGAACGTATAGCCGTAATCGCCCAGCTTCGCCAGCCAGCGCATATGGGTTGTAATATGGTCGAACACATCGCCATGCGTCACATAATAACGCTTGCCGCCCGAAACATGCACATAGTCGCTCACCACATGGATATTCAAAAGCTCCAGCGGCACCACCTTATCCAAAAAATCATCATGGTTACCCCGCACATAAATCACCTGCGTCCCGTGGTTTTCCATCATCTTCATCACCACTTTCAGTAAATCGGTATACGAACGTTTCCACCGCCCGAACGGATTGCGCTGCAATTTCCAGCCGTCGATAATATCCCCGTTCAGGATTAGCTTCCCGCAATCCACACTTTTCAGAAAAGCAGTCAATTCTTCCACTTTGGAATGTTCAGAGCCTAAATGCACATCGGAAATCACTACCGTGGCAACTTTCATTCTGTTTGTCATATTCTTTTCCTTTGGTTTATACAAAATAAAAACTCGAATATGACAAAACCGTGCAGAAACGATGAACTATTTGTTACATCTTTAAATTTCAAACACAGAAAACCAAAAAAGAACATAAAACCCAAAAAAATTCTATTTTTACATCACGAATTATCACACATGGCAGACGTACATTCAAAAGCAACCCGCAGCTATAACATGTCTCGTATCAAAAGCAAAAATACGAAACCGGAACTCCTTGTAAGAAAATATCTATTCAAGCACGGATTCCGCTATCGGGTCAATGTAAAAAAGTTACCGGGAACTCCGGATGTCGTACTTCCTAAATACAAAACGGTTATTTTTATACATGGTTGCTTTTGGCACGGACACGATCATTGTAAATACTATGTCCTACCCAAAAACCGCACAGAATGGTGGAAAAACAAAATCGAAGGGAATAAACAACGAGACACAAAAGTCCGCGAAGAACTTCGTCACATGGGATGGCGAACCATGGTCGTTTGGGAATGTCAGCTCAAAACGGCACAAAAAACAGCGACCTTAGAAGCCATCGTTTCTGCCCTGAATCAGGCTTTTCTTGATAAACATCGCATTAAACCTAAAACCTATCCACAACAGGATGACCATATTCCGATGGTGGCGGAAAATAAACCTCCTTATATCAGCCCATCTGAAAAAAAATCTAATTCTAAAAACTAAAAACAGAACGCTGGTTTTGCTGCGTTACCTGCACCATTTTAATAAAAGACGATAAAGACTGTATCTCATTCTGATACTCTTTATCGAAAAATTTTTTATAAGCTTGCGGAACAACCAAAACAAGCCGTTCATGCCTCATCTCTTTTAATTGATTTTTAGATATTCCTTGCTGAAGAGTAAATAAATATTTGGTTTCTATTCGATTGGCTTCATTCAAAACCTGCCTCCATCTATCTTTACAAGTTGTTTTTGCACCTAAAAAAACAAGCTTATCAGCAGGGAAAGATACATTGTGATATGCTTCTCCACCAGGAAAAATAAAATCCGGTTTTTTATTATCTTCTGTAATGACCTGCTCTTCAAACTCTAATTTAGCAATAGTAAAAATAGTAGCCAAATGATGCTCCAAAGACTTTCCTGCACGAGATTTTCTACGATTCAGCATTGTATTGGCAAAATCAATCAGAGCCTGACAATTTTCAAACGGACTTTTATAAATATCACTATATATTTTCTCTTCAAAACAATGAAAAAGGCTATATTCAGTTTCAATCCATTTTAAAATATGCTGATCCGGTAATTGGTAAATATCAGTATCTGAAATTTGATACGCTTTATTATAACATTCCCGAGCAAATTTTGCCATTTTGCTTGTTTCAGGAAAATCTGAAAATTCAGCAACAAGTTTTTTAAAATAATCAGCAAGTTTTTTATCAGGAGACTGTTCCTGCTCTATATCAATTAATTGATTCGTCGTTTCAGGTGAAAGATTAAAGTATGCAAAAAAATCATCAATATCTTCATCATTTTGCAAAACAATTCCACAATAATCCTCATCTGTTTCCTTTACAATGATTAATAAATCTCCAACATTATCTTCTTCAAAGAATGGAAATGATTTACCAAAACAAGTTATCCGATATTCATTCCGGGTCCCTCTTCCATAATAAATAAAGCGGCTATTAGTAATAAAATCATTTTGCCATTTCACCTTTACATACTTATCCTTATTTTCTCCTTTAATTCCCGGCTCATTAAACAATAAAAGTGCTGCACATTTAGGAATGTAAAAACCGGCTTGGTGAGAGCCGTTTTTACCTGTATCATTAGCTGTAATAAACCGACAAAAAGAAGCCTGAGCTTCTTTCACCTTTTCAACAGCATAATCTAATATTTCACTCATGATTTTCTTCCAACATTGTATTTACTAATCGTTCCGAAACAACTGTAATTAAGGGAACAACAACAGAATTTCCACATTGACGATATGCCTGGACATCGGATACTCTGTTTATAATATATTCATCAGGATACCCCATTAAACGAGCACACTCTCTCGGTGTCAATCTCCTTGGATTCATTTCCTTGCCTTGGGGTATTAATATTTCAGAACCATCTTTATAATATCGCGCACTTAAAGTACGGCTGACTCCATTTACATCAGTTAAACCAAAACCAAAACCATTCCCTTTGGCTTTGTGTTTTTTTGCATAACTTTGTAAATAATTCCATAATTTGTCCGTTAGTGTATACTTAGGATCAGGACAATTTTCCAATATATCTTTAATTTTTTGTACAGGTTCACCTAAGTCAGGAAAACTAAAATTTTCCAGACCATGATAGCGCCTTCTATCAAAACCCACAATCATAATACGTTCTCTATGTTGAGGAACAAAAGCTTTTCCATCCATCACACGATAATGAATAGAATAATCAAGTTTCTCTAAAGTAGATCTAATCACTTCAAAAGTATGCCCTTTATCATGTGAAAGCAAATTTTTCACATTCTCCAAATAAAATGCCTTAGGACGATGACGTCTGAGAATATCAGCAACATCAAAAAATAAAGTACCTTGTGTTTCATCTTCAAATCCAGTTTCTCTCCCTAAACTTTTTTTCTTTGATATTCCAGCAATAGAGAAAGGCTGACAAGGAAAACCAGCACAAAGTATATCAAAGTTTTCTGGAATATGTTGTTTTGTTTCTTCTTTTGTTATATCACCAAAAGGCATTTCTCCAAAATTAGCCATATATGTTTTTTGAGCAAAACTATTCCATTCAGAAGAAAAAACACACTTCCCTCCTTGTTTTTGCATGGCTAAACGGAAGCCTCCCATTCCTGCAAAAAGATCAATAAATGTAAACCTATGATTTACCGGATCAGGAAATGGAATATGAAAAAAATCTTCAAATAATCCAGCCTGTAATGGCTCATGAAAAATATTCTCTTCTATTTCCTCTCCAGGATATAAAAATTCGATATATTCTTTTAAATACTGAATTGCCCGTTCCTGTGATATATCTTTAGCAAGCGCCTTATTATGCAAATAATGAGTAATTAAAGCAAGTCGATTATCAGATGCTTTGGAACCGTAAAAATATATCTGCACTCTTTCGCCAGACTCTTTTTTTACAGAGATTTTTTCAGGAAAACTTTCTAACTTAATTTCTTGCAAAGACATGTAAATCAGATATATAATAAATTCATTCTAACATATACAGTATATTTAATATATACCATATATGTTTTACAAAGATACCATTTTAAACTTGACATTAATACTTATACGAATATCTTTCATATAATGAAAGGTAATCCTATACTGTTCCTTTCCTTATTATCCTAAACAAAATCCCAAAATTCCAAGCCTTAAAATGATATATATGTCATATTAGCATATTTTTAAATACAAAATAAATATATTCTCTTTCTGCTTCAAAAGAATAAAATATTCACCGGAAAACATATAGAATATTGTGTCTAATCTCCTATATTTATACCACTAAATAAACTTACTAAATCACATCATTCCGCATAAACAAAAAAGTCAAGCAGCAGATTATCCCCAAAAAACTAACATTCTGGAATACATATTTACACACCTTTAATGAATCCCCCGAAGCTATGAAACGTCTTTCATTATTTCAAAGTTTACTGTTCGTTTTCTTGTTGCTTTTCACCCTGCCGGGGTATGGCCAGCGGGTAGACACGGTCAATGTGTACAGCCCCTCTATGGCAAAAGAACTGAAAAACATCGTCATCCTGCCTGCCGATTATTCGTCACAGCCGCAGCAGACCTTCCCGGTGGTGTACCTGCTGCACGGGCACGGTGGAAATTACACCACCTGGCTGACACAGGTAAAACCCGACCTGCCGCGTATCGCCTCGGAATACGGCATGATCATCGTGTGCCCGGAAGGGGAAGACAGCTGGTATTGGAACAGTCCCGTTTCCTCTAAAAAACAATTTGAAACCTATATCTGCTATGAATTGCAGGGCCATATAGAAGAGCGCTACCGCACCCGGAACGACCGCCATTCACGGGCTATCACCGGATTCAGCATGGGCGGGCACGGCGCGTTGTGGCTGGCATTCCGCCATCCGGATATTTTCGGGGCTTGCGGATCGATGAGCGGAGGCGTGGACATCCGTCCCTTTCCAAACAACTGGAACATGAAAGACCAGCTGGGAACGTACGCCGATAATCCCAAACGCTGGGACGAACACACTGTAATCAACCAAATCCCCTACAAAACGGATTTCGGCACACTGGCCATCATCATCGACTGTGGAACGGAAGATTTCTTTTTCCAGGTGAACAACCAGCTGCACGAAAAAATGCTGAAACTAAAGATTCCGCACGACTACATCATCCGTCCCGGCGGACACACACAGGCATACTGGAACAACGCCATAGACTATCAGCTACTGTTTTTCAATAAATTCTTCCGGAAATAAGAAATTGTCCTATTTCCAACGAAAGGCATACCCCCCTCTTGGGCGGAGGGCCATATACAAACGATCCCCGGAAGCAAAATACTTCCGGGGATCGTTTGTAATGAAAGACCGCTTCAATAAATGGAAAAGGTCATTTTATGGCTTTTCGTTTCACACTCCGCACACGCTCTTCACATGCTCCCTTTATTTCACCTGGGTATTGTGAAGACCGCATTCCCGGTGATCGGGCGATTCCCACCACCAGCGTCCGGCACGGACATCTTCCCCCGGCTTCACGGCACGGGTACAAGGCTGGCAACCGATACTGGGAAAACCTTTATCGTGCAGGGCATTATAAGGCACTCCGTTCTTTTTGATATATTCCCAGGTCTGTGCCTCTGTCCAGTCGATCAAAGGATTCACTTTCAGCAGGCCGTTCCCTTCGTCCCATTCCACCACCTGATTTCCGGTACGGGTAACCGACTGTTCGTGGCGCAACCCGCAAATCCACACTTTCAGCCCGGCAAAAGCCCGCTTCAAAGGCTCCAGTTTCCGTATATGGCAGCACATCCGGCGTTTTTCCACACTTTCATAGAATAGATTCACCCCGTTTTCCGACACCATTTTCTCCACTTCCCGGTAGTCCGGGAAAAACAGCCGGACTTTGATTCCGTAATTCATATTCGTACGCTCGATCAGGCTGTACGTTTCAGGAAACAACCGCCCGGTATCCAGCGTGAAAATAAGTGCCGAGGGATCGATTTTACAGATCATATCGGTGAGCGTCTGGTCTTCTATGCTCAGACTCGAAGCCAAACCGATATGTCCCCGGTATTCGGTCAGGAAATATTGTAACACTTCTTCCGGCGACTTCCCGGAAAAACGTTCACTCAATTGTTGTGCAATCTCTTTCATAGTCATTCTTTCCTTCATTTTTCACATCACGATGCAGTAAAAACGGATAACTGCAAATCTAAATCTCTGTATAAGGTTATTCTTCTTCTCTCCCGCTTCAATCTATCTGCGGGCTGAACGGCTTATCCTAAAACAAGTTCCGGGAAAACGGAAAAAACACCCGTTTCCCGCCGGAAAAACTTCTCGATCAACTGAATACGCCCGACAAATATTTCTGGGTCAGTTCTTTCTGCGGATGATTGAAAATCTGGTCGGCAGGCCCGGCCTCGATAATCTCGCCCATATACATGAAAATCACGTAATCGGCAATCCGCAACGCCTGCCGGAGGGTATGCGTCACCAATACAATGGCGTATTCTTCCTTCAGCTTCAAAAACAAATCCTCGATGGTCTTACTGGAAATCGGGTCCAAAGCCGAAGTAGCCTCGTCCGCCAAAATGAACTGAGGCTCAACCGCCAACCCCCTGGCCAGACACAAACGCTGCTGCTGCCCGATAGACATCCGTCCGGCAGGCGAATGAAGCCTGTCTTTCACCTCTTCCCACAAGCCCACCGCTTTCAGGTAATGGCGCACCACCATATTCAGTTTTTTCCGGTTGCGGATACCGTGAATACGGCAACCGTAAGCGATATTATCGTAAATGGACATCGGCAGCGGGCAGGGACGTTGCGAAAGCAATCCCATCTTCCGGCGAATATGGGTGATCTCCACGCCCGGCGCATACAGTTCCTCTCCGTCCACCAACACTTTTCCGGTTACTTTCACTTGCTCGTTCGTGTCGAGCAGGCGATTCAGGCTCTTGAGCAAAGTGGATTTTCCGCAACCCGAAGGCCCGATGATACAAGTGATCTTCTTATCGGGAATCGTGGCTGAAACATTTTTCAGGATATGACTTCCCTGTATGGTAACATTCAGGTTTTCCACCTCGATGTTCGACCGGGAAGAATCGTCCGTGCAGAATTTCTGATTCGGACGGAAAAATCCTTTTTTCAGGGTTGTATCGTCTTTGTCAGACATATACCATTTGATCCTTTTTCGGAAGAACGGAATATTTAATTTCATCATTATATCTTGTTTTTAGAAAATCGGTTTGTGATTATACGTCCCAATATACTCAACACCAAAACAATAATGGTCAGAATCAGGGCGGCGGCATAGGCTCTTTCCTGCACCGCCGGAATGGGATTGCTCAACTGGAAGAACACCGCCAGCGGCAAGGTGGCGGCAGGCTGCCCCAGCGAAGTGGGTATATTATCCGTATATCCGGCAGTAAACAGCACGGCGGCGGCATCCCCGATCGCCCGCCCGATCGAAAGCAGGGTGGCGGTAGCGATACCGGGTGCAATTTGCCGCACCACCACTTTAATGGTTTCGTAACGGGTAGCTCCCAGCGAATAAGAAGCATTCAGCATATCCTGAGGCAATTCCCTGGCGATTTCATCCATCGAACGCACAAAGATCGGGATAATCAGCAGGGTAATCACGATGATTCCTCCCGCAAGCGAAGTTTTCAACCCGAAATAAATCATAATGGTAAAAGCGAATGCCCCGTATACAATGGAAGGTATACCGAACAGCACATCGAACGCCAAACGGATCAGCGAAGCCCTTTTCGACTTCTTTTTCAGGTAAACGTTCAGGTAGAACACCACCGGAATACTCACAATCAACCCCAACACGGTGGCTCCGCCCACAATGTAGAGCGAACCGATAATGGCATTCAGCAAACCGCCTTCTTTCCCGATGTAAAAACCACCGCCCGGCAGAGAGGTAATCATTTCCCAGCTCATAGCCGCCCAGCCGTTTTTGACAATCGTATATAAAATGCTGCCCACAAACAGGAACACCAGCAAGGTGGTCACCAGCATCACCAGTTTCATGGCTTTTTCTTCGATAAATCTCAATTTCATGTCTTACAATCTGTGCTTTTAAACGAATTTATCTTCTATTTTTCGCAAGATCAGCCGCGAGCCTAAGTTGAACACGAACACCACGACAAAAAGGATCAGGGCGGCGAACATCAATGCCGACTCATACAAGGGCAACGATAACATTTCACCGTAGTTGTTGGCAATCAGGGCAGGCAGAGGATAGCAGCCGTCGAACAGGGACGTAGGCAACTGCACGATATTACCGCACACCATGAGTACGGCGATCGTTTCCCCCATTGCCCTGGAGATGGACAGTGTCACCGCCGCCACGATTCCGGGAAAGGTCTTCCGCAAAAGCACTTTCTTCGTGGTCTGCCAGCGGGTAGCCCCCAGCGATAGCGAAGCCTCGCGGTATTCCCTCGGCACGGAAGAAAACAATTCCACAAACAGGCTGATCAGCAGGGGCAGGATCATGATTCCCAGGATAATTCCCCCGGCCAGCGTGGAATATCCCGTGGAATATTCCACAAAATGCGGAGCTAATTTTTCGGAAATCCAGGGCACAACCACCAAAATCCCCCACACCCCATAGACCACCGAAGGCAATCCCGCCAAAATATCCAAGGCCGGGAACACAATTTTTTTCACATAAGGACGGGAATTTTCTGTCAGGTAAATCGCCGTACACAGGGACACGGGCAGCGTCCATATAATAGCGATCATCGTCACCCAAAGCGTCCCCATAATAAAAGGCAGGAAACCGAAATCTCCCCGCATGGGTTTCCATTTGGACGTGCTGATTAATTCCCATAACGATTTTTCGTGCAGGATAGGCAGCGATTTAATCACCAGCCCGATGCCGATAAACACCAACAACAGCACGGCGATCATCGTGAAAGTCAGCATGACGGATCCCGCCATTTTATCTTTCAGCAAACGAAACCATGAAGTTTTACTGGCAACTTTACATTCCTGTTCGTCTGTCATTGTCCTTGAAATTTAGAAAGTTCCGTTTCGATTTCTTCTTCGGATAATCCCACATACCCCACCTCGTCCACAAATTCCTGTCCGTCGGTCAGGATATACTCTAAAAAAGCAATCACTTCCGGCTTTGTGGGGGTTCCGCTCGCCACCAGATACAACGGGCGGGCAGGCGGACTGGGATATTTGCCTGCTGCAATGGCGGCATTCAGGTCGGCGCTGGTCTCGTAAAAATTCTCTTCCGGATCGATACGCCCGTTACCGTTCAGGTCTAAGGGAATCACCGCAATGTGGCGGTAAGGTTTTTTAGAAGTAATATCGTAAGCGTAAGCTATATTGTTGAATCCAATCCCCACCTTGTCACGCTGGATCACCGAAGTCACCCCCGGATCGCCGAATACGGCCGTTCCTTCCAGGTCTTCCTGCTTCACTCCCAGCCAGGCGGCAAAAGTTTCCGCCGCTCCACAGGCATCGGAACGGGTGTACACATGCACAGGAATCGAACTGGGACTTCCCAGCACTTCTCCCCAGGTTTTTATCTTGCCGTCCACCCACAGGCCTTTCGCAGCCTCATAGGTCAGCCCGATAGACAAAATCTGATGTATCAACGGATTATTGGAATTGATGGTCGGCACAACAGCGTCCTTCACCACCGAGATCGGAAAAGCTCCCTTGCTGATTTCCTGCGGATAGATTTCACGCGACACCATACCCAGATCAACCACCTTCGCCAAAGCATCGGTAATGCCTTTCCCGGCACCTCCGGCAGAAATATCGATCCGCACCTTCGGATGTATCTTGCGGAACTCCTCCGCCCATCTCACTACGATAGGATATAAGGCAAAAGCCCCCGACAACTGGATTTCGCCCTTTAACTCACGGCGTAATTCGCGGCGATACCTGATTCTTTTTATAAAGCCCTGCCTTTTTTCCTGAGCAAACAGGTCGTCGGCACTTCCGGCCGTAAATAGCAAGATAAAAAACGAAACAGTGATAACGGTGCGTAAATTTTGCATTATTTCCTCTTTAGTTAAGCCGGACTATCTGTAAAGGCACACCCTATCTCAGGTTCCCCACACTCACACGGCCGGATTTATTCAAAAATATTGCAAATTTATTCATTATTTATCGACTAACAATACGTATCGGACGCTATTTTCATACGCTTTTTTACCCATTTGGTACTTTTGCCTCCCCATATTCCGGCATCTGGAAAAAGACCGCATCCCGGAGCAGGGGTGGATTCCCGCCACCTGTCCCCCGGACGGATTTCAGTTAAAACCGACACAGGAATTATAAAGAAAAAAAGTTGCCCTCAATGGTTTGGACAACTTTTTTTCTTTGGATCAGTCTACCGGCTCGAACTCGTCTTTTCCCACTCCGCACAACGGGCAAACCCAATCGTCCGGAAGATCTTCAAAAGCCGTTCCCGGCTCAATACCGCTATCGGGATCGCCTACTGCCGGGTCGTAGATGTAATCACATACCGTGCAAATGTACTTTTTCATGGTTTTTCATTTTAATTTGAACAACTTATTTTCTTACGTATTCTACCCTGTAAAGTTATAAAAATTATATAAACGAAAAGTCTTTTCGGCATCGAGAATCTTTTTATATCCGATTGACAAAATATTTATCTATCCTTTTATTTAAAAAAAGAAAATTCATCCATACTTTTATTCCGGTAAAAAGATACATGATGGTTTTTCTCTCCAAAATTCCTACAATATTCACCTTTAATTTTACCGCAAATGACGGGGAAACGATTCTTAGACAAAATAAACAACGGTATATGTGGAAATATTATGCACTTTTATCGGCAGTTTTTGCAGCCCTGACCGCCATCTTTGCCAAAATAGGGGTTAAAGATGTCAATTCGGATTTGGCAACGGCAATCCGGACAATTGTTATCTTAGTGATTACCTGGGGAATTGTGTTATTCGGGAATCACCTCGGAGAAGTAAAGGATATTAGCCGCCACACCTGGCTATTCCTCATACTCTCCGGCATTGCCACCGGGTTATCCTGGCTGTTTTATTTTAAAGCATTGCAAACCGGGGAAGTATCCCGTGTTGCCCCGATAGACAAAATGAGCGTGGTTATCACCATCTGCCTCTCCTTTATACTGTTGAAAGAGCCTGTCAGCTTAAAGGTGATTATCGGTGCATTGCTTATCACAGGCGGAAGTATAATCATGCTTATCAAATGAAATTATTGATTATCGAAGACGAACGGGAGCTGTCGGGCAGCATCGTCACCTTTCTCAGTTCGGAAAATTATCTATGTGAACAGGCTTTCACATATAGCGAAGCACAGGCAAAAATCAATCTGTATAATTACGATTGCGTTCTGCTCGACCTGATGTTGCCGGGAGGAAACGGGCTCGATATTCTGCGGGAAATAAAACGGCAGAACAATCCCGCCGGCATCATCATCATTTCGGCCAAAGACTCTCTGGACGACAAGGTGAGCGGCCTGCAAATCGGGGCGGACGACTACCTGGCCAAACCTTTTCATTTACCGGAATTAAGCATGCGCATCTACGCCGTTATCCGGCGAAAAGAATTTTCCGGCAGCAACACCTTGCAAAGCAATGGCATCACCATAGACCTCCCTAGTATGTCTGTCCGGGTAAACGGCACTCCGGTAATACTGACCCGCACGGAATACGATCTGCTGCTCTTCTTCATCGGCAATAAAAACAGGGTTATTTCCAAAAGCGCGATGGCCGAACATTTGAGCGGCGACATTGCAGACATGCTGGATAGCCACGATTTCGTATATACCCACATCAAAAACCTGAAAGCGAAGCTATCGGAAGCAGGTTGCAAAGAATGTATTAAAAATGTTTATGGAACCGGATATAAATGGATAGAATGAAAAGCCTGATAAACAAAACCCTCACCCAATTCATCATTTGCACAACAATCATTTTACTGCTGGCCACACCGCTTTTCTATCTTCTCACCAAACACTATTACGCGGAGGATATGAGGGATATTATCGAAGCCGTGCAACAAGGACAACCCATTCCGGAACCCGACCTGGAAGAAGACATCATGCAGGGCATCCTCCTGCAATTCATCCTGATCTCCGTAGTGCTGGGAATAGCGATCATCCTCATGATGCGTTTCATCTCGAAACGCCTGTGGGAGCCATTCGACACCACCCTGAAACAAATAGAAGATTTCAGCCTTGAAAGCGGAGTGATACCTCCGTTAGCCGACAGCAATATCAAAGAATTCACCCGGTTGAACCACGCCCTGAACCGACTGATGGAAAACAGTGTAAAAAGCTACAAAACCCAAAAAGAATTTACAGAAAACGCCTCCCACGAACTCCAAACTCCGCTGGCGATATTCCAAAGTAAACTGGATATTCTGCTTCAACAGCCGGACCTGACGGAATCGCAGGCAGAAATGATACAGGGGCTTTACCAGGTGTCCAACCGTTTGGCACGCCTGAACCGGAATTTGCTGCTGCTGGCCAGAATAGACAATAAGCAGTATAACCAAATGGATTCCATCGACCTGGTAATCACTTTAAAAGAACTTTCCCCTTTTCTGGAAAGCCTGACGGAAGGCATCACCCTTCACCAATCGTTCCAACATCCGTTTTTTATTGTGAAAGGTAATAAAATACTACTGGAAAGCCTGATAAACAACTTAGTCGTCAATGCCGTCCGCCACAACACTCCGGGCGGCGACATTTCGATAACCCTCCAGGACAACCGATTTATCATTTCAAATACATCGGAAGAAGGTGCGTTAGACCCCCGGCTTTTATTCAACCGATTCTACCGCCCTTCCGAAAAAATAAAAGGGAACGGGCTGGGACTGGCCATCGTCAAAGCGATTTGCGATTATCACGGCTGGCAGATCGGCTACCAATATCAAAATAACAGGCACTATTTTATCGTACAATTCTAAGTCTTCAAATTTCCTACAAAGTCGGTATATACCTTCGGGCCATAAAACAATACATTATGGCTTTACAAGAAGATTTTGAATTACAAGGGAACTGGCTGTTCAGATACAGAGGAACCTTACCGATCATCATTTTGGGTGTAGGAATATTGGTTTATATTTACACGCTCGATACTCGGGGAACATTTTTAGAGGACAAGGAATTTTTCTGGAAATGCTATCAAATTTTATGCTTGATGGTCAGCCTCGCCGGAGTATTTATCCGGGCCTATACGGTAGGCCACACGCCGGTGAACACATCAGGCAGGAACACTCAGAATCAAATAGCGGACAGCCTGAACCAAACAGGCATCTATTCCGTTGTAAGACATCCCCTTTACTTAGGCAATTTTCTGATGTGGCTGGGCATTTCCCTGCTCACCTGCAACATAGCGTTCGTCACCGTCTTCATTTTAATTTATTGGCTCTATTATGAACGCATCATGTATGCCGAAGAACAATTTCTACGCGAAAAATTCGGTACGGTTTACACAAGATGGGCCGACCGTACCCCTGCATTCTTCCCTAATTTTAAATTATTCGTCAAACCTGCGTTATCTTTCTCCTGGAAAAAAGTCCTGAAAAAAGAAAAGAACGGAGTTTTCGCCCTATTCCTGATATTCACCATTTTCGATGGTATCGGGGTGTGGTTAAGGGGAGATACACACTACAACTATTTCCTGGTCACGATGACACTCCTAAGCGGAATAGCTTATTGCATACTGAAATACTTAAAAAAGCGGACGCAGGTCTTAAACGAAACAGGACGCTGACAAGCAGCATCTACCGCTTTTCAGCAAATAAAAAAATCCGTAAAAAGTTTATTTTACGGATTTTTTATACTTTATTCGATGGCTCTCTCTCCCGGAAACCGGGAAAACACAGGCTATGATCTCTTTCCATCTGCTGTCCGGAAATTTCCTCCCCACACTCCCTCAAGGCCTCCTTTCCCACACTCTCCCACACCAGCTCCGGCTTTATATTTTCGTGCACAATTCTGCGATACGCACAATGACATCCACCGCCTTCTCCATAGAACGCACCGGAATATATTCATAGCGCCCGTGGAAATTATGCCCTCCGGTGAACAAGTTCGGTGTGGGCAACCCCATAAACGACAGCCGTGCCCCGTCCGTTCCTCCCCGGATCGGCACGATCAGGGGCTTCACCTCCACATCCAGCATCGCCTGTTTGGCTATATCGATAATATAATGCACCTGCTCGATCTTCTCGCGCATATTACTATACTGATCTTTCAATTCCAACCCCACATTCAAACCGTAACGCCTGGAAAATTCGCGCACCCCGTTCTCTATGGTATTCTTACGCCATTCGAAACGTTCACGGTCAAAATCACGGATCAGGATTTCCACTTCCGTCGATTCCACATCTCCACGGATGGAATATATATGGAAAAAACCTTCATATCCCGAAGTGTTTTCCGGAACTTCCTTTTTCGGCAAACTATTGATAAAATCGTTCGCCACGGAAATGGCGTTCACCATTTTATTTTTAGCGTATCCCGGATGAAAACTCCGTCCCCTGAACGTCACCTTCGCGCTGGCGGCATTGAAATTCTCGAATTCCAACTCGCCGATCTCCCCTCCGTCCAAAGTGTAAGCAAACTTCGCCCCGAATTTTTTCACATCGAAATGATCCGGCCCTTCCCCAATCTCCTCGTCCGGAGTAAAGCAAATACAAATCTTCCCGTGTTTCACCTCCGGATGCTGGATCAGGTATTCCATAGCGGTCATGATCTCGGCTATTCCCGCTTTGTCATCGGCCCCCAGCAGCGTGTTGCCGTCGGTGGTCACCAATGTTTGCCCCACATAATTGGCCAGTTCGGGAAACTCCTCCGTAGGAAGGACAATGTTTTTCTCCTTATTCAGCACAATATCGTTTCCCGCATAATTTTCGATCACCTGCGGATTCACATTCCGTCCGCTCATCTCCGGGCTGGTATCCAGGTGGGCGATAAAACCGATAGCAGGAGTTTCACGTTCCAGGTTAGAAGGCAAAAACCCCATAACATACCCATGTTCGTCCACACTGACATCACTCAACCCCAATTCCTTCATCTCCTCACCAAGCACCCGTGCAAACTCCATTTGTCCCGGAGTACTCGGCTTCAAACCCGTAGCTGGATCAGACTGTGTGGGATACTTTACATATCGCAAAAAACGTTCAAGAACCATATATCAATATGCTTTTGCTATCAACACCCTTCTATGGGAAGGCTTTCCGGTCACCATATCCTTACCTTCCTCTTCCGGGCTATCGAAAGGAATACAACGGATCGTCGCCTTCGTCTCAGCCTTAATCCTCTCTTCCGTTTCAGGAGTCCCGTCCCAATGGCACAGGAAAAATCCTCCCTTCGTTTCCACCAGCCTCTTAAATTCTTCGTAAGAATCCACTTTCGTAATCATTCCGTCGCGGAAAGATTTCGCTTTCTGGAATATATTTTCCTGTATATCTTCAAGCAATTTTTCAATATGCTCCACAATCCCCTCCAAAGGCAAAGTTTCCTTTGTCAGCGTATCGCGGCGTGCCACTTCCACCGTCCCGTTCTCCAAATCGCGTTCCCCCATCGCCAAACGTACCGGAACGCCTTTCAATTCATAATCGGCAAACTTCCAGCCCGGTTTTTGAGTATCCCGGTCGTCGAATTTCACGGTGATTCCCTTCGCTTTCAACCCGGCCATAATTCCCTGCACCTTTTCCCGGATTTTTTCCAATCCTTCGGCATTCTTATAAATAGGTACGATAGCCACCTGCAAAGGAGCTAATTTCGGAGGCAATACCAAACCGTTATCATCGGAATGCGCCATAATCAACGCCCCCATCAAACGGGTGGAAACTCCCCAGGAAGTAGCCCACACATAATCGCGCTCGCCATTCTGGTTCGCAAACATCACATCGAACGCTTTGGCAAAATTCTGCCCTAAGAAATGGGAAGTTCCGGCCTGCAACGCCTTTCCATCCTGCATTAAAGCCTCGATCGTATAGGTTTCCAGCGCACCTGCAAAGCGTTCGCTCTCGCTCTTATTTCCCATGATCACCGGAACAGCCATCCATTTCTGCGCAAATTCGGCATACACCCGCACCATCTTATTCGCCTCTTCCAAAGCCTCCTCTTTCGTGGCATGGGCCGTATGTCCCTCCTGCCACAAAAACTCGGCCGTACGTAAAAACATACGCGTACGCATCTCCCACCGCATCACATTCGCCCACTGGTTACACAGGATAGGCAGGTCACGGTATGACTGAATCCAATTTTTATAAGTATTCCAGATAATCGTCTCGGAAGTCGGACGGATAATCAGCTCTTCCTCGAGCTTTGCATCGGGATCGACCACAACGCCCGAACCGTCCGCAGCATTTTTCAAACGGTAATGGGTAACAACTGCACATTCTTTAGCGAATCCCTCCACATGGTCGGCCTCTTTCGAGAAAAACGATTTGGGGATCAGCAAGGGGAAATAAGCATTCACATGCCCTGTTTCCTTGAACATATCGTCCAACTGACGTTGTATCTTTTCCCAAATTGCATAACCGTACGGCTTAATCACCATACATCCCCTGACAGCAGATTGCTCTGCTAATCCGGCCTTTACAACCAATTCATTATACCACTGAGAGTAATCTTCGCTTCTTGATGTTAAAAATTTTCCCATCTTCTTATTAATTGATAAAACGGGAGCAAATTTAAGTAAAAAACTAAGATTTATGACTTGAAAATGATTATTTTTATAGCAGCAGAATATATTTATAACATTAATTTTGCAGCGCAACCACATATTTACAAGTACATTTGATTTTTGGTACGCTTTTTGATAATTGTAATATAAGACTTGAAAATTAATCGATATGAAAACGTTTCTATATACTCTCGCAATACCTATAGCCGTTGCCCTTGCGTCATGCTCTTCTTCGCGGTCGCTGAGCAGTGCTATGGAGGATGATATTTACTACGTACCGGGACGCAGGGCTCTTGTTGCACAGGAGATCGAAAACCTTTCCGGACAGCAGCAAACAGCCCCGGTCACAGCAGCCGGAATCCGCTCCGAAGAGGTCGGTTCAAGAGCGACGGGCAGCAGCATAGCTCCCAGCGCCTTTTCGTCGGAAAAGCAAAAAGTAATCAACCCCGCCACAGGGCAAATCGATAATTTCAGTGTGGCAGAACTGACCGACCAGGCCAAACAGCGCCTGGCGGAAAGTGACGAAATACAGGAAACCATCTACCAAAACACAGGCTACTGGGTGAACGGTTACAAAGGAGACGGGAGCGATCTGGAAGAAATCCAGCGGCTGATCAACAGATACCCCGACGGCTTCGGCTACTTCGCCGCCCGCCCGGAAGACGCCCTCAACCGTTGTA
>OBYR01000746.1_pt1 | contig 17992 bp, 16 predicted proteins | sample 1495491 | NCBI WGS metagenome assembly OBYR01 (sample SAMEA2580206, study PRJEB22360) | human gut metagenome | biome: human gut; feature: human-associated habitat; material: faeces | place: Denmark | collected 2008/2010 | reverse complement strand
CGGAGAGCACTTAATGTGCTCTCCGTGCGAGTCAGGACTGTCCGAGCAGGCGACCAAATACCAAAGCCCTCGGAACGACGGGACAGAGTATGCCCCGTCCCTCGGGATGACGGAATAGAACAGGAGCAGCCATGGCAGGCAAGCCGCAAACACTAGCAACGACCTCGGCATTCGAGATCTTGGGCCCCGTCATGGTCGGCCCCAGCTCGTCGCACACCGCCGGCGCCCTGCGCTGCGCCCAGGTTGCCGCTAGCCTGCTGGAAGGCCGCATCACCAAGGTCACCTTTGGCCTGTGGAACTCCTTTGCCCACACCTACCGCGGCCACGGCACCGACCGCGCACTCGTCGCGGGCATCCTGGGCCTCGACACCGACGACGAGAATATCAAACAGGCCTTCGACCTCGCACGCGAGCAGGGCCTCGATTATCACTTTGACATCAAGGGTGACGACGCCTCCATTCACCCCAACACCGTCGATATCGAGATGGTCGACGACACGGGCAGCACGGCGCAGGTCCGCGGCGAGAGTCTGGGCGGCGGCAAGATGCGCATCAGCCGCATCAACGGCGTCGGCGTCGACATCTCGGGCATGTACTCCACGCTCTTCGTAGCGCACCAGGACGTCCCCGGCGTGCTCGCAGCGCTCACGAACCTGCTCGCCTACGCACACGTCAACATCGCCTTCTGCCGCACCTACCGCACCGAGGTGGGCGGCCAGGCCTATTCCGTCTTTGAGACCGACGGCGCTCCCGACGACACCGTCGTCCCCATGCTGCGCAAGCTCGACAATGTCGATTACGCCACGTTTATCGAGCTCCCGGGCTCGGCCTCATCGCTCTCCCCCGGCGTCTCGGCCAAGGAGATCTTTGACGACGGCGAGCAGTTGCTCGATGCGTGCGCCGAGCTAGGCCTGAATATCGGCGCCGTCATGGCCGTGCGCGAGGCGCGTCTGACCGGCGAGGCCCATGCTATCGCAGCTATGCGCCGCGTGCTCGACGTCATGCGCGAGGAGACCACGGCCCCCATCGCCAATCCGCAGCGATCGCTCGGCGGGCTTATCGGCGGCGAGGCCAAGCTCGTCGATGCCACCTGCCGCCCGGGAGCCGGGGGGGCGGGGCGACGTCCGGCGTCGCCCCCTGCCGCAACGATTTAAGCGCAAGCCTGATGGGCCCCGTTCAGACCGATGCCGTGGCCCGCGCGATGGCCGTGCTCGAGCGCTCCGCCACCATGGGCGTGATCGTTGCCGCCCCCACGGCCGGCTCCGCGGGCGTCGTCCCCGGCTGCGTGCTGGCGCTCGCCGATCACCTCCAGCTCGACGACGAACAGGTCATGGATGGCCTCTACTGCGCCGCAGCCATCGGCCTCAACCTCACCACGAGCGCCTGCGTCGCCGGCGCCGAGGGCGGATGCCAGGCCGAGGTTGGAAGCGCTGCCGCCATGGCCGCCGCCGCGCTGGTCCAGATGATGGGCGGCACGCCCGAGCAAGCGCTCGACGCCAGCTCCATCGCGCTGAGCAACCTGTTGGGCCTCGTTTGCGACCCCGTCGGCGGCCTTGTCGAGGTGCCCTGCCAAAACCGCAACGCCATCGGCGTGGCCGCGGCCTTCAGCTCGGCGCAACTCGCCCTCGCCGGCATAAAGAGTCTGGTGCCGTTTGACCAGATGGCACACGTGATGCTCTCGGTGGGCCACGCCCTACCTGCCACGTTACGCGAGACGGCCAAGGGCGGCATCGCACAGGCTCCGGCAGCGCTTTCGGCGTGCGCGAAATGCGGAATATGCGGATAGTGAGCAAAAGCGAACGATAGGTGGGACATATGTCCCACCTATCGTTTATCGCCACCGTTTTCGTAACACAAGCAACTGCGTAATCGCTATAATTCAAGCCCAGTTAAAACACGATGAGCAACAAGGCGAAACTCGAAGGAAATATACACGATGTCGCAAATCGACCGTAGCCAACTGATCCCCGATCCGCAACAGCCCAGCAGGCAGCCCGGAGGAATCCAATCGCCGCGTCCCATCGCGCCAGCCCATGGCGAACAGCACGGAGCGGCAAATACCTCCCCGCGTCCCAATCAGGGCCAGCGTCAGCAGCGTTCCGCACATGGCGCCGGTCACAACCAGGGCCCTTCGCACACTCGAGTTTCCAACAACCGCGGCCCCGCCGACAACCGCTCCGCAAAGGGCAATAAGACGGGTGGCAAGACGGCGTTCTTCGTCGTCCTCGGCCTCGTCGCCATCGTCTATATCGTGGGCGTCGTGGCGTTTTCGCAGATTGCCTACCCCAACACCACCATCGCCGGCGTCGATATCTCGTTTTCCAACGCCTCATCCGCCGCTACCAAGGTCGACTCCGCCTGGAAGCACTACAAGCTCACCGTTTCGGGTGAAGACTTTAGTTGGACCTATCAGCCCGAATCCGACGAGCCCATCGTCGACGGCGAGGCAGCTGCCCACCGAGATTATCGGCAGCAACGAGCCGCTGCTGTGGCCTTCGCGCCTGATTGCCTCGCTCGGCGGCAAGAACGTTAGCGCGACCAAAAACGGTACCATCGACCTGGAACAGGACGTCGACCTGTCCATGCTCTCGGACGCCTTTGACCAAAAGCAGTTCGAGGAGGATCTGGGTGCCGCCATCGACGCATTCAACGAGGGCCGCACGGGTACCTTTGAGGCATCGAGCTCCTACGACGAGAAGGCGGGCAAGTTCACGATCGAGAAGGCCCGCTCCAACGAAAAGCTCAACCGCGAGCATGTCATTAAGTATGCGGAGATCGAGCTCGCGTCACTGTCCGAGACCGTCGATCTTACGAAGCTCGGAAACGATGCCTACGAGCCGCTCAACGGCACGCTCACCAACGACCAGATCCAGGCCGCATGCGATGCCGCCAACAACTTCCTGGGCGTTAACGTGACCCTTAAGCTCAACGGCAACGATGCCGGCAAGGTCGACGGCAGCTCGGTGCTGCAGTGGATCAGTTTTGCCGACCCCGCGAACCCCACACTCGACACTTCCCAGATCAGCAACTGGGCAGCAGACCTCGCCAATGGCTTTAACACCGTGGGCTCCACTCGTTGGTGGACGCGCGCCGATGGCAAGCAATGTGCCGTCGAAGGCGGTGACTTTGGTTGGTCTATCGATAGCAGCACGCTTGCCAAGCAGGTCGAGGATGCTATTAACAACAAGCAGACCGGCGAGATTGAGATCAATTACTCCCAGAAGGCCGACACCTTTACCGCCAAGGGCGAGCCCGATTGGAAGGCGTATATCGACGTCGACCTGTCCGAGCAGCACGCACGCTACTATGACGAGGGCGGCAATATCGTGTGGGAGGCCAACTTTATTTCCGGCAAACCGGGCGAAGACGCCACCCCCGAGGGCGTGTGGCAGATCAACAGCAACGACGGCGCCACCAAGCTTATCGGCGCCAAGGACCCCAAGACCGGTAAGCCCAAATACGAGAGCCCGGTGAGCTACTGGATGCCGTTTGAGGGCAACATGGTTGGCTTCCACGACGCTACCTGGCAAAACGATTCGAGTTTCGATAGTGCCGAATCGTACAAATGGTGCGGTAGCCACGGCTGCATCAATCTGCGCCTGGCCGATGCCAAGGCGCTCCACGACTGCATCAAAGTCGGTCTGTGCGTGGTCGTGCATTCGTAGCACGTCACGCGCAACGCAACAAAGCTCAGCGACACCTACCTTTCGATGCTGAAAGAAACGCGCCTATGCGCCCGCCCCAACCGGTGGGCGCATATACTTATCGCGATATGTTCTATAAAGGAGACGCTATGTCGAATGTCCCCACCATCACCCCGGGCCCCGACGATACCGGGCGCGTGCCGGAAGGCGCATCTGAAACTCTACCGCTCATCACCAGCGCCCCCACGGCACAGCAAAACGACGGCGAGCAAGGTAACGCCGGAATATCCGACGATGAGGCCTACGCAAAGCTCAAGGCGAAGCGTGCCGAGCGTCGGCGCAAAAAGCTCATCCGACGCGGAATCGCTGCCGGCATCGTGGGCGGCATTATTCTGATTGCCATTATCGCGAGCGTTATCCTCAACTCGCAGCCGCAATCTGCGGACGGACCTGTTACCGACATGGTCATGGAGGGCACCTTTACCACGACCGTCGAGGCAAAAGGACAGCTCAAGCCTATTTCGGCCTCGGTCGTCTCCCCTTCTGTCGATGGCACGGTAGCATCGATCAACGTGCAAGCCGGCCAGTCCGTCAACGAGGGCGACGTGCTCATGACCATTAAAAACGACGAGCTCGATCGCAACGTTGCCGAGGCGCAGCGCGCGGTGACTGCCGCACAGGAAGACCTGAAAAACGCGCAAGCAGCACTTGCCGCCGCACAGGCAGCACCGACGCTGGATGTCGACGGAGCGACCGCCCCGACGGATGTAACCTCCGACGCCAGCGCCGTGTCGAGCGCCCAGCGCAATCTCGCCTCGGCCCAGGCAACCCTGGACCAGGCAAACGCCAAGGCGGCCGAACGCACCGTAAAGGCCCCCAGCTCAGGTAGCATCGTCGAGCTCAACGCCAAAGTAGGCGCCACGGTGACCGGAGGCATGGTCATGGGCGAAGGCGACACGAGCGGCGGCAAGCAGTGCATGCAGATCGCTGACCTCTCCAAGATGAAGGTGACGGTTCAGGTGGGCGAAAAGGACATCGCCAAGATCGCCGTGGGTCAGAGCGCCAACGTTACCTATCCCGCGTTTCCCGATATCGTGAGCCAGGGCACCGTCACGGCTATCGCATCGGTGGCAAACTCCGACGCCGCCAACGGTGGTGGCGGAAGCGTGACCTTTAACGTCGACATCCTCATTGAGGCACCCGATAGCCGCCTTAAGCCCGGTATGACTGCCGAGGTCTCGGTGGTAACCGAGCAGCTTGACGACGTGGTCATGGTGCCCACCATGGCGTTGATGACCGAGGACGGCGAGCACTATTACGTCAACGTGGCCACCGATGACGAAGGCAAGGAAACGCGCCGCGTGAAGGTGACCGTCGTGACGCAAAACGACAACGACGCCGTGGTCGGCAAGACGCAGGTCAAGCGCGACGACCAGGGCAACGAGATCAACCCCGACGTGCCGGTTACCAAGCTGCGCGATGGAGACACCATCGTGGTGGATACCGGCGCAGGCATGACGGCAGACGGCGGCGACAGTATGCCTGCCGATGAGGGCATGTAATGCGCCCCGTCATCGACATCCGCAACGTGCATCGCATCTTTGAGAGCGAGGCCGGTTGCGCTCACATCCTGCACAATGTGAGCCTGGCGGTGGACCCCGGTGAGTTCGTCGCCATCACCGGCCCCTCGGGCTCAGGCAAGTCGACGCTCATGAACATCCTGGGTTGCTTGGACAAACCGACGGCGGGCGACTATTACCTGCAGGGGCTCAATGTCGCCGAACTCGACGACGATGAGCTCACCGAGGTGCGTGCGCTGAGCATTGGCTTTGTCTTTCAAAGTTTCAACCTGCTGCCGCGTCTGTCGGTTATCGAAAACGTCATGCTGCCGCTGTCCTACACCAATGTGCCGCGCAACCAGCGCGAGATGCGCGCCGTACACGCGCTGCAAGCCGTCACGCTACCGGTCGACCATTGGGACCACCGCATATCAGAACTTTCGGGTGGACAGATGCAACGCGTCGCCATCGCGCGCGCCCTCGTCAACGATCCGCCCATCATTTTGGCCGACGAGCCCACGGGAAACCTGGACTCCGCGACCGGAGCGCTCGTGATGGAGACCTTCCACAAACTCCAGGAACGCGGCAAGACCATCGTGCTCATCACGCATGATCCCGGCATTGCCGCCGAGGCCGACCGTGCCGTAACCATTCGCGACGGCCTGATCCACGACGGCGCGTACATCGCGCATGCACCGAATACGCTACGCGGCGCCATCAGCAACCTACCCGCAACTCGTACATCTTCCACGTGGCCGAAAGGAGCGAAGGCATGAGCACCCGCGATCTTATCCAAGAAGCCCTGCACTCGCTCGAGGCCAACAAGGGTCGCAGCCTGCTCACCATCCTAGGTATCGTCATTGGCATCGCCTCGGTCATAGCCATGACCTCGCTCATCGGCGGCATCCAAAACAGCCTGGTCAACAGCTTGGGCCTCAACGCGGCCCGCATGGTGCAGATCTACTCGTCCCAAGAGCTCACCAATTCGGACGTCGAGAAGCTGCGCAAGATGGTGCCGCAAATTGAGCAGATCGGCATCGTCGACAGCGCCTATTCCGAGTACAAAGTTGGAGATAAAAGCTATACCGTCATGGCACAGGGCGTCGATAGCGACATGCTCGACGCCGTGGGCGCCAGCAAGCTCGTCGCCGGTCGCACCTATAGCGACATCGAGTCCAAATCCGGCGCGCGCGTGGCGCTCATTGGCCGCGGCGGCGCCGAGCAGCTGTACGGCAACGAACAGGACGCGATTGGCAAAACCATCAAGGTTTCGAGCGGAGACGTGCAGATTATTGGCGTTATCGACGGTGGCAACGACTCCATGGGCTCGCTGAGCCTGTACATGCCCCGAGCAACGATCGCCGAGCTCTACGGTGATGAAAATCCGTCATTTCCCAGTGTGACGGCACTCGCCGCCGAGGGCACCGATATGGACAAGCTCTGCAAGACGATCGAATCCAAGGTACGCAGCATGAAGGGCATCTCGGAGGACGACGAGTATGAAAGTGTGTCGGCAAGCTCCATGAAGAGCGCTATCGACGCACTCAACTCCTTTATGGGCGCCTTCTCGCTCATCATGGGCGCGGTTGCCGGCATTTCGCTGCTTGTGGGCGGTATCGGCATCATGAACATGATGCTCACCAACGTGACCGAGCGCATTCGCGAGATCGGTATCCGCCGCGCTCTGGGCGCAAGCCGACGTGATATCACCGCCCAGTTTTTGGCCGAATCCTCGGCGCTGTGCATCACCGGCGGCATTTTAGGTGTCGTGATTGGCTATCTGCTGGCCTGGGGGCTCACGTTCTTTGCCGCCAACTCGGGCATTATGAGCGAGTTTGGAGCTACCGGGACGATCACGCCGAGCTTCTCCATTACGACCGTGCTGATCGCGTTTGCCGTATCGGTTGGCATCGGCGTAATCTTTGGCTTCTACCCCGCCCGCCGCGCCGCAAAGCTCGATCCAGTCGAGTGCCTGCACTATCAGTAATGCAATCCCCCTGAGTTGCGGTGAAATAGGGAGTGTTTAAACTGTTAAAAGGCCTATTCAGTCCTTATTTCACCGCAACTCAGGGGGGATAAGGCGCTAGTGCTATTCGAAACGAGATTCCAGACTCGATAGTCCATTCAACGTAAGGTCGTTGGCGACCGCCGAGACGCGCTCGATGGGAACCGAGCCGTCCGACAACGCCCACATGCGATAGATGCCGATAATGCCGGACAGCAAAAACGCCAGGTAGTAATCGAACATCTCATCCTTTAGACCCTCGGGCAGCAGATCGCGCTCAGCGATCTCGTGCTCGAGCGGCACACGCAGACGAGCCATAAAGTCGTCGAGCGGAATGTTTTCGATCAACTGGCGATTAAGCACCAGGTTGTTGCACAGCGCCTCGTTAACGGTCTTGAAAAAGGACGCCGCAGCGCCAAGTGCGCGCTCGTTGGTGTCGCCGCCCATGGAGGAAAGCGTCTTCTCGACTGAATCGACGATCATCTGGACCACATCGACGGCAATGGCGTCGAGCAAGCCGTCGACCGTGCCAAAGTGCACGTAGAAGGTCTTACGGTCGACATTTGCCTCGCGCGCGATAGCGCTCACCGTAATATCGGCCAGGGGCTTTTCCATAAGCAGTCGCTCAAACGCCGAAAGAATCGCATTGCGACTGCGGACGATACGACGGTCAAGGCGCGGTTTGGTGGTAGCCATAGACGTGTCCCCTTCATGTCAACAGCCCACCTGTAAGTCCTCTACATGTGGGAGATAATCAACGTAAGAGGATTATCCTACATCTCACATCGCAATGACGAGCGTCATCAAGAACGCACGACTCGCCGACCGGGCCCTAAGATCGCTTCTTTTTATTGAGCGCCGCCGGGGAAACGCGAATGCCGTCGCCAGTCTGGCGAACGTAGGTCTGGCGTGCCGGCTTAGGGGCCACAGCAGGCTTTTGAGCACGTTGATTGGGATCAACGGTAACCTGGCACGCAGGATGTGCCCTAAACGGGCGTAGAGGGCGTCTGAGGCGTGCGCCCGAGCTTGCGCATCATACGGTCCCAGCGTGCATGGATACTCTCGTTGTGAGCGCTCTTAAGGCCCAGCAGCGGGGCGGCCAAAATGGTCGGCGCGATAAAGGTGATCAGACGCCACAGCAGATAGCCGGCAGTCGATGCCGTGCCAAAAAAGTGACCCAAAAACAATGCGAAGCCACCCTCGGCGCCACCAGTGCCGCCGGGCAGCGGAACGGCGGAGCTCAGCAGCTGGACAAAGGCGCTCGCAGCCATGACCGAGAAAAAGTCGACTTCGTGGTGGCCAAAAGAGAGCATCAAAAAGTACGGAACCAGGTAGAAAAACGCCAGCTGCAGCATAGTGATGACGACCGTGAGCAGCATGGACGAAAAATGGCCGGCAGATAGTTTGAATTTCTCGGAAAACGAGTAGATCTCGCCATCGACAAAGGTGCGCCAGCCCTCGATCTTTGTGGCCGAGACGCCCACGCGCTCGAGCCAATTGATGATGCAATGAGCGACGCGCGTGACGGTCTTGGGCATCAACGCCACGGCAAAGATGCCGAGTAGGATGCAGCAGTGACCGCCAAAGCTAAAGACGCACAGCAGCGTCATGTCGCCATAACGCTCGGCGAAAAACGGCATGCGGGCGAGCAGCAGAATGGCACCCCATGCCACCAGGCCAAACTGGTACACGATAAAGCGGGTGAACTGCGTGGCACCCGCTTCGCCCACGTTTTGGCCGGCTTTGGTAAGGCGGTAAATTTGAGCAGGCGTAGAGCCCATCATCATGGGTGTCAGGTTGCCAAAGAAGATGCCGCTCGCCTCGACCGAAATGAGGTCACGGATGCCGACGGGCGAATCGGGGTCGAGCCAAACGGCGATCGCGTACGCCACGATGCCAAAAACGAGATACAGAAACATACAAAAGCATGCGGCGAAGAGCCAGGGCATCTGAACGCTGGACATAGCGGCCCAAAACTGCCCCATCTGCCCGGTCACGACCAGATAGACGATGTAGCCGATCAGCACAACGCCGATGAAGATGGCGCCGCGACGCGCGCTCTTGTTGTCATCGCCGCCAGAAACCTCGACCTGGGGCTTTGGGCTATGCTGAGAGGACTCCGTCATGAGGCTCCTTCTGACCGTCAAAGTATCTGGCCTATTGTACCCGTATGGGAGATGAGCAAAACGTAAAGCAATGGGGCAAATGGGATTAACAGACCAGACCACTTGCAATAAAAAACCCGGCCTTCATACGAAAGACCGGGTATCTAAAACATGGTAGCCCGTACCAGATTCGAACTGGTGATCTCCGCCTTGAGAGGGCGGCGTCCTAAACCGCTAGACGAACGGGCCATAAGCCTCAGCAGAAAAGAAGTGGTAGCCCGCACCAGATTCGAACTGGTGATCTCCGCCTTGAGAGGGCGGCGTCCTAAACCGCTAGACGAACGGGCCACATGACATCTGCACTGCCGTGCTGCGAGGAAATATATTACGGGACAAAAAACGCGAGCGCAAGAAGAAATTCCAAATTGCCCAATTTTTGTCGGGAGGTTATGGAACATGCAGGTCAACCGGGTAGCTAATTTGGGACGGGGCTTTTTTAGCTACTCCTGCTGTCAATCGGATGAACCGATAGTGATTCTGGCAGAGGAAGCTAAAAAAGCCCCGTCCCAAATTAGCTACCCCAGATGCAAGTGAGCCAGGAGGGCTTCGCGCTTGTTGGGGATATTATCCTCGATCACTGCGTCGAGGGCAGCGTTGAGCAGCTGCCCCAGTTCCGGCCCTGGCTTGACGCCGGCGCGAATCAAGTCGCCACCGTTGATGGCAAGCATCTTGAGCGTATAGGGCTCCCCCGCCTCCAGAAGAACATGGGCGAGTGAGCGCATCTCTTCGATCGTCTCGACGTAATAAAAGCACGACGGCGCCTTGCCGAGCGTGTCGGCACGTTTAAGGTCCATGAGCTCGTCCATCAGACGCGGCGTATCGACGCCCTCGCCCGAAAGCGCGCGCATCATATTGAGCAGGCAGGATCGCTCGGGACGCAGCGGCTTGTCATGGTACTTGATCAGCAGACATACATCGCGCACCAAATCGTGCGAGAGCGCCAGGCGATCCATGATGACACGCGCCTTCTTGGCGCCAAGCTCGGGATGGCCATAGAAGTGACCGCTGCCCGCATGGTCGACCGTAAAACAATCGGGCTTGGAGACATCGTGCAAAAACGCCGCCCACATAAGGCTCGAAGAGGGCGCGACGCCATCGCACAGCGCCAGCTCCCCTGCCACTGTCAGCACGCGGGCGATATGCTCGTAGACGTTAAAGGCATGGTAGACACTGCACTGGTCAAAGCCCCTACCCGCAGCAAGCTCAGGCACGGCAGCGCAAATAAGCTCGGAGTAGCGCAGCATCGCGTCTCCCCCGTGGCCGGTCGAAAGAATGCCCTCGAGCTCAATACCCACGCGCTCGCGTGCCACGGCATCGAGCAGCGGCGAGCATTCGGCAAGTGCCTGTTTGGTCTTAGGCTCGATCATAAAATCCAAACGACAGGCAAAACGCACAGCGCGCAGCATGCGAAGCGCGTCCTCGTTAAAACGACGCTTGGGATCGCCAACGGCGCGGATGAGCTTGAGCTTCAGGTCGCCCTGGCCATCGTAGCGGTCGACAAGACCGCGCTCGGGATGCCAGGCCATAGCGTTAACGGTAAAGTCGCGACGCGCCAGATCGTCCTCAAGCGACGCCGCACGCTCCACACTCTGGGGGTGACGACCATCGGTGTAAAAGCCGTCCAGGCGATACGTCGTGACCTCAATGCGCTCATCGTCACAAATAGCGGTAATGCCGCCAAATTTAATTCCCGACTCAACCACCGCAATGCCGGCGACCTCGAGCGCCGCTTTGGACTCCTGCCACAAGCCGCTGCAGCACATATCAATATCGTGGCTGGGGCGCCCCATCAGGGCATCACGCACCCAACCGCCAACGTACCAAGCCTCAAGACCGGCCGCCTCGAGCGCACGCAGGACACGGATGGAGGCATCGGTCGGCTGCGTACCGTTGAGCGAAACATTGCACATGCCTATGGCCTCCTGCACTTGCGAGCATTAATCGATGGTTCTCAAGAAGTCTAGCAAGAAACGAGCATGCGCGCACATGTAATCGTATCGTCGATTCGAACGGACGGGACAGCAGACGCCACATGCGACTAGAACGCAAAAAACACCCGCCTCGGAAATCCAAAGCGGGTGTTCGGCAACGATTATTCGATACGGCTAGCAAACCTGACGAACTTCGATGTGCTTCTTATATTCGTCCACCTTGGCAAAATCGCCCAAACCGGGGCACTCCACCACGTTGGCGCCGGTGGCCATCGAGAGGCGCAGGGCATCCTCGACGCGCTCGGGAGCGTCGTGCCACACGGACAGGAAGGCGGCAAGCGAGGAGTCGCCAGCGCAGACGGTCGACAGCAGCTTGACCTCGAAGGTGCGGTTGGCAAACCAGATGTGCTCGCCGTTGGAGAAGTACGCGCCGTCGCCACCAAGGGTCAGCAGTACGTTCTTAGCGCCCTTGGCGTGCAGCTCGGCCATCGCGCCCTTAACGGACTCGTCGTCGCCACCGCTCACCTTAATGCCAAAGATGTCGAGCAGCTCGTCGTCGTTGGGCTTAATGAGCAACGGCTCCATGGCGATGAGGTCGGCCAGCTGATGGCTCGAGATATCGAGCACGAACTCGGCGCCCTTCGCCTTAACACGGCGAAGTACCTCGGCCAGGAAACCCTCGGAGGTGTTGGGGGGCAGCGAGCCGCTAATGACCAGGCAGGTCATGTCGTCGAGCGAATCGATAAGGTCAAACATCTCCTGCTCGTTGGCAGCATTGATGGCAGCGCCTGCATTGACCATGTTGTACTCGGTGTCGGGACCGGCGTTGAGAAAGACATTGACGCGCGTGATGCCGTCGGTCCACACGGGCTTGACGGGCACGCCCAGGGCCTCGGCGCCCTTGACGATAAACTCGCCCGAGAAACCGGCAAAAAAGCCCAGGATCGTGGTGTCGACGCCGTAGTGATCGAGGGTGAACGAGACGTTAAGACCCTTGCCGTTGGGCGTGTAGACCGCGTTGCGCGTGCGGGTGACGGTGTTGGCGGAAAGACCGTCGCAGGCAATGTTGTAGTCAATGGCGGGATTTGCAGTGAGCGTGTAAATCATGTAAGTTCCTTTCACAAGGCAACGTGTTAATGAAAGTATATTCCACGCTTCGGGAAAAGACCATAGCAACTCGGCGAACGGTGTAGAACGCGTGCAGGGCGGCGGGATGACGGACAAAAGAAACAGGGTCCTTGTCCTGTCGCTCGCCCACAATATACAAAAATGACGCTCCAGCCAAAACCGGGGCGCCATGCACGCGAAAATAATGTGTTTCGCTTACTTGCGATCGAGCTTGCGGACAGCAACGCGCTTGCTGTACTCATCGACGTGACCGAAGTCGCCGATGCCGACGGACTCGGCAACGTTGGCGCCGGTGGCCATAGCGAGCTTCATGGCCTCCTCGACGTTGTCGCGATCCCTGTACCACTTGTGCAGGAACGCGGCGAGGGTGCAGTCGCCGGCGCAGACGGAAGAGACCAGCTTGATGTTGAACTCACGCTTGGCGTACCAGATGTCCTCGCCGTTGGAGAAATAAGCATCGCCGCGGCTACCACGGGTGAGCAGCACGTTCTGGACGCCGGCGTCGTGGGCGAGCTTCATGGCAACGCGGACCTCGTCGTCGGTGTCGACCGGCACGCCGAAGATGGCCTTCATCTCGTGATGATTCGGCTTAATAAGCAGCGGCTTCTTGTGAGCGAGCTCCTTGAGCTTGTCGGAGGACAGGTCAAGGACGACGTCTGCGCCACGGGCCTGAGCGTGCTCCATGACCTGAGCCAGGAAGTCGGGCGTAGCTTTGGGAGGCACGGAACCGGAGACGATCAGGCACTCAAGATCGCCCGCGGTGTCCAGGATGTTGTAGAGCTCCTTCTGATGCTCCGGCGTAATCGGGGCGCCGGGGTTCAGGATGCCGTACTCGTGCTGGCCATCGTTGACGTAGGTGTTGATACGCGTGATGCCATCGGTCCAGACCGGGCGGCACAGGCAACCCAGGTTCATGACCTCCTCGACGATGAACTTGCCCGTGAAGCCAGCGAAGAAGCCGAGCGCGACGGTGTCGACACCCATCTTCTTAAAGGCGAAGGACACGTCGAGGCCCTTGCCATTAGCCGTGTAGCTGGCCGAGCCGGTGCGGACGTTCTCGTCGGGCTCGAGCGGAGAGCTCGAAACCGTCATGTCGACAGCCGGGTTAGCGGTTAGCGTGTAGAACATTTACAGTACCCCCTGTATATGTGAGGGCCGCGTGGCCGGCCCATTCCAACCACGCGGTTACCTCTGATACCAAATTAGCGAGCTGCGGACTCGAGCAGCGCCTTGACCTCGGCGGCAGTGTTGCAGGCGAGTGCCTTCTCGGCGAGCTCGTCGCACTCGGCCTTGGTCCACTGGCTGATGGTCTTGCGGGCGCGCAGGATCGACGGAGCGCTCATCGAGAACTCCTCCAAGCCCCAGCTGATCAGCAGCGGCTCGAGCAGCGGATCGGCAGCGGCCTCGCCGCACATACCGACCATGATGCCGGCCTTCACACCGCTCTCGATGATGTTCTTGAGCGAGCGTAGCACGGCGGGATAGTACACCTGGTACAGGTTGGAGATGGTGTCGTTGCCACGGTCGGCGCACATGGTGTAGCCGATCAGGTCGTTGGTGCCGATGGAGAAGAAGTCGGCGACCTTGGCCAGGCGGTCAGCGAGCAGAGAGGCGGCAGGCGTCTCGACCATGATGCCGACCTCGATGTTCTCGTTGAACTTGCGACCCTCTTCGGTCAGCTCGGCCTTGCACTGCTCGACGAGTTCCTTGACAGCCAAAACCTCCTCGACGCAGGTGACGAGCGGGATCATGATCTTGACATCGCCGAAGGCGCTGGCGCGCAGCAGGGCGCGGAGCTGGACCTTGTACTGGTCGGGATTGGCCAGGCAGTAACGCACGGCGCGGAAGCCCATGAAGGGGTTATCTTCCTTGACCATGTGCAGATACGGAATCTCCTTGTCGCCACCCACATCGAGCGTGCGGATGATGACCGGAGCGCCCTTGAGCGCGCTGGCGACCTTGCGGTAGGCGTTGAACTGCTCCTCCTCGGAAGGAAGCTCGGCGGAGTCCATGAACAGGAACTCGGAGCGGAACAGACCGATAGCCTCGGCGTCGTGATCGAGTGCATTGGGCACGTCATCGGGGTTACCGATGTTGCAGGCGATGATCTTCTTGATGCCATCGGCAGTCACGGACGGCTTGCCGCGGAAAGCCTCGAGGGCTGCCTTCTCGGCAGCGAAGGCCTCGGCCTTGGCGGTGTAGGCAGCGAGCGTCTCCTCGTCGGGATCGGCCTCGACGATACCCTTGCCGCCGTCAACGACAACGGTCATACCGTTGCGCAGCGCGGTGCAGCTGTTGGAAACCGAAAGGACAGCCGGGATCTCGAGGGCGCGCGCAATGATCGCGGAGTGCGAAGTGCGGCCGCCGGTCTCGGTGACGATACCGGCAACGTGGGCCTTATCGATCGTGGCGGTCATGGACGGCGTAAGGTCGTGCACGACAACGACGGTGTTCTCGGGCAGGACGGAAAGGTCGACGACCTCCTTGCCCAGCAGCTCGGCCAGAATACCGGTGCGGATGTCGGCGATGTCGGCCGCGCGCAGACGGAACATCTCGTCGTCCATGGACAGGAACATGTTCTCGAACATGGTCGAGGTGTCCATGAGCGCCTGCTCGGCGCAGGTACCGCCGTCAATGGCGGCGTTGATGGCGTCGGTCATACCCGGATCCTGAGCCAGGACAATGTGTCCGCTCATGATCTCGGCCTCGGCCTCGCCCACCGTCTCCTTCATGTGGTCGGCCTGAGCCTGGGTCTTCTCGCAGAAGACCGAAAGAGCGGACTGATAGCGCTCCTTCTCTGCTGCCGAATCAGCAACCTCGTGCGGCTCAAACGTCAAGTCGGGATCGACGGCGACCATGACGGTGCCGATACCGATGCCCTCGGAAGCGTTGACTCCCTGATACATTCCCATTCCTCTCTCCGTGTCATGTGATAAAGCGTTTTGCCATATCCATGACAAAAGAGCGCAGTTACCTTAAAACAGGTCACTGCGCCCCCAAATATGAACTTAGTTGTTCAACATGCGACCCGTTTGAGTTCTACTCGCCAAGACCGCTCTTGATGAGCTCGATGGCAGCAGCCAGAGCCTCGGCCTCGTCAGCTCCGTCGCACTTGACCTCGACCTCGGTGCCGCAGGGGATACCAGCAGCCATGAGGGCCATCGGGGACTTGCCGTTGACCTCCTTCTCGGGGGTGACGACCGTCACGTCGCAGGCGTACTTGCCCATGGTGGAGGCGAAGAGGCCAGCCGGACGCATGTGAAGACCCTGAGGATTAACGAGGGTAGCCTTCTCAGAAACCATAATTGACTCCTTTTTGTGTTTACCCCCTGTCAGCCATGCGACGGGAGCCATATTCACGACGTTGTTTATATTAACTCACATCAAACTGTTTTTCATTATGTTTCGCACGAATTATTGGACGGATGTCGTTAGCTGCCGCTTGCTCGCCCACAGAGGGCCGGGCGCGGCCTGTGAGATTTCCTGCTCTACAGTCCTGCTCGCACGAAGAGCACATTAAGTGCTCTTCGGCTCGTGCGGAACTCGCGATAAATCTCACAGGCCGCGCCCGGCCCTCTGTGGACGAGCAAGCTGCGGAAACTCGGTCGGTCCAGAGTAATATCGTGCGAACGGAATTCTGGCTGAATATTTATCCGTACGGACGATCCGATAGACAGGCCGCGCTATCCCCTTCTTCTAAGTTGCGGTGAAATAGGGACTGAATTTGGGGTTGAATCGTTTAAACAGTCCCTATTTCACCGCAACTTGTGGGAGGGGTAGAAAAAGGGGAAGGCCCTGGAGAGGGTCTCCCCCCTTTGTTACAGAGGCGATATTATTCGCGCGTTGCGGGATTACACCAGGCGGGCGTTGATCGTCTTGGCGATCTCGGCGGCGTCGGAGGAACCCTTGACGGTGGCACGGAAGTCCTCGTCCATGAGCGCCTCAGCGACCTTGGACAGGATCTTGAGGTGCGTGGTGCCGGCCTGGGCACCGGGGATGAGCAGGGCAATAGCCACGTTGACGGGAGCGCCGTCCATGGTATCCCAACCGGTCACGCCAGAGTCGTCCTTGACGACGATGACAGCAGCCTCGGTAATGGCATCAGACTTGGCATGCGGGATAGCGAAGCCCTCCATCATGCCCGTGGTGCCCTCGGCCTCGCGAGCCAGGAAGGCGTTCATCACAGCGTCGGCGTCGTTTGCGATACCGGCCTTGACGGCCTGGTTGGAAACGAAGCTCAGAGCCTCGTCACGAGAAGCGAAGTCCTCGGCGACAAAGACATTCTCGACCTTCACGAAGCCGGCAGCCTCGGCCTTGGAGGCCTCGACGGCAGCGGCCTTGGGAGCCTCGACCGGCTTAGCGGGAGCGGCGGGAGCGGCCTTCTGATTCTTCTCGAAGTCATACTTCTTGAAAGCGACGAACAGGATGCCACCGACCACGGCGCCGATGAGGATCGCGAGGACCCACAGCGGACCGTTCTCGACAACAGGCAGGACCAGGAAGCCACCGTGGGGCGCCGGATCGTGGACGTTGAACATAATGGTCAGGATCGAGGCGATGGAGGAACCGAACATCATGATGGGCATGACGGGCCAGATGTTCTTGGTCATGAACGGAATGGCGCCCTCGGTGATGTGGGTGCAGCCAAGGATGAGGTTGACGACACCGGCGTCATGATCCTCCTGACTGAAGTACTTCTTGCCGACGATGACGGCAAAGGTGGTGATCAGCGGCGGAACGATGCAGGCGGCGGAAACGGCAGCCATGAAGTTGGTGCCGAAGTTATAGGTGTCGGTGCCGACACCAGCAGCCAGGGCCTCGGTGAGCATAGCGGTACCGGTGACGTAAGCAGCCTTGTTGACCGGGCCGCCCATGTCAAAGGCGCACATGCAACCAATAGCAAGACCCAGGACAACAGCGCCAGAGGCAGACAGACCCTTGAGGAAGTCCATCATGGCGGTGTTGATGGCAGCCATGGGACCGGAGATGCCGAGCATGACCAGACCGACGATAGCAGTCGAGAACAGCGGGTACAGGAAGATGGCCTTGAGGCCGTCCAGGTTCTTGGGCAGCTTGGCAAAAACCTTCTCGAGCAGAAGGATGACATAGCCGGCGAGGAAGCCGCCGACAATGCCTCCCAGGAAGCCGAAGCCCACTCCGGTGCCGCCAGCATCGATCATGTGTGTATCGGCGTTAACGGGCAGGCCCTGGATGGCGATCATACCGGCAACAAAGCCGGGGACGAGTGCCGGGCGCTTGCCGATGGACTCGGCGATGTAGGCGGAAAGCACGGGAACCATGAGGTTCATGGCAATGCCGCCGATGATCTTGAGCATAGCGGCGAAGCTGTTGTAGTCGGCAGCCGTCGAATCGAAGGACGTGATGCCCCACAGGAACGAAACGGCAGTCAGAACACCACCAGCAACGACGAAGACCAACATGTGGCTGACGCCGTTCATAAGGTGCTTATAGATGATGTGGCCGATGGATTCCTTCTCCTCAACCTTATCCTCGACATCGGCAGGCGACCCCACCCGCTGCGCCCCCCTCGGCGAAGGAG
>OBYR01000742.1_pt1 | contig 18089 bp, 25 predicted proteins | sample 1495491 | NCBI WGS metagenome assembly OBYR01 (sample SAMEA2580206, study PRJEB22360) | human gut metagenome | biome: human gut; feature: human-associated habitat; material: faeces | place: Denmark | collected 2008/2010 | reverse complement strand
AAAACCAGCTTGTCAATCGTGTCAGTGGTGCGACTGGTGAGTTGGTGGGGCTAGTGGTCAAACGTCTGACTGAGTATGGGACTTTCAATAAAGACCTGTTCCTTTCGGACAACGTTTTGACCAGTCAGCGCATCCAAGAAACGTTCACTGATGCCACCAAAAGACGAAAATCGCAAAAACCAACATTGTATTGGATTAATGCATACAATAACTCCACTTCAGATGGTGTTAATGCTGACATTAATACACAAAGTAAAGTAAAGGAAAGTAAAGTAAATAAAACTAAAACAGACAGTCAGGCGGACGTTCGTGTACACGAGAATGCGCGTTTGCTCTGGCAAAACGTTTGGGGATTTCCCAATGCCATTGCTACTCAAGATCTGGAAGAGTGGATCGGTAATTTTGGCGATGATTTGGTTTGCTGGGTCATTAAGTATGCAGCCCGTAAAGATGTCAAAGCAAAAGGCGCTGATCGATATTTAGCGAAAGTCTTTGACGGCTATACAGAGCGAAAAATTAAGACTGTTGAGCAAGCTGAAGCAGAATCAAAAAAACACGAAGAAACGGCTAGGGCTAACTACACGGGCCCACAGCGTTACGGAAAGCCAGAGCGCGTTGATAAAGAACCTGATTGGTTAAAGCCTGGATATCAGGAACCAAAGCATGAAGTGACGCCCGAACAGCGTGCCAAGCTGGCTGAACAACTTGAAAAGCTCAATAAACTCGGCGAAAAGAATTAGGAGGAAATCATATTGCTAAACAGTGTCTCACTAACAGGCCGGCTGACAAGAGATGTTGACTTGCGCTACACACAAAGTGGAACCGCTGTCGGCTCGTTCACGCTGGCCGTTGATCGCCAGTTCCGCAGTTCAAACAGAGAACGTGAAACTGACTTTATCAGTTGTGTGATCTGGCGCAAGTCGGCTGAGAACTTTGCAAACTTCACCAAAAAAGGATCCTTGGTTGGTGTTGAAGGCCATATCCAAACGCGTACGTACGATAACGCGCAAGGGCAGAAAGTATTCGTGACCGAGGTAATCGTTGATAATTTTGCTTTGCTTGAGTCACGACAGGCGTCTCAGAACAACCCTAAATCACAGCAAACAGCCAATGCATCAGCAGCAGCGACCACAAACGCGAATCAAACGACTCCAAATGCTTCACGAGCGAATACCACGGATCCGTTTGCTAATAATGGCCAGCCGATAGATATTTCCGATGATGATTTGCCATTTTAAGCAGGAGGCAAAAGCATGACACAAGTAACAGTGCGTTTATACAAACAGGGCGAAAAAGTGTGGCGCGATTTCAAGGCTGAATTGATTACGCGCTATGAGAAGGCCGTAATGCTATACATTTCTGAAAGCGAAGCATTCTCAAAAATCGAGAAGCAAGAGTTCAACAACCGGATCATTGTATCAAAGAAAGAGATTGTCGAGAAACGTGCAGTAGCCGGTGTTGATAATCGAGACATGCCGTCAGTGGCACTGATAAGTAGCATCAAGGCTGTAAACAAACGTGGGGAAGCTAACCGTAAGAAGTATGCAGTGAAAGTTGCTGAGGCGGCAAGCAAGAGCAAAACACTAACAGAGGTTGCAAAACGTGTTGGAAAGTCACGGTCATTTATTTTAGCTGTCGCTGAAGATTTCCAGATCAAGTTGCCAAGCCGTAACAACGGCCATGAAGAGATTGCGAGCCGTTAGCCATGGTTATCCGCAAGAGACGCAGAGGCAAGTACAATGCGCAGCCAGTTGTGATCGATGGCATTCGATTCGCAAGCAAAGCAGAAGGCGCCTACTACATGCTGATACGCAACAAGCCACAGAAGATCACGATGCAAGAGCCGTTTGAGATTCTGTCTGCCTTCAAAATCAATGGAAAACGATACTCGGCAAGAAAATACAAGCCTGATTTCTGTTTTTATGACGGTGAAAAGCTTGCAAAGGTTGTTGACGTTAAAGGCGGAAACGCTACATTGACCACCGATGCTAGGCTTCGAATGCTTCTGTTCATGATCAGGTACAAGATACCGGTCACGATTGCTAGATATGACTATCACACAGGACTATTCACGGAAGAGCAGCTTTAAAAACTAAGGAGAAAAAATCATGAATAAAAAATTGACATTTACAGTAACTGTTTTGGCAGGACTTATGTTTGGGGCCGGTGCAACCGCCATTGCCGACAATGTTTGGCAAGGTCACCAGAACATCGTGGAGACCAAAAACAATATCGACAAGCTGACGGCTAAGATCAATGCTTCACAATCTAGCTTGTCCGATTTGCAACATCAGCTGTCTGACGCGCAGGCACAGTATGCGGCCCTAAAACAGCAATACGACAACGATATGGCAAGCAAAGATGCCCAGATTCAGCAAAAGATCGTTGAAGGCCAGCAAGCAGTTGCCCAGAAACAGGCTGAGGTCGATGCAAAGCAGCAGACCATCAATGACCTTACATCACAGTTAGAAGCCGCCAAACAGGCAAGCAATGACTTATCACAGGCCATCAAAGACGCACAGAGCATCAAGGACTATTCAGATCAGGCTGTGAAGTCAGTCAGTGCGAAATGAGTCATAGGGGCTGCTATGTGGCTGTAAGGAGGCCGACCGATGAAAACAGGAGACGACACGTTCGATGACATCTACATCAGCAAAGAGACTGGCAAGGTTGTAGGCGTCATGTACGAAGATGTGGACTACAAGCTAGTGCCCGTAGAACCAAAGCAAAAAAAGATGAATTACGAAGAAGCACTAAAACGTGCAGAAAAGCTGCTTTCTATGGGCGATTATGTGGACGGTAACGTAAACGAATATGCCAATCTGAAAGCTGTGGCACTTGTTAAGAATATTTACGGGAGAGAGGACGAAAAATGAAAGTAACAGCAGCATTTGCATTGCCACATGACCACTATGACTGGAATCAGGGGCTATATCAGTTAGCGATGGTTACGCGCAACCGCTTAGTTGACAATGATCATGAAAATTTCCGGAAGTCAAATGTCATGCTTTGCAATTACGCAAGGGAAATCTTTAAGATCCCTAACTTGATGATCATCGAATGGAAGCCCTCGAACGACATTGCTTTCATCGTGTTAGATGGCACCCCAGATGGTTGCTGTCACACGGCATACGATATTGGCTATCGTCATCTTCCAGAAGAATACAAGGGAGAGGACGGGAAATACAGCATTCCATTAATCCATTCGCAAGAGGAACTTTACGATACGTTGGCACACATTCACAGCATGAACATCTTACACAAACTGGAGGACGAAAAATGAGCGAAGAAAAACTGTACGCGGTAAAGAACGACGAAGGATTGCTCTTATCGTATAGCGAACAAGGCGCTCCGTTATGGCGAGTATGGGGAGAAATGGTTGCAGACAAACCAACCGCTGAAAGAGCAGCCCATGCAGAGAATGGCCACGTTGTCACGCTCGTTGAGGAGCCTGAAAAGGTAGTTCTAAGCGAGAAGCAGGCAGAAATCGGGTAATGATGGCGATCCGGGTCAGTTCGAGATCATGCAGTACGTTGGTCTCCACGACAAGAACGGGCGGGAAATCTACGAAAATGACGTATTGCAATGCACGTCATACACATATGGCAACGGGGAAACTGGTAAAACCAGTCTTTTAGTCAAATATCAAGAAATGAGTGCTGGGTTCATTGCTGGACCTTATATGTTAGGAAAACTGATGGATATTCGGAAGTGCGAGGTAATCGGAAACATTTTTGAGAATCCGGAGCTATTGAAGGGAAAACAATGATTGCCGTCATGCTGCTAATCTCAGGTGCTGCAATGTGGATGTGGGCTAACTGGAAAACTAAGTAGTAGGAGGTGAATAATTTGGACAGTGAACGAGCACTGGCAGAAAACCTTAGGAAGAATATATACGATCTGAACATGACACAAGCCAAATATGCAAAAGAGATCGGAATACCCATCACCACGCTTCAATATGCAATATCTGGGAAGGGCAGTGTTTCACTCGACACTTTGGATAAAATCGCATATGGAGCGGGTATTGATCCATGGGAGCTTATTCGGCCTCATGAAAGCAAATAAAAAAGCGCGCCTGATGAAGGACGCGCTGGAGGCAGATTAAGCTAAGAGATGTAAGTAATGAATTTCGCCACAATAGAGGCTGCCTCCTTAATCAGTATAGCAAACACAAATATCGAAAGTACATTTAAAAGCATCAAAAAAGCGCGCCGGATTGGCGGCGCGCTGGAGGCCAGTGTGTGAATTGCACCAGGGTAATAATCATTTGGAGTGGGCCTCCGAAGACAGTATAACAAAAAACCGCGGGATTAGCGACGGGTGGAAGACAGGGACTTTTATGCAATACATGGCTTTTGAATAATGGAACTTAAGCCACCATCTTCACAAACAGTATAACAAAAGCGCACCATTACGGCACGCCGTTTCCCCAAATTTTTACAAATTCAATTATACCATAAGGAGTGGACGCAGTGGTGCGAGCAACGAGTTACTTTGGCAAGAGAAGCAAACAAGATCGAGATGAAACAGCCGCCAATGCTGAACGTATTTTACTAGAATATCATCGGGCTAAGTCAAAAACTTTGCGTGGTGCCGTATCAATTCAATCGCCCACTCTTGATGGAATGCCTAGAAATGATACTGTTTCTAATCGTAATGAGGACAGAATAATTAATACTCTTGATGACGAGGATTTAGTAGCACAGTGCGATTATATTGTTAACAAGGCGATGCCGAACGTAAGTAAAGACCCAAACTGGGCAAAGATCATTAAATTAGCGTACTTGCTTCCCCAACCAATGAAGGATGTTGCTATTCAGCAGCGGCTTGGCTATGGGCATACAGCGTATTATGATGCAAAAAAAGAGGCGCTTTGTGCTTTTGCCGAGCTTTGGCCACCTTTTCCTACAGAAATTGTTACTTATTTCTAGACCGGACACTTTGCGGACAAAGAGCGGACACTTCGCGGATAGTCAACGTCATATTATGGTATTGTGCCAAAGGTGAGAAACCTGAGACACCGCGTTTTTCCTCCGAGCCATGGTGATGATAAAGCTGTGGCAAGGCGTGGCAATGAGGACTGACCGTGATAGTCAGGCGGGTTCGATTCCCGCATGCCACATTGTCCAGTTTAGCGACCGGACACAGCTTGCGATGACCCCATCTGACACTGGGAGAGCGAGCAGCAACCGTAGCTCAGCAGCGTAGAGCGTGGCACTTAGCCAAGGTCGCGGGTGCAAGTCCCGCCGGTTGCGTAATCGTCATGATGAATGTACTTGAGTTGAGATGGTATCAAATACAACAGTAGCGCATTCGGCTGGTCCTCATAGCTCAGAGAATGATGACGTTGAATTAGGCTGCGCAGCCTAGTTTGACTAACTCCATCATCAGCATAGAGCACACGCTGGAGAAGCGTGAGGCCACCGGTTTGAATCCGGTTGGGGACACATTAAGGCTGATGGCGATTATTATGCGAGCAGCAGACAAGGGAAGGCATTGATACCGGTTAAGCAATGCTGAAACGGGACGGTGCAACTCCGTCCGCTCGCTTTGTACTAGTTGACTTACGAACTAACGTTTGTATATAATGCTAGTATATCCAAATAATATGTGTAGCTGATGGCAACCCTACCATCAGCTTTTTGCTATAATGTGGGCAACACATATTGTTTGGAGATGTAAAAATGGCATCAATAAAATTCAATTTCTATAATCTTTTCCTTGAGCAAGGGAACAACCTTGTTGCAAATGACTTGACAGAATTTATTGACAACTTGGGAAGGCGGGAGAACGCACAAGATCGGACAGCAGAGATCAACGATGTGGTTTATTCAATGCCACATCTTGCCCAATATGGAGGGGCACGAAATGATGGAACTCGCTTTTTCTGGATCGGAAAATTTCTCACTGAAAAACCATATGCTGGGCACCAGTATGATGATGACTTTCAGATAATGACGGAAGATGCATACTCACCAGCAATGATATTTTATCGACCGGCTGATCACTTGCTTGGTATACAAAGCAAGCAGTCTGCTCCAAGGAAAAAAGCAGTTGAAGACTTCTTCAATTATTTTTTGCATGAAGACAACAGAAATGAAGACTTGCAAATTGTATTATATAAACAGCCTGATCAATCAACACTTGATATGCTTGAAGATGGCACGGTTGTGAACTTTGTTTCTTTAGATGTTCTGACTAATAATAACAACCGTTACTTTCAGGATTTACAGGCTGATGAACAAAACCCACTCGCAAACATCATTAATGCTAACGCACGCGCTTCCATGGACATGGGAAGCAATTATTGTACTTTAACTTGGAAAAAAGGACGCTTTAAAAAAGCACTTCCATTTCAGATGGTCCAGTGGCTTCGAGAGATTGATTTTACAAATGAATCTATTACAAAGGGAATCGCGCTTGTAAAACGTCCAGGGTTTGCTAAAGCGACAAAGATCGACTTATTGACAGATGGCATTCTCGAAACAGAATTTACCATCGGGGACGATATATCGGCATTTGAAGCAATTGCAGTTAATGTAAATGAACAAATTCAGAATAATGGAATTCCAGAACAATGCTTAGGATTTTATGTGCAAAATTATCGCGCAAATGTTATAGATGCAGATGTTTTTATACAATTCGGTTAAACAACTTGAAGAAGGGAAGACATGCCTTTTAAATTTAACACCCATCAAGGAAAGACGTTCCGTATCGCATACTTCTTCGTAAAACGTGGGCCCTTATTATTTGTTGTATTAGTTACGCTGCTTACTTTTATTGTTTCTGGTTGTTCTTTTGAAAAGTGGGTTTCCGGATTCTACAAAGTGGGTTTTTATCTGATGTCAGGTGAATCGCAAGCCGTTACTGTTGCAACTGTTTTAATTGGCATCTATTTGACCTTGTATACGTTCTTGCTAGCAACGGATAACGACTCAATATTTTCCAAAATTAGTAATGGAACCTTCTCCATAATAAACAAGCTAACGGTAATTGGAATGCTTATAAACATAGCGTTTATTCTTTTATCATTGTTCTACCCCTTGATAAAAGAGAGCAATATGTTTGCAACACTGGCTTGTGTTTGGTTTTATCTGATCATGTCAAACTTCTTTAAGGTTTTCACGTATTATTTTTTTTCAATCTACGAAGAACTAAAAAATCGTAAGCAAGTCATAAAAGATAACGCAAAGGCTAAAGTGGAACAAGAGGTCCTTATGAAAGAACTAAAGCAGTTTCTAAAATCAAAAGAATAGGCCACACAGAAGAGTTAAGCGGCTTCGGCGCCTTTTTTATTTACTAAAGCACTCCGCCAAACGGTGAGGTGCTATTTTTATGCAGCAAAAAAGCCCTCGCTCTGGGAAAACGAAGGCCAATCACTTTTTGGAGTGTGAGAATGAACTCACCAAGTCATTGTAACACAATACTTATAATAGGCACATAAAAAAGCTCTCGGGGCCGAATCCGAGGGCTTAAGAACTCGGGAAGTTCTTTATGAGGAAGCTGAGCAGAATCTCTAAACTGCTCACAATTATTATATTTCAGGAGGCGAGTAGATGCAATGGACAGATGAACAGATCGGTGGCATTAGGAAGCTCGCCTCTGAAGGCTTTACCAGACGAGAGACGGCAGACAAGCTCGGGATTAGCTATGATGCGCTTCAAGGCAAAGCGAGACGGCTTGGCATCGAGTTCCAAAAACCACTGAAGAATGAATACGATTCAGACGGAACACAATCCAGTGAAACCATTCTAAAGGTTGTCAGGGGTAACAAAATGACGCCTAGAGAGGTTTTGGAAGCTCACGGGTATGATTACACCAAGTGGGAGCTTGTACGTGCCACAAGCAATTTTTGGAAGCAAACACCTGAAGCAACGTTGTATCAAAGCAAGATACAAATCAGGCCGTTAGTTGAAGCAGAACAATATGAATCATTGATGAATGACATCATCACACACAAGGAGCCATACCAAGCTAAGGCTCCTATTTTTGTGGAATCAGATCGCTATCTGGTCATTCCGGCATTTGATACACATTTCAATGGTCACACGTTTGATGTCTATGCTGAATCTCTTAAACGGCAACTAGAAATCATTGAACGCGGCCACTACGCCAAAATATTGCTCATTTTGGGCGGTGATCTAGCTCACGTGGACAATATCAACTCGACCACAGCAAAGGGCACACAGCTCGAAACAACCGACTTAGGCGAGACCGTTAACGAAATGGAACAATACTTCGAGACACTGATTGAAGCAATCATTGAGAACGCCAACGAGTGTGAGGTCATGTATGCGCCAGGTAACCACGATCCGTCAGTTGGATACATGTTCGCACGGTTATTGAAACGCGCCTACAGCAACCAAACAAACATTACTTGGGACATATCACTGAAGCATTACAAAGGTGCAATGTTAGGCCACAACTTCATTGGTGCTACTCATGGTGACAAGGGCAAGAACAACTACCTTGCAAAATACCTAGATGAGTTTGGCTTCATGTTAGGCACAGCACAGAATCGCGAACTGTTCACGGGGCATCTCCATTCAGAGATGAGCAAAGACCTAGGCGGATTCGTTCAGCGTCAAGTGTCAACGCGCAAGCCAACCGATCAGTGGACTGATGACATTGGCGTGGTTGCTCACAAAACGTTTGAGCTGGTCGAATACAGCGATCATGATACACGTGCCATTTACTATGTGTGAGGTGATTTCATGGCTCAAATGATTACAACAAAATACGGCGTTTACATGCCGAAAGTTGAAGCGTGGGCCATCGGCAAGATTGACAGAGAAATTGTCCGTTCACGCTCTAATCAAGTTAAGACGCGAGGCGGATACGCACATCCTGAAAGTAAGGTATGCTTGTCAAAAAGGGGGTGGATACTGTGGCATTCCACTTGCCGTCACCAAAAGACGTCTATAAGAACCTCAAGGACAAGTTGAAAAAACAGCGGGACAAGGCCAAGGCTGATAAGAAGAAACAGCCTAGTAAAGACAATCCAGGAGTAACAACAGCTTAATGAATTATAACCAGCGATAGCTAACTAGCTACCGCTTTTTTAATGGAAGGAAGGTGTGGTGATATGTGATGCGACTGACAGCAAAACAGAAGAAGTTCGTTGATTCTTATATTGCTGATAGCAATGCCACCAAAGCGGCACTAGAAGCAGGATACAGCAAAAGAACGGCTAGGTTTGCCGGTGCAGAAAACCTAACAAAACCTAACATTAAAGCTGCCATCGATGAACGCATGAAACACATCGAGTCTGACAAGATTGCCAAGGCTGCTGAGGTGCTTCAATACTTCACCACAGTGCTTCGTGGAGAGGCAAAGGAGACAATCATAGTTAGCACTCCAGACGGCGCAGAGTCTGTTGACAACGAGCCAAGTATCAAAGACCGCATGGCGGCAGGCCGTGAATTGCTCAAGCGTTACCCTGGTAATGATGAGCTGCTCAATGCTCAGCTAACGAAGATTATTACTGATATTGAGAAAACTAAGGCTGATGTTCGCAAGTCCAAAGCTGAGGCTGACATCATGGAAGCCAAGGCCAAATTGCTTACTGATGCAGATTCGCAAGACAGGACGGTGATTGTCGATGACGTCCCAGAAGATGATTAAGTTAAGTAAGATGGTGCAACCACATTTCTATTCGTTTTGGCGGTCAAAGGCACCATATCTGATACTGAACGGCGGCCGTGGCTCGTTTAAGTCATCGACAGTTAGTCTGAAGCTACTCATGATGCTTAAAAGGCAAGCACAGCAAGGACATAAAGCCAATGTCATCATCATTCGAGAGAATACGGTTAACTTGCGTGATTCGGTTTACAGCCAGATCAGTTGGGCAATTGACATGCTCAAAATGACAGACGAGTTTGTGTTCAACGTATCGCCTATGCGCATAACGCATCGTGGAACTGGTAGCACATTCTACTTCTATGGCGGTGACAAGCCTGAAAAGCTGAAGTCTAACACCGTTCGTAACGTGATTGCTGTGTGGTATGAAGAAGCGGCCAACTTCAAGTCTGCTGAAGTGTTTGACCAAACTAATCCAACCTTCATTCGACAGAAATCACCATGGGTTTATCAGGTTCAAGTCTTCTACACGTATAACCCACCGAAGAATCCATATGACTGGATCAATGAGTGGATCGACAGCGTGAGAGGAGACCCGGACTTCTTCATTGACACTTCAACTTATCTCGATGATGATCTTGGATTCACTGACAAACAGCAGCTTAGACTGATCGACAAGTATAAAGCCAACGACTATGACTACTACCGTTGGCTTTATCTTGGCGAGATTGTCGGACTTGGAACCAATGTCTACAACATGGATCTGTTCCACATGATTGATCATATTCCTGATGATGATCCCTTGATTTACCTATTTCTAGCAATGGATAGTGGGCATATATCGTCCGCTACAGCATTGCCAGTCGCTGCTGTTACCTCGAAGGGAAATGTAATCGTTCTTGACACCTACTACTACTCACCAGCAAATCAATCGTTAAAGAAGCCGCCAAGCCTCTTATCAAAGGAGATTCATGAATTCTTGACTTCGGTAACCAAGAAATACCACGGTGCTAAAGTCAAAAACATGACAATCGATTCTGCTGAAGGTGCCATGCGTAACCAGTATTACAGCGACTACCACGTTGCTTGGCATCCAGTACACAAGCTCAAAGAAGCCGATATGATCGACTACGTTCAAAGCCTGCTCGCACAAGGGCGGGTTTTTGTTTTGGACACTCCGAACAATAAAGTGTTCATGGAACAGCATCGGCAGTATCAATGGGATGAGAAGTCAATGGAGTCAGACGATCCCAAAGTTATCAAAGAAAACGATCATACAGTAGACGCATTCAAATACATGATTCTTGACAATGCTCGAATTCTTGGGCTTAAACGCTAAGAAGGTGATGCTTTGAACTTAATCAATACAATCAAAAATCTATTCAGGAAAGGAGGCGCAGCATTGGGAGTTGTACAAAGCCTTGGGCAAATTACCGACCACCCAAAAATCAGTGTAGATCCAAAAGAGTATGACCGTATTGCACTAGATAAACGTTACTTTGAAGGCAAATTTCGCAAGATTGAGTTCAGAAACACGTACGGAGATATTAAAAAACGACCTTATGTCACTTTAAACATGATGCAAGTTATCTGCCGACGGTTGGCCTCGCTTTTATACAATGAGCAAAGCAAGATTACGATTGAAACTCGCCCCGAGAAAACTGACGAGTCCGGAAATACGGTCGATTATAAAGCTCCGGATGAAGCAGATACGTTTATTCATGAAGTTCTGGAAGACAATGACTTCAATAAGAACTTTGAGCGCTATCTTGAATCGTGCTTGGCACTTGGTGGCATTGCAATTCGGCCTTATGTTGACTACAGCACGAAGAAAATCAAGCTGGCATGGGTGCAGGCTCCTAGTTTCTATCCACTTCGGTCTAATACGAATGACGTTAGCAATGCAGCTATTGCAACGAGAACTGTAAGAACTGAAGGAAAGCAAACGGTGTATTATACGTTGCTTGAGTTCCACGAATGGAGCGAAAACAAGTACACCATTACAAACGAGCTTTATAGGTCGGAGAACTCGGATACTGTTGGCATCAAGGTAGATTTATCCATGCTGTACCCCGACTTGCCACCGTTGGTTAATCTGGATACGTCTGTGTTTACGCGTCCGTTATTCGTTTATCTGAAGCCGGCCGGATTCAACAATCGAAATATTACCAGTCCATTGGGAATTGGCGTTTGCGACAATGCGCTGAACACTCTCAAACAGTTGAATGATGCATATGATCAATTTAACTGGGAAGTAAAGGTGGGCCAGCGGGGAGTAGCCGTCGCCGATAGTATGACGGAGATCACATTCGGGCGGGAAGGCCAGAAGGAACCCAAACAAGTATTTGACCCTGACCAGAATGTCTTTCTGTCAGTTCAAGGCGGTGGCATGGACGATGAAACAGTCCAAGATTTAACGACCCCTATCAGATCGCAAGATTACGTGGCATCTTTAAACCACTTTCTTAAAACGCTTGAGATGCAAGTTGGTTTGTCTTCCGGCACGTTCTCGTTTGACACCGCCGGTAACATTCAAAACAAAACGGCAACCGAAGTTGTTAGTGAAAACAGTATGACGTACCAGACTCGCAATAGTCATCTGACAATGGTTGAACGTGCAGTACAAGAGCTGTGCGTTTCGATCTGTGAGCTTGCCAGTGGAACGGTCATTAATGGGTCAGCATTATACAGCGGACCAATTCCAACGATTGACCAAGTGACTGTTGATTTTGACGATGGTGTATTTACTGACAAGTCTGCAAGCCTTGATTACTGGATTAAAGCCAATGCTGCGGGACTCGTGCCAAAGCGTGTTGCCATTGCTAGAGCGCTTGATGTTCCGGATGACGTAGCAGAACAGTATGCTGCCGAGGTTTCGCAGGAAAGCCCAGAGCCGGTTGCTCCTCAAGATAGCCAATCAGGTTTATTTGATGGAGACGGTGATAGCTAATGCCTAAAGTGACTCCGCATCAATTGACAATCGCACAGGCTTCTATTGGTGATATCTACGCATCGCTAGAGCAAACGCTGTTCAAGATGTTCATTGACAGATTAACCAACCACGGAGCGTTTCCGCTTGACGAGGATCACATGCTCCAATGGCAAGCAGAGCAACTTAACAAGCTCCATTTGGTCAATGAATCAACAATCGAGGAAGTAAGCAAAGCTACAGGAATTGCCCAAGCCAAACTAGTGGCCTTATTCAAAGATTTCGGGATTGCGATTGCAAATGATGAATATAGTCGCTTGGCAAAAGACACTGGTAAGGATATTTCGCCGGGTACTGACGTCGATCAGTTGCTTAATGGCTATTTGAAGCAGACCTTCCTTGACCTCAACAACAACGTCAATCAAACACTCATTACCACCAATTACGGCCAAAATGCCGCTCTGCGCACTTATCAGCAGATTGTAAAAGAAACTACCGCACAAGTGATTACTGGGCTTAAAACACCAGCCAGAGCATTAGCCGACACCATCTATAAGTGGCGAGATCAGGGCATTCAAACTGTGCTAACAGATAAAGGAACACATGCTTGGTCACTTGAAAGCTATGCGCGAATGGTGATTACTAACACGAGTGGAAGAGCTTTTCAGGCAGTCAGAGATCAAGCTGCTGATGACTATGGGATTGATACGTTTGTCATGTCTAGCCACCCAGCTAGTCGCGCTGCATGTGCACCAATTCAAGGAAAGACAGTAACAACCCGATATCAGTCGTTCCGATCTGAAGTTAGTGGTGAGTGGTTCGAGTCGCTTTTCAATCATGGCTATGGTGAACCCGGTGGAACATTCGGAATTAATTGTCATCACCAAAAATGGGCTTATGTACCCGGCGCAAACACTAATAGTCAATCGCAATTTGATCCTAACGAAGCCATTCGTAATGGTAATGTGCAGGCCAAACAACGTGAGTTGGAGCGAAGAGTGCGCAAGTACAAAGCCGATGCGGACCTAGCCAAAAAGCTGGGCGATACAGATGGACAGCAGCATTACAAGCAATTGATCAGCAATAATCAAGCCGCCCTGCGACAAATCGTCAAAGATCACGACTTCCTGTCTCGGGACTATTCAAGAGAAAAAGTGTTTTTGTAGGAGGATAAAATGCAATTACCAAAATCAGAAGGTTTGAAAACGCGTGAAAGCATTAAAAAGCGCCTGCTTGATTTGGCAGCAGAGGCTAATAGCATTAAAGATTATCAGCTAGGATCGCTTATCCTGACTGCATACGACCGATGCCATGACAATGTGACTATCCAGAATGGAAATTTATATGTCAACGGCAAATTGATGATAATCGATAATGCAACGCTTGCCGATGAAATGGTGCTGTCATTAACCGGCGACACTAAATCAGCATATTCAGGAGGAAAAGCAATGAAGCAACTAATCGTTTTTACAAATAATGGACAGACATACATGTTTGATAATGTCTCTGATTTCAAGCCAACTACTAAGGGATTCAGCTTTGAATATACTGGCAATGCAACAGGCGTGAAACGGACAGCAGTATTCAATAGTACAAGCGCTTGTGGATACGCGTTGGCAGATGTCGCTGAAAAGGCGGCATCAACCAAACACGAGCTTGATAAACGATCTAGAGACGCACAACGCCGTAAAGGATTTTTGTAAGCCGCAGCTAGCGGCTATTTTTATGCCACTCGACCTAAGCATGTCGTAAAACTGCTATTTGTTTTACCCAATTCGCGGTCGTACCGCGTCAAAAACACGTAAGGGAGAGATTGTATTGAAACGCGAAGAATTAAAAGGATTAGGTCTGTCTGATGAGCAAGTAGACAAGGTTATGGGAATCCATGGTACCGATGTGAACGATTTAAAGGGTCAGGTGTCTCAGCTAACTACTGAACGTGACGCTTTGAAGCAGCGCGCTGCTGATTCTGATAAGCAGCTGAATGAGCTTAAAGCAGCGCACAAGGATGACAAGGACTTCCAAGCCGAGATTGACAAACTCAAAGCCGACAATAAGGCAAAAGATGATGCAGCTTTTAAGCAGCTCAAAGAAACCCAGTTGAATTATCAGACTGAGCTTGCTCTGGTGAAAGCCGGTGCATTGAATACCAAAGCGGCATCAGCCCTGATTGACAAGGACAAGCTTAGCTTGGACGAGAAGGGCAATGTTACCGGATTAGATGAGCAGCTTGAAGCACTCAAGTCGGATGACAGTAGCAAGTTCTTGTTCAAGGCTGAAGAGGCACAGAAGCCAAATGACACACCACCAATTACAGTACCTGGTAACCCTAATCCAAACGCAAATGACACTCTTAATCCAGCCACTGCCACCTATGGAGAGTTGGCGGCAAGCATGGCACACGAAGAATAAGAAAGGATGATTTAAATGGCTTTTCCAAATGCACAAACGACTGACAAGTCCGCAATGATTATTCCTGAGGTTATGGCCCAGATGATCGCAGCACGGCTTCCTAAGGCAATTACTTTCTCGCCTCTCGCAACGGTTGATAACACTCTTGTAGGTGTTCCCGGTGACACTATCACGGTTCCACACTGGAAGTATATCGGAGATGCTGTCGATTTTGCTGAAGGGGATAGCATTGACTACTCCAAAATGCAGAACGGCAAAACAACTTCGACGATCAAGCGAGCTGGCAAAGGGGTAGAAATCTCTGACTTTGCTGTTCAAGTTGGACTTGGCGATCCAAAAACGGAAGCTGCTAACCAGCTGTCCATGGCCATTGGTTCTAAGGTCGATAACGATTGTGTCACAGCTTTGCTGAATGCTCGTCTGACACTGACTCATGCGGCCCCTGATCTTGACTTGATCGACGCGATCGAAGCCGCATTTGAAGATGACACTAGCGAGTTCAACACCGAAGGTTCTTCGCCAGTACGTGGTGTGCTTTACATGAACTTGAAGGACTACAACAAGCTCCGTAAGGCTGCAGCATCTGACTACACTCGGGCTACCGAACTCGGTGATCAAGTTCTGACAAGCGGTGTACTCGGTGAAATCTTCGGTTGGCAGCTTGCTACCTCCCGCAAGATTCCTGTTGGTACTTACTTGGCTGTTAAGGCTGGTGCTCTTGGCATCAACATGAAACGTGGTGTAGAAGTTGAGACCGCGCGTGATATTGACCACAAGACAACCAAGATCAACGTTGATGAATACTACGGCGTTTGGCTTAAAGACGACACCAAGGCGCTTGTCGTTAATGCTCCAGCACCAGCCAAATTTGATCCAAACGGTAGCGTTAAGCCAACTGATGCTCAGACCGTTGATGAAATCAAGGCTTGGCTAACTGCCCACAGCATCGATTTAAATGGAAAGACAGCAAAGTCTGATCTTTTAGCGTTAGTTCCAGCTAAATAGTCAACATTAGTCGCCATTGAAATGCACAATAGGGAAATCCCGGCGGCTTTGTGAGGTGATCATATGGCCTATGTAGATAAAGATGATTACATGCAGGCAATGCATATTACTGATGCAGATGTTCCTAAGAACTTCGATCAATTGGCAGATTTGGCCAGCGAATATCTAGATGACCAGACACGTGGTTTTTATCAAGTTAATGACCTTGCCAGTGACCCATGGCCACTTCGTGCAAGTAAGTTTAAGCGGGCGGTTATCCGTCAAATTGCTTACATGATTGATTCTGGTATCACCACAACAGAGCAAGCCATTAGTCAGCCTACGAGTGTTTCGAAGACAATTGGACGCACAACGGTGTCCAAGTCGTGGAATAATAGCCAGTCCTCAGTTGGTGGCCAACAGCGCTCGGTTATCAGTGCTGATGCGCTGGCGGCTCTTAGCGGCACTGGGTTGCTATACCGAGGTGTTGACTATGTTCGATGAGATCGATGACTTGATATCATACAACGATTCGGTCACGTTGATCCGAGTGACCGGTAAAGATGACTGGCAGAAGCCTATTTACAGCGAACCGGTTGTCATTGGGCACGCTAGAATCGATCGCGGAACGGTATATTCGGGAACCAACAACGATCGACAAATTGTTGCTAAAGCCGTCATTTACATTCGATGTGCTGGCAACTCAGGCATGCCGTTGCTTGATGATAGTTGGCTGCAAGGACAGGCAGAATTTGACAGTCGCAAGTACACCATTACTACAGTCAACGTTTTAAAAGATGCTGATACGCCTGAAATATGGGGGTACGAATTGGAGGTGCTGTAATGGGTGTGAAGGTAACAGTTGATGTTGATTTGATGAGTAAACTTGGAACGAAAGCCCAAAACAAAGCTCTCACAGCCGCTGCTACTCAGCTCGATACAGAACTGACTGATTACAATACTGGCGTTGTGCCTATGCTTCACGAAGATCTTCGTAAAACAGCAATACCAGACGGGTCGAATGTCGATTTTAATAGTGTTTATGCGGCAACTCAGTTTAACGGTGGCTATACAAAAAAAGACGGCACTAAAGTCATATTTAGGCATTACACGACTGATGGTACCGGCCCTCACTGGGACAAAATGATTGAAGACAATGATCAAAAGATGAGTCGAATTCGTGAGACCTATCTGAAGGGACTGAACCTATGAATGCCTTAAAAACGTTGACGGATGCAATTAACACGATTCCTGATATGCCACAGAGAGTCAGCATGGGTTTCCTTTCTGCTGATGAATCGCTTTCAATATATCCGACAAAAAACGGGTCGGTGATTGATGAAGATTTCGCTGGCAATCAAGAAACTAGATTGTATTACGAAGTTGCTATTCGTACCAAGGATCAGCAGTTGGGCAACAAAATCATGTGGCTAGTCTCCGATTTTGTTAAGCACTTAAAGGAACTTCCGTCTGATGATTTCCACTTTGAAAAAATTGAAACCACGTCAGAACCCAGCATCACCCAAGCTGATTCACGTGGTTTTTTTGTATACACGATTGATATCGCGATAAACGTAACAGCAAATAAATACAAGGAGTGATTTTTCATGGCAGTAAAAGAATTTAACCTGAACTTTAAAAACAAGTTCGAAATCGATACTAAGGGTGGTAAAGACCCGTCGGATGTCGCTGGTGCAACCTTTGTGCCATTGGTAGCCGGCATCAATAACTTTACGCCGACTCTTAATGAAACAACGGCTAATGACGTCTATTACGATGGCGAAGGTTATGGATCAACTGAAGTCACTGGCAAACGTCTCCAGTTGGCATATACGGGCCACCGCTTGGAAGGGGACGCTGCCCAAGACTATATCGCAAGTCACTATCTTGACCTTGGTGACGATCTCAAGACTTTGGCACGTTGGACGCAAGCTGATGGTGCAACTGTTGTTGGGCTAGTTACTATTAGCAATATTGTTGTTTCTGGCGGTGCTCCGGGTGCCAAGCAGACAATGTCATTCACTTTGGCATTCAACGGCAAGCCCGTTTATACTCCTGCGGTCCCAAAAGTGTAACGGTGTCTGGAGTATCCATGACACCGGCAACAGCGAGCGTAAAAGTGGGAGCAACCACGGCATTAACGGCTAAAAACAAAACCCCAACAACACACGAGTACGTCATC
>OBYR01000738.1_pt1 | contig 18331 bp, 18 predicted proteins | sample 1495491 | NCBI WGS metagenome assembly OBYR01 (sample SAMEA2580206, study PRJEB22360) | human gut metagenome | biome: human gut; feature: human-associated habitat; material: faeces | place: Denmark | collected 2008/2010 | reverse complement strand
GGCTGAACCTTTCCCTCGGGAAACTTCGCGAAGCCCAGTTCCCGAGGGAAAGGCTCAGCCGCCACCACAAAGACCGCAGGGACGGGAGCAGCTATACTACTCTCAGTAGTTAAGGGTCGCGGATCCGCCGCGTCACCGCTCTCAACAGGAGGTCTTTGTTTATGGCAGATCAGAAGCCGGTTGTCGGAATCATCATGGGCTCCAAGTCCGATCTGGGTGTTATGGAAGGCTGCACCGCCGAGCTCGAGGCGCTGGGTGTGCCCTATGAGCTTGTCATTGCGAGCGCACACCGCACACCGGCGAAGGTCCACGAGTGGGCTTCGACTGCCGCCGAGCGCGGTATCAAAGTGATTATCGCCGCCGCCGGCAAGGCCGCTCACCTGGGTGGTGTCGTGGCTGCCTTTACGCCGCTGCCGGTTATCGGCGTGCCTATGAAGACGAGTGACCTGGGCGGTATGGATTCGCTGCTGTCGATGGTGCAGATGCCTTCGGGTGTGCCCGTGGCCTGCGTTGCCATCAACGGCGCCAAGAACGCCGCCATCTACGCCACGCAGATTCTAGGCGCTTGCGACCCCGAGTACCGCAAGGTTATCGAGAAGATGAAGCAGGAGATGGCCGACGCCTAGGCGTTCCGCCGTTTCACCGCAGTATAAGGAGAGCCATGTCTGACTATCAGGGAAAACGATTCAAGGCTTCTCAGATCCCCGATCCGTCGAAGCCGAGTGCTGCCCATGGGGCACAGCAGGGTCGGACATCCTCTCCTCAGCAGCCGCGCGCGCCGCGCCCCGTGACGCCGGCGACGCATCGTCGACAGGACGCGCCAGCCGCATATCGACCTTCATCTTATAGCAACGCTAAGAAGCCGCCCCGGTCTTCATCGCATGCCGCGCCGTCGGATTACACCGAGCCGCCGCGCAAAAAGCGCAGCTCCATTATTCCCATTCTGCTCATCATCATCGGCATCGGCCTGATTGTTGCCGCCGCTGCCATCTTTATCAATGCTCAGATTGGCTATAAGCAGGCAAGCGATTCGTACCAGAAAATCGAGAAGCAATATGTAAGCGATAAGGACGCCAGCGGCGTGCCGATTATCGACTTCGATGCGCTTGCTCAGACAAACCCCGAGATTGTGGGTTGGATTTACGTGCCGGGAACCAACATCAACTATCCCGTGGTGCAGACCAACAACAACTCCAAATACCTCAACACGCTGTTCGACGGTACGGCCAATGCGTCCGGGGCCATTTTCCTGGATAGCGATGACACCGCGCCGGGAATGGTTGACCAGCAGACCACGATTTACGGCCACCATATGAATGACGGGTCGATGTTCAACGTGATTTCGGACACGACCGATCAGGCAACGTTCGATAGCATCGAGTTCGTGTATTACATCACACGGGATGCTACGTATAAACTGCGACCACTGGCGACCAAAGTTGTCGAGGACACGTATGCCAAGGCGCGCACGACCAATTTTGAGGGCGACGACGGGCTCAAGAACTACCTGTCCGAGATGCTCGACGGTGCCTCTGCCGTGGCGAGCGATGCCACCGATCGTGCCGCTTCGGCAACCAAGGTCGTAACGCTTGTGACCTGTCGTTCGTTATCGCTGAGCAACACACGTGCCGTCATGGTGCTCACGCCGGTCGAGGAATAGATAATGGGCTACTCAATGACGGTGAAAGGGGAAATGATGCTCGAGAATGGCAAAACGATGCCTTCGGTTGATGCTTGGCTGCGCGAGGCCAAGGCCGATGCTTCGGCGGCAGGCTGTGGGATGTATCTGACGCATAACGGCGTGGTGCGCGCGACGCCCAAGTCCGAGGTCCGCGGGATCGAAACCGATGGCGTAGCTCCCGGACGCAGGGTGGGCGGCATGGTGTTCGGCTTCGATGCTCAGAAAGTGCAGGCTGCTATCGAGGCCACGCGCGCGATGCCGGGTATCGGCTATGTGCGCGTGTGGCTGGCAAGCGGCGAGCTTGTCGTAGGTGACGACATCATGCTCGTGCTCATTGGCGGGGACATTCGCCCGCATGTGGTCGATGCGCTGCAGGCGCTCGTTGGCACCATCAAGAACGAATGTGTGAGTGAGGTCGAGCGCGAGGCGTAGAGGCTTGCGTCGATAGAAGGCTCGTTTATAAAAATGCCCGCCGGTACGTGTGATACCGGCGGGCATTTTGCGTTTTGGGCGCGGTGGGCGCTACACGCGCGTCGCATCCTTGGGACTCATGGTCATGCTCTGGAAGCGATTCTCCATAAAGTCATTATCGAAGTACTTGCCGTAGAACTGCGCAACGGGAATATCCGGTTCCGTGCCGTTGACGCGCTGGTACCAGTAGTCGAGCGACTGCAGCGTCATAACGCCATCGACCAGCATAATGATGGTGAAGATGACAGTAGCCGAGTAGCGACTCTTCCACGGAATCATGTTGATGAGCTTGAGCAGCCTCGGCAGCAGCAACTTGATCCAGATGAGGCCGCCCAGGCCCCACAGACAGGCGAAGCCCGTGCAGGTGCGTCCGCCCGTGAGGACCACGAGCGGGTCGGGCATACCGAACAGCGTTATGTGCGAGTAGCTCCACGAGACCACGCCAAACGCGGTCTGCATAAACCAGCCCACGAACACCTCAAAGCTGGCGCCGAGCAGGGCGCTCACCAGGAAAATGATGATGGGGTTCTTTTTATAGAAGCGGTTGAGCACCATGGTCATGAGCACGGCACCAAAGCCGTAGATGGGGCTGAAGGGGCCAAACAGCATACCGGCGCGGTCCTGGTAGACACCCGGATCGTTGACGGTCATATGCCAGATATCCTCCAGGACCAGGCCGAGCACGCAGCAGACAAAGAATACCCAGAACAGGTTGAAGTAGTTGAGCTTGATGTAGCCCTCGCCGGTTTCATCGCGCCCGAGCATGCCCTCGGCGGCGGCGTCGCGGTCGAGCATCTCCTGCAGGCGGCGCTGCAGCTCGCGCTCCTGGCGCAGTGTGGGGTCGACGGTGGCCGAAAGCGCGACGAGGATGCCGAGCTGGATGGCAGGGCGCAGCAAGAAGGGCCCGATGCCCTGGAGCATCACGTCAACCAAAAGCTCGACGACGGTAAACGCGATAAGGATATAGGACAGACGGGCGGCATTGCGGCGCTGGTTCTTGATGAGGTCCAGGCCAAAGATGATCAAGATGACGGCACTGGCAGCCGAGAGCATGATGCCGGCGACAATCAGTCCGACCGCGACGAGCGTGTTGTCGCCGAGCTTGGCGGCGGCGTTGCCGTTGATGAGTGCGGTGATGACCTGCCACATAAAGGCGCCGACCGACGGGAGCGTGCCCACGCCGGACAGGATGCACAGGACGGCGTATACCTTAATGATGAGGGGGATCTTCTTGACCTCCGTGGCGCTGGGGACGCTGGGGTCGAGTTCGTTTCGATCCATACAGAACCTTTCTCGTTTTGTCCTAGGCTACAAGGATACGCCGCCGACCTGCTAAAAGACAGGACGAACGTCCCAATTGCAGCAATGTAAGCCCTAACGGTCGCCGGGACGCGTCGCGACGGAAGCATACGGGATCGTTGAGCGCGCGGGCGGGTTCCCCAATAAAATGTTTGGCCGCAAAACGGATTATTAGCTCGGTGGGCTTTTAAAAAGCGCTGCTCATGCGCGGGAGTGCTTGTCTTGCCGTGCGTATAATAGGGCGGGTAACGCCAAATAACGAGGCTCTGAGGGGATGCCATGTCTCAAGAAACCATCCGCGCGGCCGAGCGTGCCACGGGACAGGTGACGACCATGTCGACGTATGATCCGGACTCCGACCAGCTGCATGAGGAATGCGGCATCTTTGGTGTGTGGGCACCCGATCGCGATGTGGCTCGGCTGACGTACTTTGGTCTGCGCGCGTTGCAGCATCGCGGCCAGGAATCGGCGGGAATCGCCGTGGGTGACGGCGGCACAGTTATGGTCCGCAAGGACCTGGGCCTGCTCGACCGCGTGTTCTCCAATGCCGACTTGTCGACGCTCTCCGGTCAGCTGGCCGTGGGCCATGTGCGCTACGGCACCGCCGGCGCCAAGAGCTGGGAAGCCTCTCAGCCGCACCTCTCTACCATCAATAGCGTCATTATCGCGCTCGCGCACAACGGCACCCTCGTCAACACCGACGAGCTGCGCCGCCAGCTGATCGAGCTGGGCGTGCCGTTCCTCTCCAACTCGGATTCCGAGGTCGCGACCAAACTCATCGGCTACTTTACTCAGCGTACGGGCCACCTGCGCGAGGGCATTCGCAAGACCATGGAGCTCGTGCGCGGCGGCTACGCCATGACGCTCATCAACGAGCAGGCGCTCTATGCATTCCGCGATCCGCACGGCATTCGCCCGCTGGTGCTGGGCAAGCTCGTGGACGAGGGCCTGGACCAGGCCGACGCCGCTTCTGTTTCGCAGCTGCCCTCGCAAGACGGTGCCTCGACGGTCGACTCCGCCGTCCATGTCACGCGCGCCGGCGGCTGGGTCGTTGCTTCCGAGACGTGCGCGCTCGATATCGTGGGCGCCGAGTATGTCCGTGATGTCCGCCCCGGCGAGATTTTGCGCATCAGCGCCGAGGGTCTGGTGTCCGAGCAGGGTGTGCCCGCAGCCGAAGAGTCCGCTAACTGCATCTTTGAGCAGGTCTACTTTGCCCGCCCCGACTCCATCATGAACGGCAAGAGCGTCTACGCCTGCCGCTACGACATGGGTCGTCAGTTGGCACACGAGGAGCCCGTCGAGGCCGACCTGGTCATCGGCGTGCCCGACTCCGGCCTGCCGCCCGCGGAGGGCTATTCGCACGAGAGCGGCATTCCCTTTGGCGAGGGCCTCATCAAGAATCGCTATGTGGGCCGTACGTTTATCGAGCCCACGCAGGAGCTGCGCGCCATGGGCGTGCGCATGAAGCTCAACCCGCTGCGCGACAACATCGAGGGCAAGCGCCTTGTCGTGATCGACGACTCCATCGTACGCGGCACCACCATGGTGCAGCTCGTCAAGATGCTGCGCAATGCCGGCGCCAAGGAGATTCACATCCGCATCAACTCGCCCGAGGTCATCTGGCCGTGCTTCTACGGTATCGATACCGACGTGCAGTCGCAGCTCATCAGCGCCAACAAGACGGTCGAGGAGATCTGCGAGTATATCGGCGCCGATTCGCTGGCCTTCCTTTCGGTTGAGGGCCTGCTGAAGGTCATGCCCAAGGGCGGCTACTGCGATGCATGCTTTACCGGCCGTTATCCCGTGGCGATTCCCGAGAGCTTTGGCCGCGACAAGTTTATGGAGGGCTTTAAGCCCCGTAACCTGGATAAGCCGCTGCACTTTGACGACGACGCCGTGGTCGAGAAATACGACGACCGCAGCTGGGAAGAGAAGCACGGCGAGGCCTAAAACCTGCCATTTGGGGACAGGCTTATTTTGGTAGGTTTTACCTGCTGTTTTGTTGATTGAGCGGCGCTCGTTGCTATGACGCGCGCCGAATCGAGGGCAACTATGAGCACCGTTTGGCGCCCGGGCGGCGCCACGGTAGTGGGAGAGGAAGGCTCAGATGAGCGACAGCAAGCATGTGACGTATGAGGACGCCGGCGTCGATACCGCCGAGGGCGGCCGCGCCGTCGACGCGATTAAGCAAATGGTTAAGGACACCAACCGCCCCGAGGTCATCGGCGGTATCGGTGGCTTTGGTGGCCTGTTCTCGGCCGCCGCGCTTAAGGATATGGAAGACCCGATCCTGATCAGCGGTACCGACGGTGTGGGCACCAAACTCGTGCTCGCCCAGATCATGGACCGTCACGAGACGGTGGGCCAGGACCTGGTCGCCATGTGCGTTAACGACATTTTGGCTTCGGGCGCCGAGCCGCTGTTCTTCCTGGACTACGTTGCCATCGGCCACATTGAGGCCGAGCACATGGCAAAGATCATCAAGGGCGTGGCCGATGGCTGCAAGCTCGCGGGCTGCGCGCTCGTGGGCGGCGAGATGGCCGAGCATCCCGGCGTCATGGCTCCTGCCGACTACGACCTTGCCGGATTTACCGTGGGCGTCGTCGACCGTCCCAAGATGCTCGACCCCGCGAACGTCCGCCCCGGCGATGTCATCCTGGGCCTGCCCTCCACCGGCGTGCATTCCAACGGCTACTCGCTCGTGCGTAAGGTCATCGGTGTTGACGGCATCAAGCCGGGCACGCCCGAGGCCGCCGCTAAGGCCGAGGAGCTGAGCCGTCCGCTCGAGGAGCTCGGCGTTGCTTCGCTGGCCGACGCCCTGCTGGCCCCCACGCGCATCTACGTCAAGCCGATTCTGGAGCTGCTGCGCAATGGCGCCAACGTTCATGCCATTGCCCACATCACCGGCGGCGGTATTACCGAGAACCTCAACCGCGCGCTTGCCGACGACGTCGACGCTGTGGTCACCCGCAACGGCGCCGAGATGGGCTGGGATGTTCCGCCCGTCATCACCTACGTGTCGCGTCAGGCCGAGCTCGCGCCCAACGAGGCATGCAAGACCTTCAACATGGGCGTCGGCCTGTGCCTGATCGTCGCCCCCGAGGACGAGGCTGCCGTGACCGAGGCCCTGGTTGCGCTGGGCGAGAAGCCGTTCCGCGTGGGCGAGTGTGTCGAGGGTTCCGGTAAGGTCGTGTACTCCGATGAGCGCTAACGAGCAGATGGCTGCCGCCGAGGGCCTGGACTTTGTGCCCTATACCCGCCCGACTGGCACCGATACGGCTGAGCCGCTCAAGATCGGTGTGCTTATCAGCGGCTCCGGCACCAATCTGCAGGCGCTGATCGACCTGATCGCCGCGGATAAGCTCAATGCCTCGATTGAGCTCGTGGTGTCGAGCCGTCCTTCGGCCAAGGGTCTGCAGCGTGCCGAGCGTGCGGGTATCCAGACGCTTACGCTGTCCAAGGATGTCTATGCCGACCCCATCGCCGCCGACGAGATCATCGCGCACGAGCTGCTCGAGCGCGGCTGCGAGTATGTGGTCATGGCCGGCTACATGCGCATGGTGCATACGCCGCTGCTGGCGGCGTTTCCCAACCGCGTGGTCAACTTGCATCCGGCGCTGCTGCCGAGCTTTACCGGCGCGCATGCGATCGACGATGCCTTTGCGCGCGGCGTCAAGGTAACCGGTGTGACCGTGCATTTTGCCAACGAGATCTACGACAACGGCCCCATCATCGCCCAGCGCGCGCTGGCCGTTGAGGAAGGCTGGGATGTCGATACGCTCGAGGAGCACATCCACGCGATTGAGCACGTGCTGTATCCCGAGGTCGTGCAGATGCTCGCCGACGGCCGCGTCCACGTGTTGGAGAGCGGCAAGGTCGCAATTGATGCGCCGCGCGGCTAGTGGCGCACAGTACAATTTAGCCGAGTAGTCAGGGTGGTCATTGGCGCCAAGGCGCAAGTGGCCATCCTTTGTTTTAGGTAATCACCTGCGACGCTCTTCAATGACTAGTCGTTAAAGAACGTCGCAGGTGACAAGGTGAGAGAGGTGGGCCCATGGCGGATAACGAAGCATTGTTTACGCCTGAGCTGGTGTTTTTTGATTGGGAGTGCGCGACGCCGGATGAGGTGTTTGCGCGGCTCGAGGGCGAGCTTGCCTCGCGCGGCTACATTGCCGAGGGTTGGCTCAACGCCGTCCGCACGCGCGAGGACGCCTATCCCACGGGTCTCGCTATGCCGGCGGCAAACATCGCCATTCCGCATACCGATCCGGGATTTGTGGCCAAGCCCTATATCGCGGTGGTAAAGCCCGCCGCACCTGTGACGTTCAACGCGATGGCGGGCATGGGCGCCCCGGTGCCGGCGCAGATCATCATCAACCTGGGCATTGCCGAGCCGGGCGGTCAGGTCGAGGCGCTTCAGGCACTCATGAATAACTTTATGGACACCGACGCTGCGGCCGATGTGCTTGGCCAGACCACGCCCCAAGGCATGGTCGACGCCATCCGTCGCCACTTCTAAGTCCGGCACTGGGGGACTGTCCCTAACCGCCGGCAGAAAAGGAGCGCCCTGGCATTAACCTGCCAGACCTGCCCCCTTTGCACCAAAATGGTGCAGATTAACCTGTCCCCCATACGCCAGGTGTGTCGCGGGGGCCGCGTTGTGACACAATGGCGTTTGTTCGATTCGTGATGCGAAAGGCCAACTATGGCAAACAAGAAAAAGAACTCCGAGGCCGCGCCGACGCCCGAGCAGCAGGCTCGCGCTGCCTCCAGCTCTCGTAAGAAGCAGCGCAAGACGTACGTGTCTAAGACCGTCAAGATCGTCCTGGTGGTTATCGGCGTGCTGGCAATGCTGCTTTCCGTCTCGGCCATGGCATGCTCCGGCCTGATGTCGCAGACCGAAAGCACCAACTCGGGCTATAAGCTCACCGGCGGTGTGGCTGCCACTATCAACGGCACCAACCTCACCGAGGACACCGTGACCAAGCAGATTATGAGCATGCGCACGTCCTATGGCTACACCAAGGACAAGGATTGGGCGCAGTATCTGGTCGACAACGACCTGACGCCCAAGAAGTACCGTAAGCAGTTCATCGATTCCTACACGCAGCAGATTCTGCTCCAGCAGGCGCAGAAGGAAAACGGCGTGACGGTGTCGGACGAGGAGGTCGAGAAAGCCTGGAAGGACGCGTGCAAGAGCGCGGGCGGTGCCAAGGCCTTTAAGAAGACCCTTAAGACCTACGGCTATACCGAGGACACCTACAAGGATTCGCTCAAGGAGAGCTTGGCACAACAAAAGCTCAAGGATGCCGTGGCGCCCACCAGCAAGCCCAAGGACAGCGAGATTGTCGATTACATCAACGAGAACCTGTCTAACTACAACGATGCCCGCCGCTCGTCGAACATTCTGATCAAGGTCGATTCCGACGCATCCGATGAGGAAAAGGCCGCCGCCAAGGCCAAGGCGCAGGAGTGCCTGGACAAGATCAACTCCGGCGAACTGAGCTTTGAGGATGCCGTGAAGCAGTATTCCGACGACACCGGCTCCAAGGAGAAGAAGGGCGATGTGGGTTGGGATAAGCTCACCACCTTCGTCGACAGCTACCAGGCGGCGCTCGAGGGGCTCAACAAGGGCGATGTGAGCGACGTGATCGAGTCGACGTACGGTTACCACGTCATCAAGTGCACCGACTACTTCCATGTCGATAATCAGGTCGATGACATTAAGCAGGTGCCCAAGGACATCAAGAAGTACATCTCCAACGTGGTGAAGACGCAGGCGGCCAGCACTGCATACAGCGAGTGGCTGGAGCAGTACAAGAAGGACGCCGACATTACCGTCAACCCCATGCCCAAGGACGTACCCTATAACGTGAGTCTAAAGGGCGTCACCAAGAGTTCGACCGACGATTCGTCGACGACTAAGTAATCATGGGGCGGCGCTCGTGCGAGTGCCGACCGCACTATTGAGGAGGATTTGCAGATGACCAACGAAGAACTGCAGAAGGAAATGATTGCGGCCATGAAGGCCAAGGACAAGGTTCGCCTGTCCATCATTCGCCAAGTTAAGGCCGAGGTGAAGAACATCGAGGTCAACGAGCGTCGCGATGTGACCGAGGAAGACGTCAACAACATGATCAAGCGTCTGATTAAGCAGACGAGCGAGACACTGGAGATGTCCATCAAGGCCGGCACCGACCAGGAGCGTACCGACAACCTGACCGAGCAGGTCAAGATTCTGGAAAGCCTGCTGCCCGCGCAGGTTTCGGGCGAGGAGCTCGAGGCCCTGATCGAGCAGGTCATCGCCGAGCTGGGCGCCACGTCCAAGAAGCAGATGGGCCAGGTTATGGGCGCACTCGGCAAGGCCACCGGCGGCAACTTCGATAAGCCGGCCGCGGCAAAGATCGTCGGCGCCAAACTCGCGTAATTTGTTACGCGGTTTTACCAAACCGCGTAACGGCTCGACGCTGCAAACCCGTACACGCGGCAATCTGACGTTCAATTTCAAGGGCGCGACCATAAGGTCTGCGCCCTTTCATTTCACGTCACCTTGCTCGCGTGTACGGGTTTTCGCTGACTTATGCTCAACAAGGGCGGTTGTATTATTTTCGGCGCTCATTGGGGACAGACTTAAATGAGTACCCAATGAGCGGGTACTCATTTAAGTCTGTCCCCAATGACTAGGTGGAAGGTTGCGGGTTCTTTACGGGAATGTAGTGTGGGCTGCGGAAACGTGGTTCTTTCCGTACAATAGTGCAACTCGTGTAAACGCAGGGAAGGGACATTCATGGCAGACATGATCGAGATCAAGCATCTCAACAAGTACTTTGGCGACCTGCATGTGCTCAAAGATATCAATCTCACCGTCAAGCGCGGCGAGAAGCTCGTAATGATCGGGCCTTCCGGCTCGGGTAAGTCGACGCTCATCCGTTGCGTCGATTATCTGGAGGAGCCCACGTCGGGCGAGGTCGTCATCGACGGTACGCCGCTCACCAAAAAGAACCATCTGGAGATGGCTCGCAAGTACAGTTCCATGGTGTTTCAGCAGTTCAACCTGTATCCCAACATGACGGTGCTGGGCAACCTGACGCTCGCGCCCATCAAGCTACAAAAGAAGAGCAAGGAGGAGGCGACCGAGATTGCCATCGCCGCGCTCAAACGCGTCGGCATGGCGCATAAGGCAGGCGAGTATCCGCAGAACCTCTCGGGCGGTCAGCAGCAGCGCATCGCCATCGCCCGTGCCCTGTGCACCAAACAGCCCATCATCCTGTTTGACGAGCCGACCTCGGCGCTCGACCCCGAGATGGTCCAGGAGGTTCTGGACGTTATGATTGAGCTCGCGCAGGAGGATATCACCATGATCTGCGTGACGCACGAGATGGGCTTTGCGCGCCAGGTGGCCGACCGCGTCATCTTTATGGAGGACGGCCGCATCTTGGAGGAGGGCACGCCCGAGCACTTCTTCGATAACCCCGAGAACCCGCGCTGCCGCGAGTTCCTGTCCAAGATTCTGCACTAGGCGCGGTGATGGACATGACGGATATGACGAGGGCGGCCGTGTCGCGCCGTCACTTTTTGCAGCTGGCTGGCGCCGGCATGCTCGCGCTGACGGGGACCGCGCTTACCGGTTGCGGCAACTCCACCAGCGGCGAGGACTCCGACAAGGGGTCCAAGCTTGCGGCCATCAAGTCGCGCGGCCATCTGAATGCCGGCGTTAAGAAGGACGTTCCCGGCTACGGTTATTACGACACCGCCAAGGGCCGCTTTGAGGGCATGGAAGTCGATTTGTGCTACCAGATCGCCGCTGCCGTCTTTGGCGTGAGCTACAAGGAGGCCCGCGCCCAGGAGCTTGTCGAGTTTACCGACGTAACGCCCAAGACGCGCGGCCCGCTGATCGATAACGGCCAACTTGACGTGGTCGCGGCGACCTACACCATCACCGACGAGCGTAAGAAGAGCTGGGATTTCTCGACGCCGTACCGCACCGACTACGTGGGACTCATGGTCAAGAAGCGTTCGGGCTTTACCTCGATTGAGGATTTGGATGGCAAGGTCATTGGCGTGAGCCAGGGCGCCACCACGCAGAGCCTGATCGAGCAGATGATCAAGGACAACGGCTTTAGCTGCAAGCCCGAGTTTAGGGCCTTTAGCGGCTACCCCATCATCAAGAGTTCGCTCGACGCCGGCAATATCGACGTCTTTGCCATGGACCGCTCCACGCTGGCCGGTTACATGAACGAGACCGTTGAGCTGCTGCAGCCCGAGGTCAAGTTTGGCGAGCAGGGCTACGGCGTGGCGACCAAGAAGGGTTGCGACCTTTCGGCCGTGGTCGATCAGGTGATTTGCGATCGCCTGGCCGACGGTTGGCTCGACCAAGAGGTCAAGACCTGGGGTCTTGTATAGGCGCATCGTCCAAGGAAGGAATCAAATGCTCGAAGGATTATTTGACGCCGACCGTTGGTCGACGACATTTCAAAACATGGGGCCCTTCTGGGAGGGCTTTGGCGTGACGCTGCAGGTGGTCGTTGCCGGTCTGCTGCTGTCGCTGGTGCTGGGCACGCTGCTGGGCGTGTTCTCTACCACTCGCTCGCGCGTGCTGCGCGCTATAAGCCGCGTGTACGTGGAGTTTTACCAGAACACCCCGTTGCCTGTGCAGGTGCTCTTTATGTACATGGCCGGTCCGCAGTTTTTGCAGGCCATAACCGGTGCCGACCAGCCGGTGCGCATCGCACCGTTCGTGCTGGGCTTCTTGGGTGTGGGCCTGTATCACGCGGCCTACATTTCGGAGGTTATCCGCACTGGTATCGAGGCGGTTCCGCGCGGTCAGATGGAGGCGGCCCAGAGCCAGGGCTTCACCCGTGCCCAGGCGTACTGGTACATCGTGCTGCCCCAGACATTCAAGATCATTCTGCCGCCGCTGTGTAACCAGGCGCTCAACCTTGTCAAGAACACGTCGGTGCTGGCGCTTGTGGCCGGCGGCGACCTTATGTACCGTTCCGACAACTTTGTGAGTCTGTACGGTTACCTGCAGGGATACATCGTCTGCTGCCTTATGTACTTCATCATCTGCTTTCCGCTCGCCATGCTGGTGCAGTGGCTCGAGCGCCGCTCCAAGGAGCGTCCGCGCGGCGTGAGCCTGGCCGAGCTGGGGTTCGACAACGTAGAGGAGGCCTAGCGCATGGAAATCTTCAACGCGACCAACCTGCTCTACATTTGGGGCGGCTTTGTTAAGACGATCGAGATCTCGGCGCTGTCGATCTTTTTCTCGCTCATCTTTGGCACGGTGCTGGCGCTCGTTAAGAGCTATGCGCCCCGCCCGTTCCGTATTTTGGTGAGCGCCTATATCGAGCTGTTCCGTTGCACGCCAAACCTGCTGTGGATCCTGTTTATCTACTTTACGGTGCAGGGTTTGGACATTGTGATTTCGACCATCGCCTTTACGCTATTTACCAGCGCTGTTATGGCCGAGATTGTGCGCGGCGGCCTCAACTCGATTCCGCGCGGCCAGTTTGAGGCAGCGCAGAGCCAGGGCTTCGGCTTCTTTGCCACTATGCGCTACATCATTCTGCCGCAGACGTTTAAAACAATCATTCCGGCGCTGTTTAGCCAGTGCACGACCGTCATTAAGGACAGCTCGTATCTTTCGGGCATTAACGTGGCCGAGCTCATGTACACGGCAAACGTCGTGATGGCCCACGCGATTGACCTGTCGCAGGTGCTTATGCTCTACGGCCTGGTGTTTGCGATGTACTTTGTGCTCAACTTTGGTATCTCGTTGCTGGTCCGCGCATATCAGAGGCGAATGGTGGCAGCGTAGAATGTGGCAAAGGGACAGTCCCTTTGCCACATAGAGAAAGGAATCGCGATGAGCGATCTGGAGAACAAGAAGAGTCCTGTGGTCATTACTATCGCGCGCGACTTTGGCGCCGAGGGCCACGAGATTGGTCGCATGCTTGCCAACGAGTTGGGGATTCCGCTGTACGATAACGAGCTGCTGGTGCGTGCGTCGCTGCGCGCGGGCGAGTCGCTCGATAAGATGGCCGCCTACGACGAGCGCCTGGCCGTGGAGAACATGGCGTTTCTGCCCGACCGCTACGATGCGCGTTCGTACTCGGATAAGTTGTTCCAAAAGATGAGCCAGGTGATTTTGGACCTGGGCGAGACCGAGAGCTGCATTATCGAAGGCCGCCTGTCCGATTATCTGCTGCGCAACAACCCCAACCACATTGCCGTGTTGGTGACCGCTCCCTTTGAGGACCGCGTCGAGATCGTGCGCAAGAAGCGCGGCCTTAACAAAAAGAAGGGCGCCAAGCTGGTCAAGCAGCAGCAGAAGGCGCGCGAGGCGTTCTATAAGCGCTATAGCGCCGGAAAGTGGAAGATGACGAGCGGTAAGGATATCGTCGTCAACCGCGCCAAGTTGGGACGCGAGGGCTGCAAGGACGTCATCGCCGCAGCCTACCGCTACAAGGTGACTCAGCTCGAAGGCTAACCGACCAAAACCACCACAAAGGGGATAGGCACCTTTGTGGTGGTTTTTGTTTTAGGCCGAGGGGAAGGCTTTGGCGAGACCGGCGCGCGTTTTCGTGTCGGTCTTTTGGTAGATAGAGCTCAGGTGGCGCTGTACCATGCGCATCGAGATGCCGAGCTCCTCGGCGATCTGCTTGAGCGGGCGTTCATCCTGGGTCACGGCTATGAGCACGTCGACTTCACGCGGGGTGAGGCCGTGGTCGGCGATGAAGGCTTGACGCTGCTCTTCGATACTCGGCGCAGTGAGCGCTTTCTCGGCTCGTTGCTGGTGTTCGCGCTCCTGCTCGGTTTGGGGCAGGCGGAACAGGCCCGCGGCTACAAACGCCACACTAGCCGCCACAAGCAGCATGAGCGCGCCGATCATGATGAGGGCGACATTGCCCGAGGTCACAAGTGCCAGCGAGATGCCCGACGTAGTGAACGCGCACACGTTGTTGGCTGCGCGGCCCATGCTAGCCCACAGTGCGGGCGTATGCATGCGCGGCGCCAGCTGCGTAAACGTGGCGGTAAAGAACGTGACAAAAAAGCCCGAACTCAGATAAAAGACGATGAGGCCCAAGTTGGGATCGGCGCCGGCCTCCACGGCAAGGATGGAAATGGTCGAGAGCACGGCGATACCGAGCATGACAAGTCCCATGTAGCGGCGCTCGGCAAGGTCAAAGATAAGACCGGCGGCAAGGCCGCTTGCCGCTAAAAAGAGGCGCGGCCAGGTTTGCACGGCAATGGTGCCGTGGGCGTTGGAGAGTGTGACCACGTTGTCGAGGGTCGAGAACAAGCAGGCGAGAATCATGACGAGCGCGATGCTCCAGCATGCCTGTTTGGCGAGGACATGGGAGGGCTCAACAAAGGGATTGATGGCGGGGCTGGAGCTCTCGGCAGCCTTTTGGGGAACGACGCCGAGGGCGGATATGGCGATCGTCGCTGTGCCAAGGACGATGAGCTCTGCGATACCGCCGCAATCGAGCAGGTTGATGGCGAACTGCATCAGGATGCCCGCAGCATAGGCCGCTCCCGCGCCGGTGGCGAGTTTGGGGTCATCCTGGAATGCCAATGAAAAGGCGTGGTGCGCTGCGGCACCCAGCAGGCCGAGTCCAAAGAACCCCACGCAGCCCAGAATCTCGAGCACAAGCGGGGCCGTAGGGAACTGAATTTGGGTCAGGCCCACGATGACGATAGGGACGGCGGCGGCGTTGACGGCTGCCAGCGAGTGGCCTTTGCGCTGTGCGAGCCCGAGCAGCGGCGCATATCCGATAAAGCCGAGTACACTCGCGCCCAGAATAAAGCCCTGCGCAAGCACAACGCGTTCGGCACCGGCGAGCAGCCCGACGTTGACGTCGAAGCGAAACTCGGCGGCAAGGAAGGCGAAGGTGAAGAGCGCGAGTGCCAGAAGCGCGTTGATTTTAGACCTGCTCAGGTTCAAGGACGGTCCTTTGGATGGACGAATAATCGTGTCCTCGATTGTAGCGTTCCCGGGACGAGTGTGGCGATGGCGAAATCATATTGAATTAAACCGCAGGTAGAGGCCTAGGTTCACATCTACGAACCTAGGCATACGGAGTCATTTGGCACATCTTGGTGGTACAGGACCACCGCAAAGGGGACAGGCACCTTTGTGGTGGTATGTCCCTACGACCAAGGAGGCCGTTATGAACGTAAGCCACTTTGACAAGCAAGCTCAACGTGAGTCCACCTGCTCGCTTGCTCACGGTACCTGGCGTTGTGTGGGTGCCAAAATAGCTTGCGCCGGCGCGTGTGCGCTTATGGTCGGTCAGTTGCTGCTGCCGAGCGTGGCGCTGGCGACGGAATGCGCCGATCCCGCCGCTGGGACGGATGAGGTTGCCGCGGCTCCGGTGACGCCGGCGGTTGCGGAGGATGCGGCTGCAACGACCGCACCAGCTGCTTCGACCGCGCCTGCAACCGATGCTGCTCCGGCGGCGCAAGCCACCGTTGAGCCTCAGCAGACGGCCCCGACTGGCGCCACCGATGAATCCAACGATGCGGCACCCGCTGAACAAAATACTCCCAGCGACAACGCCGCCATGCCGGCGAGCAACGCCATCATGCCCTGCGGTGTGACCGATGTTGTTGGCGGCAGCGACGTTAGGGTCAACACGACCGTGGTCCCCCACTATACGGACTGCGCGCTTCCGAGCAAGGTCACACTCAAAAAGGGCCAGCCGTATACCCACGATTTTCTCGATGTAGAGGGTGGCATTCCAGAAACGCTTGCGAGCGAAGTCGTCGAGGTTAAGTACTACAGGGCCGATGCCGCTTCGGGCATTCTGGTCGAAGTTCAGGATGCGTCCATGTCCGACGTGACGGCTCGCTTCGAACCCGTTGGCAATCACATGAGGCTGACGCTGACCTTTACGGGTGGCGCGGCAGGCGGCTCGTATCGACTCACGCGCAATGAGGCTCTCTATATTGGCACGGCACTGGAGTATACCGGAACTGACTATGAAGGCAGCTCGACTATCCTCAACGAAACCAGGTACGATTATTACCTCCGCTACGCCATCAATAGCGAAATTACGCTCGTTGCGTCAGAAAACGAAGCCCTCCATAACCTGAACTTCAACGACGTGAAGACCAACTACGCGCCCGGCGAGGCGCCCCGCGCGACCGCGACGATTCCCGCTGCTGACGCCGACAAGTACGAGATCGCCTACGAGTGCTGGGAGGAGATGGATGGCAGCGACCCCGCGGAGCTCACGCCCGTTGCCTTCTGGTATTCCGACCCCGCCAAGTATCCGACGGGCGCGAGGAGGATCGAGCACTTCGAAGAGGGCAAGTTCTACATGTACTCCGTTGAGCTGAGGCTCAAGGGCGACAATACCGTGGCCGATGACTGCAATATGAACGTCAACGGTCGTTGGGTGCACCACATCAAGACCGACAACGGCGTCTTTGCGCCAATCGCTGGCAATATGCTGTGCGAACAGCCAATCGACGAATGGCGTGCCATCGACGTTATCGAGATCAACGGCGCCACGACCACCTTCAAGGCGGGCGATAGGCCGGTCTTTACGGCGAATGTTCCGACGGGCTCCAACTCCCTTCCTCAGTGTGAGTTCTGGACGGGTAGCGACGGCAGCGAAGTGAACTCCGTGGATTTCTGGGATCAGAACATCACGAATCACATCGACGTCTTTAAGCCTGGCGTGACCTATCGCTACGGCATCTACCTCAAGTCCGCGCGCGGCTTCTACTTTACGCCCGACACCAAGCTGGTGATCAACGGCCAGGAGTGCGGCTACCAGATGGGCGAAGCGAGTGTAGTTGATCCCGAGAGCGGCTGTATCTTCACTCTGTGGCTCAACACCGATCTGACGTTTACGCCCGAGGCCACGCCGGCTCCGGTCGACCCCGAAAAGCCCGCGCCGCAGCCTGAGGTCAAGTCTGAGCCCAAGCCCGAGGTGAAGCCCGAGACCAAGCCCGCGGCTAAACCGGTCACGACAACCACCACGGCCAAGACGGTTGAGAAAACCACGCAGGCCAAGAAGGGCGATGCTGTCCTGGCTACCACGGGGGATACCACCGCGATGACGGTCGCCGCCCTAGGCATCGCCGGCGCAACCGTAGCCGCCGCCGGCCTCGCCGCGACCAAGCGCCGCAAGCATTAGAGCTGGGTGACGGCTCTCGTTCTCGGCCTCAGCAAAATCTCAATCTGTAACACCAAGCCAGATATTTGGGCTCCAGGTGTTACAGATTGAGACGAACTGCTCGGCCGCCAACCTAACGTCTCGATCTGTAACACGTAGCGAGGAATTTGGTCTCTAACTGTTACAGATTGAGACAAACAGGCGGATGTTCGCACAATATCTTGATCTGTAACAACTACAAGGCTCAACAGGGTCTAACTGTTACAGATTGAGACAAACGCTGGAATTGGTTTGCCGACCAGGCCCCAACCACCACAAAGGTGCCTGTTCCCATCGTGGTGGTCGGGCGGCCGGTATAGAAAAAGTCCCCGCCGGGCGTGTGCTCGACGGGGACTTTGCCGTTTGGTGGCTAGCGCTGTAGGTGATTACTCGCCCAGCAGGCTCTTGGTGATCGAAGCGGCGGCCTTCTTGCCGGCGCCCATCGCCAGAATGACCGTAGCGGCACCGGTGACGATGTCGCCGCCGGCCCAGATACGGGGATCGGTGGTCTGGCCGGTCTCCTCGTCGGCAACGATGTAGCCCCACTTGTTGAGCTCCATCTTGCCGCCGATCTTCTTTGCGAAGGGGTTGGCGTTGGTGCCGATAGCCGAGATCGCGACGTCGCAGGGGATCTCCTCGATGGCGCCCTCGATGGGCACCGGACGACGGCGGCCGGACTAGTCCGGGGCGCCACGGCCCCGCGACACCCCCA
>OBYR01000731.1_pt1 | contig 18526 bp, 16 predicted proteins | sample 1495491 | NCBI WGS metagenome assembly OBYR01 (sample SAMEA2580206, study PRJEB22360) | human gut metagenome | biome: human gut; feature: human-associated habitat; material: faeces | place: Denmark | collected 2008/2010 | reverse complement strand
TAATATATATTTAGTGCTAATATTTTATATAAATTTAAACAATGAAATTATTATTATAATTTTTGTGCAACTTATAATGTATAATCGTAATAACAAACTCCCTTTTTCAAATCATCATATTTCCCATGTTTATATTACATTTTGAACAATATACAGGAGATATCAATACAACTTATGATGCTTTGGGTGGATACTGTACACATTTCTCGGAATGGATTATTGCGAACTACCAATAACCGCCATAGGAAAAATAACAACTGTACTCTTAACAATATGTGGAACGACGTTTTTAGGATCATTCACCACATATTTAGCCGAAATATTTTTATAAACAAAAATAAATATCATGGACTTCAAAGACCAAATTAAAATTTTAAGCGATAGAGTTATAAAACTAAGAGAAAATATCGCAACAGAAGAAGCAACAAAAACAGCTTTTATTCTGCCTTTCATTCAATCATTAGGTTATGATATATTTGATCCAACAGAAGTAATACCGGAATGTGTTTGTGATGTCGGAACCAAAAAAGGAGAAAAAATAGATTACACGATATGTAAAGACGGAGATCCCATTATTTTGATTGAGTGTAAACATTGGAAACAAGACCTTAATTTACATAGTGGACAATTACTTCGCTACTATCATGTTTCCAAAGCTAAATTTGGCATACTTACAAATGGAATCATTTATCGCTTTTACACGGATTTAGTAGAAACAAACAAAATGGACGAAAAGCCTTTCTTTGAACTAAATCTGGAAGACTTACGCGAAAACCATATTGAAAAACTAAAAGAATTCCATAAAAGTTATTTTAATATCGAATCCATACTCAATACAGCAAGCGAATTAAAATACACCAATGAAATCAGAAATTTAATTGTAAAAGAAATCGCAGAACCAAGTGACGATTTTGTTAAATATTTTGCAAGACAGGTATATCCGTCAATGATTACAAAACCTATCTTAGAACAATTCAGAGATATTTTAAAAAGAGCATTTCAACAATACAATAGCGATTATATCAATGATAAACTAAAATTTGTCATTAAATCAGAAGAAAACGAAGAAAAACTAAATTCTCAAGATATAAAAAATGATGAACCAGAAATTCCAATTAATAATGTTATTACAACAGAAGAAGAGCTACAGGGATTTTATATCGTTAAATCTATTCTACATGGAATGATAGACCTGGACAGAATTGCCCAAAGAGACACAATATCATATTTTGGAATCTTATTAGATGACAATAACAGGAAGCCTATTTGCAGACTACATTTCAACGGAGGGAAAAAATATGTAGAAACGTTTGATGCTGACAAAAAAGGAACGAAACATCTTGTAAAATCGGTAGAAGGCATATATGACATTTCAAATGAAATCATCAAAAGTTTATCAAATTATATTGAAGAAAATTAAGTAAACCATCCAAAATAAAAATAAACTGATGACAATAGTGTTTCTTTAGAAAGCGAGCAGAACTCTCTTAATACAATAAATAACGAAGAAGACCGAATCTGAAACAAACGCTCCAATATTATCCGATCACAACAAAATAATGAGAACTAACAGTAAAATTGTATATAAACTATCAGAGAAACGATACAGATACATGAATTAATGCTACGGTGAAATAACAATATGTTTTAATTTAGGAAATACCTATCAAAATTAAAGTTTCTGCTGGTCTTTATAGTCAATGAATTACTAAACAAACCTATATAAAACCATAGAACATTTTTTGTATCGAGAAGGGATCAGATTTAATTTGATCCCTTTTTTACAGATATTTTTTAATCGGAACCAATAATAAAAAAAAAACACCCTCTACCCATTCTTTGCGAAACCGCCTCCTATTATCCCAACAAAAGGTGATTTTCCCGCATGATGAGAACATCTATTTTTGAGCGTAATTAATTCAAAACATACATCAAGATGAAAAAAACTGGAATATTTTATGGTTCAACGACAGGAGTAACGGAATCAATCGCAGAACAGATCGCTTCAAAACTCGGGGTAGCTCAGTCGGATGTTCACAATGTTGGAAGTACTGATGCACAAACTGCCGAAAATTATGAAGCTCTCATTTTGGGAAGTTCCACTTGGGGTGCAGGGGACTTACAGGACGATTGGTACGATTTTCTGGATAAGCTGGCAGGCTGCAACCTAAACGGTAAAACAGTCGCTTTATTCGGTTGCGGAGACGGAGCTTCGTTCGGAGACACCTTTTGTGATGCTGTCGGGACAATCTATGAAAAACTACAAAATACAGGCTGCACATTCGTAGGATCGGTTAAGACAGACGACTATGAATACGATGCCTCCACGGCGGAAGTAAACGGGGAATTTGTCGGATTACTGATCGATGAAAACAATCAAGCCGATCAGACAGAGAGCCGGATCGAAGCCTGGACAGAAGAAGTGAAGAAAAGCCTTTAAAATTTCGATTTACGATTTTTGTGTATAGTCGGCATATTGCCAGATTTACTCAAAAATCGTAAATCACAAAACCAGAAGCCATGAACAACACCTGCATTTTATCCGGCGACATGAAAATATTCGTACACCATATTTACGAATTACAAAAGGGTATGCGTAGTATGGTGTTGTGCACGCTGGACAAAAAAGACGAAGCATTTGCGTTGCAACGTCTGGAAAAACTGGGTATTACCTATTATATACATACGATTAATCCGAAACGGATCAACCTGTTTTTTGGGAAGAAGGAGTGCATCAGCGTGATACGCATGATCTGTAACCGCCCACTGAACGAATTAAGTCCCGAAGAAGATTTCATTTTGGGCACGATGTTAGGATACGACATTTGTCAACAATGCGACCGTTACACACAACGCAAGATTCTGAAAAAAACAGCATAAACCATACCACTACATAGATCTTATGAAAACACTAAATACAACCATCAACGGCTCACTCTCGTTTTGTCCGGGCTGTAAAGCCTACCACCTTGAATTCGGGAATCTTTTTTTCCGTTTTACAGAGGAAGAAATGGCAGAGTTCCGCAAATATATTTCATCGATCGATGGGCCTAAATACGAGGCTATCAACCACGACATTCCCAACCGTCGTAAAATCTTTCTTCGTATGCCGATCAACGGTTTTTATTGTACACTCAATACTTCGGAATTAAAAGAATTACAGCAACTGGTGAATGAAACACTAAAATTACCGGATGTTTACAATTTGTTTATGTATTGCAATCACGACACCTGTTTAAATTAATCATTTTTCTCATTTAGCCGAAAACCGTAGAGCCATCACCTCTGCGGTTTTTTCATCGTCACCCACCACATCCGCCACCTAATTACTCTACCCATACACCCAAACAGAGTACCACCGATTTAGACAACACCCGCCCAATAGCAACAAGCAGTCAGTCGCTGCTAACCATCAACAAATTTCATTAACTCTCTCCATTTTCCACAAATCAGGAGTTTCTAAAAATCCGCCATGATAAAAACAACCGGGAACCCCACATAAAATTCTCTCGAAAATAAAAACGCTCGACTTCCGTTTTGAGCATAAAAAGGGCATCGAAATTCCGACGCCCTCTATTTAAATCATTTACCGCAATCACATTTGCAAACCAAAACAGGTACTTCCGGAAAATCGAGCGGAGTATGTACCACATTATTGACATAGTTCGTTATAATAGTCCGGGCAACCAGCATCACAAGGTCCACCAAATGCGCATCGGTATAGCCGGCCTCATAAAAACGATCCACGGTTTCCGGCCTCACGTCTCCGTGACGATTCACCATCTCACAGGTCATTTTGGCCAATGTATCCCATTTCTCGTTAAAAGGCACACTACCTTTTCTGATCTCCAAAATTTGTTCGTCGGTCAGGCCGGCTTTCTTAGCCATAAGCGTATGAGCACTCAGGCAATATTGGCAATGATTCACCTGGCTGGTAATCAAACTAACAATTTCCGCTTCCTGTGCACAAAAAGCGGTAGGTGTGCCGTTGAAAGCCAGGAAACTTCCCAAAGCAGTTTCCGAATGAGTTAAAAAAGCATAAACATTGGGAACCTTCCCCATACTTTCTTCTAAAGCGTAAAACCTCTTCCGGTCACGTTCCGGCACTTCTTCTTTTGTTGGAATATGAAACTTTCTCATTTTTATTTCTTTTTAATCATACTATGCCTCTTTTACGAAAATAGAATGATTTCGTTTAGCCCACAAAGAATCATTCAAGACTTTTTTCTATTTTTCCGCCGCCATTTCCATTTTCCATACCGGGAAAAACACCTTTAACCCACGCTTTTTCCGAAAAATCGCCCGTTCGTCCGATTATCTGCTTTTTTTATATTAAAAAACGAAACCAATACAGCACTCCGCCGTTGAACTCTGTAAATTAGAGAGAAATACTAACCTAACTCTTATAGCACAGGCTTACAAACAATCTTGTGCACCTCCTTGTCGCAAGCAAGGAGTTTTTTTATTACTTTTGACCTAATAAAGCAGATAAGTAATAAATGGATTCTAAAACAAAACAAACCGCTTCATTTTTCTTCGAACAGGAACGCGACAAATTGCAGCGTCCGTTCTCGGTCATGATCAAAACCGTTGGCCCGGTGTGCAATCTGGATTGCGATTATTGTTACTATTTAGAAAAAGATGCTTTGTACCCGGGGAAAAAATTCAATCTATCGGCTTTTCGAATGAAAGATGAAGTTCTTGAGAAACTGATAAAAGACTATATACAATCGCAACCCCAGCAACGGATTGAATTCATCTGGCACGGCGGAGAACCCACCCTATTGGGTGTGGAATACTTCAAAAAAGCCATTGAATGGCAAAAAAAATATGCAAATGGCAAGGAGATTGCCAATTCGTTTCAAACGAACGGCACATTGATCGACGATTCCTGGGCAGAATTTCTTGCAAAAAATAATTTTCTCTGCGGGCTTTCTATCGACGGGCCTCAACCATTTCACGACAACCACCGCCGTTTTCCCAACGGGAAAGGTTCCTGGGAAAAGGTAGTCGAATGTGCCCGTATTTTCCGGAAACACGGAGTGGAATTCAACACGATGTCTGTGGTAAACGCCACCAATAGCAAACATCCGGTAGCCGTTTATGAATTTCTGAAAGAATTAGGCAGTAAATTCATGCAATTTTCGCCAATTGCCGAAAGGATTGCGACAGACGAAAGTGAAAAATTTTCGATCGTTTCGAACAGCTACAGCAAGGCAGCTGCCATTATGCGCGAAAACGTGAGTGCGGTCGATTGGGGGAATTTCCTTTGCCGGATTTTCGACAAATGGGTGAAAACGGACGTAGGAACTTATTATGTGAACTACTTCGACAATACCCTCGCAGCCTACGTGGGACAAATGCCCTCGCTCTGTTCTATGGCACAATATTGCGGCTGCTCCCTCGCTATCGAGCATAACGGTGATGCTTATTGCTGCGATCATTTCGTTTTCCCGGAACACCGGATCGGGAATATCATGGAAACCGACCTTGCCCAAATGGCTAAAAGCGACCAACAATTATTCTTCGAGCAAAGGAAAGCCGACACCTTATCGCAACAATGTAAGGCGTGCCCTTATCTTAAAGCCTGCGGAGGCGATTGTCCTAAAAATCGGTTTATACAAAATGCCGATGGAGAATATATTTCTTGCCTTTGCCAGGGATTTCAGATATTCTTCAACCACACCCGTAAACATTTCGAGTTTATGGCGAATGAATTTAAAAACCAGCGTCCCCCGGCAAACATCATGAAAGTAAAACTATAAACACCCCTGATATGCCCACTTACAGCCCCACCCCCGATCGTTACGAGCAAATGCAATACCGCCGTTGCGGTAAAAGCGGCATCCTATTGCCAGCCGTTTCTTTGGGTTTATGGCATAATTTCGGAGGAATGGATGCACCGGAAAACTATACTAAAATTGCCTATTCGGCTTTCGACCAGGGAATCACCCATTTCGACCTTGCCAATAATTACGGACCGCCTCCCGGCTCTGCCGAAGAAAATTTCGGGAAAATATTAAAACAGGGCTTAGGTTTTTACCGGGACGAACTGGTCATTTCCACTAAAGCGGGACACACGATGTGGGCAGGGCCCTACGGAGATTGGGGAAGCCGTAAGCATTTATTTGCCAGCATCGATCAAAGCCTGAAACGCCTGGGAACAGATTATGTGGATATTTTTTATTCCCATCGTCCCGACCCGTCTACGCCTATCGAAGAAACGGTGAGGGCCCTTTCGGATATTGTCAGGCAAGGAAAGGCTTTATATGTCGGACTTTCCAAATATACTCCGGAGCAAACCCGGATTGCAACCCGGTTATTGCAGGAAGCCCAAACGCCCTGCCTGATCCACCAGGCACGCTATTCCATGTTTGAACGGAACGTCGAGCCGGAATTACTCCCGCTATTAAACGAAAAGGGCATTGGATTTATAGCCTTTTCACCCCTGGCACAAGGCTTACTCACCAATAAATACCTGCATGGAATCCCGGAGGATTCCAGAGCCGCTAAAGCCACCGGATTCCTTCAACGCGAACAGGTTACAGCAGAAAAAGTGAACAAAGCCACCCGGCTGAACGAACTGGCAGGACAGCGCAGACAAACATTGGCCGAAATGGCATTGGCCTGGTTGCTCAAAGATGAGCGGGTAAGCAGTGTGATTGTCGGGGCAAGTTCCGTAGAACAATTGACCGACAACCTGAAAGCCCTGCAAAATCTTCATTTTACAACGGAGGAATTATCCCTCATTGAAAATATTTTAAAATCATGAAAATAAATAAACTTGCGCTTATTCTTTCCCTGTTAACCTTAGTCATAGCCTGCTCTCTTCTTTCCATGACCTCGGTCGGCAAAGATTATCGCTTCACCTGGGTGGCCATGAATCCCTGGAACGGGGTGGAAGGCATCGCCTATACGGTCAAACATTTCCTGCATACCTCGAAATCAGTCACAAATATGCTGACAGGGGGACTGATGCTTGTGATTTGGTGGAGATTATATGCTTTGTATAACCGGGGATTGAGAAAAGAATAAACCTGCTTTTTTATTTTCGATTGTTTTACGTAAGTTTGCAACTTCAATCATCATAAAGGATTTTCCGGAGGCATGCTCCTGTTATAGTATTGGCTTACGCTTGCGGACATTCTTAGACTTTTTATCATGAGAAAAGACGAAAGATATAACAAACGCGGAGTGTCCGCTTCCAAAGAGGACGTTCACAATGCAATTAAAAACATCGACAAGGGAATATTTCCTAAAGCTTTCTGCAAGGTCGTCCCGGACTACCTCGGCGGGGATGAAAAATGGTGTAATATCATGCACGCAGACGGAGCCGGAACAAAGTCGTCTCTGGCCTATATGTATTGGAAAGAAACAGGCGACCTGTCCGTTTGGAAAGGTATCGCACAGGATGCCCTGATTATGAACCTCGACGACCTATTGTGTGTAGGTGCCATCGATAATATTTTACTTTCTTCCACGATCGGAAGAAACAAAAATCTGATTCCGGGCGAAGTGATCGCTGCCATCATCAACGGAACGGAAGAACTGCTCGCAGAATACCGTAAATTAGGTGTAAATATATATTCCACCGGAGGAGAAACAGCCGATGTGGGAGATTTGGTACGTACGATTATCGTCGATTCCACCGTGACTTGCCGTATGAAACGGAAAGATGTAATCACCAATGAAAAAATACAGGCAGGCGATGTCATTGTGGGACTTTCTTCTTACGGACAGGCAACCTACGAAACCGAATACAACGGTGGAATGGGTTCGAACGGTCTTACTTCTGCCCGGCATGATGTATTTGCCAAGTATTTGGCGGAAAAATACCCGGAAAGCTACGACAACGCCGTTCCGGACGAATTGGTATATGCTGGGCAATGTCGGCTTACCGACCAGGTTGCCGAACTCGGGATCGATGCCGGAAAACTGGTTCTGTCGCCCACCCGCACTTATGCTCCGGTCATCAAACAAATTCTGGACAAATTCCGTAAAGATATACATGGAATGATTCACTGTTCCGGCGGAGCCCAAACCAAAGTGATGAACTTTGTCGAAAACATGCACATTGTTAAAGACAATCTTTTCCCGGTTCCTCCTTTATTTAAATTAATACAGGAACAATCCGGAACTCCCTGGGAAGAGATGTACAAAGTGTTCAATATGGGACATCGCATGGAGATATACGTAAACGAAGACCTGGCGGCAGATATTATCGCCATTTCAAAAAGCTTCAACATTGACGCCCACATCGTCGGCCGTTGCTACGACAACGACGAAGGCGAAGGAAATAAGCTTACCATAATCAGCGAATTCGGGAAATTCATATACTGAACGGTAGGTTTGATTCGTAAACTTTATATATAAAACGAAAGGATGCCTTGTAGGCATCCTTTTCAATTTCTTTCAAAAACCTCCTGTTTTCGATATATTAGAAAAATTCTGCTCCGTTTCCGATCCAACAACACCTTTTCCGCCACCCCTGAAAAGGAAATATTCATTTTCTTTCCCTTCCGGGCACGTTACTGTGCAATGAAAAAAGGCCTCAATTCATTTTTATGGGCATCCACCGGATAAAGGGCTTTTTCCTTTTCCAACCTTTTCACCATTAAATCGAAAAGTTCCTTAGTCTTTTTTTGGTCGGACTTGGCCAAATCGTTTTTTTCATAAGGGTCGTCCGCTAAATTAAAGAGTTTATAACTTGGCTTTTCAGGCGTTTGAGGATTATAGTAATAAATCAATTTCCAATCTCCTTTACGATAAGAGGTAAAATAACTACCGCGATGTTCATGCGGGAAATGCATCAGGAAATCGTCCCGGTGCTTTTTATCTTTCTTCCCGCTCAAGAGCTTCTTTAAATCGGAACCATCCAAAACATGGTCTTCAGCGGCTTTTACCCCGGCAACGGAAAGCACTGTCGGATATATATCCATCACCGTTCCCATCTGGGTTTGAATGGCATTCCGGGCAACAGGATAAGCCTTTTGAAATTTATTATCCTTATCGGGATGTGCCCATCCCACAATGAAAGGAACGCGGACACCTCCTTCATATTCCGCTCCTTTCTTTCCTTTAAAGGGCGCGGAAGAACCGTAATCAGCAGCCTCGCCCAAGGGAGCATCTCCCCCGTTATCACCTAAGAAAATAATCAGAGTGTTCTCGGCTATCCCCATTTTCTCCAGCTTGTCCATAATATCCCCCAAAGATTTATCCATCCCCTCGATCAACGTGGCAAATGCGCGGGCTTGTTGTTTTTTGGCCGGATCTGTGTAGTGTCCGATAAAACGTTCGTCCGTTTCAAACGGGGAATGAACGGCATAATGCGCCATATTCAGGTAGAAAGGCTTATGTTCAGCCACAGCTTTTTCCATTTCCTTACCCGCTTCAAGCGTCAAAGCATCACTCAGAAAAGTGCTTGTCTTGTGATATTGTTCCAAATCAGGCACAGCCCTGGCCCTCTGACCTTTAATCCATCCATAACCGTTTTCTCCGTGGTAACTGCCCGGATGCCCGATGGCCGATCCGGCAATATTCACATCAAAACCCAAATTCTTAGGATCTTCACCTTCACTGTTCTGACATCCAAAATGCGCTTTCCCCACATGGATCGTTTTATATCCGGCTTGTTGTAACAGATAAGGATAAATCTTATCCTCTTGTGTCAATCCTTTCCAATTCCAATCGAACGGCCCGAAAGGAGTACGGTTATTACTTTCCGCATTAATCCAATTGGTCGTGCGATGACGGGCGGCATTCTGCCCGGTCATGATTGAAGCCCTGGACGGCGAACTTACGCTTTGTGCATAAAAAGTTGAAAAACGGATGCCCTGATTAGCCAAACGCTCCATATTAGGAGTACGATACCACTCATTCAGGGGTTGTTTCACTGCGTTTCCTTCCTGATCTACGTCGAAAGGAACGGAAGTATCCATCAACCCCATGTCATCCACTAAAAAAACAATAATATTGGGACGATCCTGAGCATTGGCCATCGTAAAACAGGTACCACAAACAGCACTTACTAAGCTCCGGCTTATTATTTTATTATTCATACAATTGGGTATTAGGCTTCTAAGTAAAGCTGATAAAAAAATTACACGAAATCAATGGTTGGACAAATTATTAAAAAATATCGGTTTTTCCCAAAAGTTATAAAAAAATCTCATAAACAAGACATAATTTTCCGCTTCGGCCCCCCTCAACTCTATAATCCGATTCAGGTTTCCCGATTAGAACGATAAAAAATAAAAGCTTATTACTTTTTAGTTCCCATGCCGGATGGGTGAATTTAATATGGCTGTTCGTTCTGTTTTTTGGCTTTTTCATAAGCTTCTACCTCTTCCCGGCCAGGGCTTTTCGTAACAAAGAACACTCCCGTAAAAACCAAAACCACAGCAATGATCTTCAATAGGTTAAAATTGTCCATACCCCAGCAAACCGCCACAATGGAAGCCACGATCGGCTGTACGTAATTATACATACTTGTCAAAGTAGGGCGCAAATACCTCTGCCCGATCGGGATAAGCAGGTAACTGATAAATGTGGCACAAAAAACAATTAAAACAAGTCCCCCAATAACTTGTCTGCTTAACGATGCCCAATCCGCTGCTATAATTTCATTATAAGAAAACGGGATCAGGCAAATGGAAGAATAGGTAAACATCCATTTCATCAAGGTTACAGAGGAATAACGGGAAGTCAATCCTTTATAAAATACCAGGTATAACGAGAAACTCAACTGGGCAAGCAAACAAAGAATATCCCCCCACACGTTACCGCCCTGCGCACCCCCGTGCTGTCCGCTTACAATCAAAACAAAAGCACCGATCGCACCGAGAAAAACTCCCAATAGCTTACTTTTGGTAACCGGTTCATGCAGGAAAAGAGCGGCCACAATCATTGTTATAATGGGAGAGCTGGTCGTAATGATAGAAGCGTTGATTGGTGAAGTCAGGCTCAGTCCAAACATAAACAACCCCTGATTAAATATAATTCCCAACAAGGATGCAAAAAAAAGTAATAGCAGGTCATGATGTCCCACATGTTCCCGTTTTGTAAAAAGGGAAGCTATCCAGAACAGGCATGCCGCCCCCAACACCCGGCAATTGGTCATAAGCAAAGGTGTTACAGCACTCGCCAATACGATTTTTGAAACCGGAGCCATTACCCCCCACATGATCTCTGCACCCAGCATAGCCCCATGCCCCTTCAATTCCTGATTCATCATAGACATATCCATTTGAAAACAGGGCAAAATTAGGGCTTTTCAGGAAAATGTGTTCTGCTCAAAATAAAAATAATTCTTCCGGCCAATCAAGCCATACCCACTGTATTCCATTCCAAGCGGGACACGACGATATGCCCCTCTCCCTCAGCGAACCTGACGCTTTTTCCGGAAATCGACGGGAGAAATTCCGGAACGTTTTTTAAAAAACTTACCAAATGCAGACTGGTCTGAAAAATACAATTGCTCGGCTATTTCTTTGATCGATAAGTCTGGACTATCCAGCAAAGCACGGGCTTCACAATACAACCTTTCAAAAATAAACTGGCTGGGGGTTCGTCCTGTCAGGTCTTTAATAATCAAAGACAGGTATTGGGGAGTAATACTCAGTTGATCGGCATAGAAAGACACCAGGTGTTCCCTCCGGTAATTCTGCATCAGGGAATTGAAAAAACTTTTCAGAATATACTCATAATGAATCTGATGAGGCTCATGAAGCATATCCCAATGGTTTTCTATCCAGATATTACTGATCTCAAGCAGAAATGCCGCCAAAGCGTTTTGAACCATTTCACGTTTTAAATAGTGAGTGGTTAATCCCAGTTTTTTCTGAATGATTTTTACAGTTTCAGATAAAACCAAAAATTGTTGTTTGGCCAGAAGATTTACCTGTCGCTGCTGCAAGAGTACCTTCGTAATGTGCCTATACATCTTATCGGAAGCGGGCAAAGTGTCTAAAAAAGTTTTAGTAACGAACAATACATCAATTTGGGAATCAGGACTGATCTCGGAAAGCTGTCCCAGATATTCCGGGGACAGGATAACCAAAGTCAAAGGCTTTAACGGATATTTTTTCCCGGAAATAGATACCTGCCCTTTCCCCGCTTCTATCAAAAGATAAACGAAAACCCCGCTACACAAAGAATAATTCCCGGAAATCTGCTCTCCGGTCAGCACAAATGAAACAATACCATTCTTCTGGACGGACTGAGTATCCAAAGGGAGGGTGAATTCATTGGTATTTTGAAAGGTATTGTTTTGCACCGGGTAAAGATAGAATTTATTTTCAAATAAAACCAATTGCATAGAGAATGAAACTTTCAGAAATAAAAAAAATAAAGGAACTTTGTTCTGTAATTTTATTTAGAAAGATATGCAGAATTCAAAAACATTTTTACTCGTTTTATTAGGGCTTCTGTCGGCTTTCGGACCTTTCGTCACCGATATGTATTTGCCTGGCCTGCCGTCCATGACCGTTTATTTCAACACCACAGCTCCTATGGTGCAACTGGGAATCACCACGGCAATGCTGGGACTGGGGTTCGGACAGATCATTATCGGGCCTCTTAGCGATAAATACGGCCGTAAACTACCGCTTATGATTTCATTATGGCTTTTCATTCTTTCTACCGTTGCCTGCATCTTTGCCTGGAATATCGGTGCTTTTATTTTTTTCCGGTTCTTACAGGGAATTGCCGGAGCCGGAGGCATTGTAATTTCCCGATCGGTAGCCACCGATTGTTATACCGGGAAAGAATTGGCCAGGGCATTCGCCATGATTTCGGCAGTAAACGGCCTGGCACCCATTCTTGCTCCGGTGGGCGGCGGAATTATGCTAAAATTCACCAACTGGGTAGGAATCTTCACGTTTCTGTTATTCTTAGGAGCGATCTTAATCCTGCTCTGCGGAAGATTAAAAGAATCTTTACCGGCAGAACGCCGCATTACAGTTCCGGCTTTTTCCTCTTTCCGTAACTTCCTCCCTCTTTTGGTCAAACGCGAGTTTATGGGATATGTACTGATACAGGCATTTACCTTCGGAACAATTTTTGCCTATATCTCTTCCTCCCCTTTCATCCTTCAGGAACACTATGAACTTTCGCCACTGTCCTACAGCCTTTGCTTTGCCATAAATGCTATAGCGCTGATCATCGGAACAACCTCTGCCAGTTGGTTTCGGAATATCCGACAAGGAGTTGCTACCGGAGTGGCGGGGTCTTTCGTCCTTTCCATATTCACAGGGCTAACCCTTTGGTTTGAATTACCGATTCTTTACTTCGAAATAGCCCTTTTCCTGACATTGGTTTTCGGAGGGCTCGTTCTGCCGACCTCCACCGCCCTCGCTTTGGATACCGAACGCCAGAATGCCGGAGCGGCCTCGGCTATTTTCGGCGCGGTCAGTTTCCTGGCCGGAGGAATCGTTTCACCCCTAGTAGGAGTAGGAAATATCCTCCATTCCACAGCCATTATCATGGTAACAAGCTCTGCCATAGCCATGCTGTTGGTATGTGGGAAAAGAAAGACATTTACACAACCTGTCCGGGGAGTTTGACCAGAAAACGGGACGGACTGCAATCTATAAATTCAAAGGAGGGTATAAGCCTCCTTGCCCGCTTTAAGGCAAATATAAAACTTTATCTATCGGTCGCTGATACCTCCTCAGGAATATCGGTAAGACGTTCTTCCCGCATAGAGAAGAACAAAACCGGGCTCAGATTCCCGATCGATTTTTAAACGATTCCAGGTTTTCATATAAGTCAGAACGCAAACAGCAATCGATAACATTTTTCCTATCACAACTAAATGATAATCGGGAAAATACTCTTCTCCGACCTGTATGAATACTATTTTTTATCGTAGGGATAAAAGTCAAGGTATTCTAATTTTTCCACTTCTGTGTAATGCACTCCGTCCCAATTCACCGGAATGCAACAAAACTGCCATTTCCTCTGTCCATCGTCACCCTTCCAATGTCCGAACACTGTGCGGACAAGAATTTGGTTCACGCCTTTTTTCAGTTTGATTTTCACCGGAGGACGGAAAAAATAACCTTCCTCTGTTAAAGGCACTTCTATACGCCCCCGTCCCCATCCCGTCCAGGGCAGACTCTCGAATTTCCAATGCGGGGGCTCCACCCGTTCCCCATTCAGCCAAATATCCCCGCCACTAAAATCCCAGCTCCCCTGTTCAGGAGCACGGGCAGTGCGATAACCACCCGAATGTCCCCACATTCCGTTCAATCCGAACATCAGGTGTACCTCCTGGTCTTTGGGGCTGCGGATATATGCCAAAGCATAGCACGTGCCGTCCCCCTTCCCGACAACGGACGACATCACCGTAGGCCAATGCCCCAGCCGGAACACACCCCGATGCATATTGAATGTTGTGTAAAGATTGCGTATCTGTATTAAACCTCCGTAAGCCGGGCTTTCATTCCACCGCAGCACAGAGTCTCCGGTGGCATATTCATCCTTGATCACCTGTTCCGGCTCAAAAGAAGTGTCGTTCTTCCCGTGATGGTCGAACGGACCGATCAAACGCCATTTTATATTCGATTGTTTTACATAAGGGAACGGGATTCCTTTGAAATAATGATCCCGGTGGTAGGCCAGACGATCTTCAAATTCGGCAAAAGCCTCTCCCGCTTCGGTTCCGGGTACCGGACAGCAAGCCATCAGATCCTTCCGCTTTTCATGGCTTCCTCTCCAAATCCGTTCGGAAAAAGTCAGGGCACAAGGATAAAAAGGATATTGCTCCAATACCCGTTCCGCCGAGCTCAAAGCCCCGTCCGTCCATACACAAAATATCGAGCCTAAAGCTTTTTCACTACCTTCCTTCTCTTCACAGGGCTGCTGGAAAAAAGTTTGTAACACGCCTCCCTGAGCATCCATCCAATCAAGATAAAAACCGTTACAATCGATATTCCGGGCGGATTTATCCAACCGGGCACCCGCTTCATTTTCTCCCCAGCATGTCCGTATAGCAGAGGTATCGGGAGCATAACCGGGATACCAAACCATCACTTCTTTCCCTTTGCTCCGAATATACCGGATCATTTCCGGCATGAAATCCTTATTCTTAAAATGCACTTCGTCCGAACCGATATGAAACCATTCATCCTCAAACAAAGGAATAATCTCGTCCAGGGCTTCCTTTAAAACCTCCATACCCCGTTCGGTCTGCATATCCGCCCCGACGGCTTTCGTAAAGGACGCACTATGTCCCGGCATATCGACCTCCGGAATCACCCTGATATTCAGGGAAGCGCAATAAGCACACAAATCTTTTATTTCCTGCAGAGTATAGTATTTACCTGGCTGTCTGGTTTTCCAAAAAAACGTGGAATCCGTAAGCTCCGGATGGCTTTTGATCTCCACCCTCCAGCCCGGATCATCCGTCAGGTGCAAATGAAGAACATTAATCTTATAATATGACAACTTCCGGACCACATCTTTGATAAAAGCCATAGGCATGTAATTCCGTCCCACATCCAACATGAGTCCCCGCACATCAAATGCAGGAGAATCCTTTATGTCTATGCAAGGCAACAGATAACCGCCCGATTTTTCAGTCCGGACAAGCTGCCTCACGGTTTGCAAGGCATTAAAATATCCGGCATATCCATCCGCCCGGATAATAAATTCCCGTGCAGAAACAGACAAATGATACGAGCCTTCTTTCCCTTTCTCCCCGGCTAAAGGTTCAAATTTTACCCGGCATACATTTTTTCCGGCCTGTTCGGGCATCTGCCAAAATTTACGTACATCAGCCAATTCGGCCATAATCCTGTCGGTACATTCCCGTGCGACCGGACTATTTAATTCCGCATCCAATGTCGAGAAGCGAACTTTTCCGGCCTTCCGGACCACCTCTGCGGGATAAGGAATTAAAAACGCTTCATTTGCTCCTCTTTCCGGAGTAGGTAAAGACCAATTCTGCCCTGTCACCGCCGAAGATACCGCCAGCAAACCGATAATAATATAAATTATTTTAATATATGCTCTGTACATATTTATATTTTATACAAACATAGTCTTTATTTTATAAAAAACAAAACATTTATAACATGATTCAACACATTCTGAATCAGCCTTCAGCTAAATTGTTTTCTATGGTGCAGGGAACACCTGCTTTATACAATCCGTTTCGTCAGTTATCGGTAACCATAAAAAAAACCGGGACTACCTTATCGCCAGTCCCGGTTTTACTTATCTTCGGATTATTTCTCCCCTCTCAATAACTCCCGTATCCGGGATTTCAGGCTCAACTGCGTGCTATCCACTTTCGCCCGCCGGGAAGGAATAAACAAGTCTTTATATTTTGCTTTGGTAATTTTAAACTTCATTTTATCCAGGTTACCGGAAATATCCACACCGGCCCGGAAAGGTAAAGGAGATTTCAAAATAGAAATATGATATTTAAAAGTCATATCGATATTATGCTCTCCGCCTACCGCCGCCTTATAACGGTCGATCTCCACCAGGAACGGGTAAATATTCACCGTACCGTCTTTGACAGCCAAATCCACCGATATACTATCGATTAAATTACGCTTCTTATTCTTAAACATCAACATTTTAGAAATTTCAGCAAATGTCTCCCCGTCCATCAGCACCAAATCCTTTCCATCCAGATAAGCAGCCGCCCGCAAAGTAGGCAGGTCGATCATCATAGTTGAATCGAGCCAGGCATCCGCAGCGATATGGAAATCCACAACGCCCTGAAAAGAACGCAACATGGGGAACAAAGTGTCCAGCGAAGGAATCAAATGCACCAGACTGTCGATACGAATATCGTGCATCTGCAAGGCAAATCCGGAATAAGCTTTTATCGTGTCGGTAGCCTTGTAAACGGCAGAAGTGCTCATGTTTGCCGCCGAAGAACGCAATTCAAGGTCTTCCAGCCGGATACACTGATTACGCATCGTCACCTCCCCGTGCACACTATCCATTTCAAGTTTACCGAACAGAATTTTATCAATATCGGTCTGGAAAGTGAAATCGATACCTTTGGGGACAATAAACAGGGAATTATTCCCTTCATACACAATTGAATCGTTCAGCACCGGAACATCCTCTATATCTTCCTCTTCCTGGCTTATGGTATCCCGGAATCCGGCTTTCACCTTCGCCATATAAGCCGTACCTGCATCCAATGCCCTCATCACCTGATTGCAATCTATCATCTTCGAAGTAACGATCAACTGCGCCTTCAAATCCTCTTTCTTAAAGAAAGAACTGATTAAATTAGACACATTTCCCGTCAGCTTCATATTGGAACGCCCCAACTGCAAAACGGCGGAATCCAGCAAAATCTCGTTCCGGTCGAAATGAACTTTCGTTCCGGGCATACGCATGCGCAGCGGGAAATAAGGCGTATAGGCACGCAACCCCCGGAAATCAACATCTCCCGTCGGCAACCAGATATTTTTGTTCCTCCGGCTTCTGACTGCTTCTATCTGCACATTGGCCTTCGCCAGGCTTAAACGGTTGCCCATAGCTCTCAACCTTAAACTATCGACACTGGCTTCAGCATTGATCCGGGGTATTTTTTTATCCCGTTTCGAAGGTGACAGGGCTGCACTGATCTGGGCACTCTTCAACCCTACCAGCAAAGTATCGCGCACGATAAACACCATTTTTCCCAAATGCAGGGTAGAACTCATAGAAGCCACCGCCGTCGTATCTTTCAACGGCGAAGTGCGTAAAGTCAGGTAAGTTGTATCCATTCTCAACCGGACTCTCCCTTTCACATTCACATCCAATCCCGAATAACCGACAATACCATTCAGTAAATCGGTCTTTTGTAATGTCTTGTCATTTTTCCGATTCGTGGAAAAAACAATCCCGGCATTCTTCATGTTCAGCACGATACTATCCTTAGGAATAAAAATATCCACATTTTTCATTCGGAACCAGCCGCCTACCCTCAATTTCCCGTAGTTAGCTTCCAATACATCGGAAACCAGAATGTGGGTCTTGAGCGACATATCCATATCCCCGGCGCAGGTAATCCCGTCAGCCAAAGGAAATATTTTGGTCAGATCGGTAAAATTTACCAAGGCCTTTATTTGAGCTTTCACCACCGGAGCCTCAATCAAATCGTCCACATCACCTGTGACATCGACATCCATTCCTCCGCCTTTCACACAAAAATGCTTCATCCGCAAATAAGAGGGCTGCTCCTTCTGTAAATCGACGAAAGCATCGAAATCCATATTCAGCGAATCGATCTGGGAAGGCATACCCGGATATTTTATATATCCTCCGGTAATCTTAAACTGCGAAGTAATCAGGGGAATATTCTTTTTCCCGTAAAGCCCGTTCACCTCACCCCGGCAAAGCACTTCTCCCCGCACTTCCACATCATCCGTTTTTCGCAGAATCGTATCGGGAACAAGGTCTAACAAAGTCTTTAGCGTGGGAATATGAATGCCGTATTTCAACTTCACATCCAATGTGCGATTCACGGTATCGGCTTTTAGCGTGCCGCCCACCACCCACTTTCGACGACCGG
>OBYR01000729.1_pt1 | contig 18708 bp, 18 predicted proteins | sample 1495491 | NCBI WGS metagenome assembly OBYR01 (sample SAMEA2580206, study PRJEB22360) | human gut metagenome | biome: human gut; feature: human-associated habitat; material: faeces | place: Denmark | collected 2008/2010 | reverse complement strand
GACATATTTTAAAACAGCCACCCCCCCGCCCGCTTGCCCCGGCTGCCATAGCTCCGATCTCTTTCGCCACCTGATAGCACATGGCCTGGAGGATCAGGGCGTATTGGGGATCGTATTGCGATTTTTCCGCTACTTCCCGAATATCGTTTGTATTCAGATAAGCAACAACCCCTCCGTTGCCTTTGAGCATTTTCCGGACATCATTTTTGGATTTTCCGCTAAAACAGGTTTCCAGCAGCGCGCCCGCCGGAACACCTCCGGAACGCTCCGGAGAAAAAGGCCCGTCGCCGTCGAGGGCGTTGTTCACATCGATCACTTTACCCTGTCGGTGAGCACCTACGGAGATTCCTCCGCCCAAGTGGGCGATAATCAGGTTGAGTTCTTCGTATTTCCGGTTGTTTTCCCTGGCATAGGTGCGTCCGATCATTTTTTGATTCAGGGCATGAAAAATAGACACTCTTTCAAATGCGGGATGTCCCGATATTCTTGCGATAGGGGCTAATTCGTCTACAACTACCGGATCGGCAATATACGCTTTAGCTCCGGGGATTTCCTGTGCCAGATCGCGGGCGATCAGACCTCCGAGGTTGGAAGCGTGTTCACCCATCACAGGGTGCTCCAGATCGTGCGCCAAAGCAGTGGTTACTTCGTAAATGCCGGATTCAATCGGTTTGACCAATCCTCCACGTCCCACGATGGTGTGGAAAGAATGAAGATCGAAACCTGCCGCTTTCAATTCTTTGGATATGAGGTCTTTTCGGTATTGAAATTGTGACGCGATCGTAGGAAATTGTTCGAGTTCTTCCGAAGAGTGACGAAGGGTTGCTGTGAATAATTCCGTTTCGTCGTCAAAGACAGCAATTTTAGTCGATGTTGAACCGGGATTTATCGTCAGTATTTTATAAGACATAGGTAATCGGTTTTATTTTCTTGCCGCAAAAGTTGTCATTTGAAAAGAATAATCAAAATGTAAGGTAAAGTTTTTTTAGTTCCCGGGCTGCCATCCTCAGAAAAAATTCCGGTTGCAGGAGCGAGGCGGCAGAATTTCCGGCATAGTGACTTAAAGAAAATACCTTTTTAAAAATGTCGGGAGCATCTTCCGCTATTCCCGTGATAGCTACCACATCCGTATGGGCAGACTGGCACAAGCGGGCAACCGTACCCGGAATCTTTCCCCATAGAGATTGCTTGTCGAGTTTGCCTTCTCCCGTAATGACCAATGTCGAAGTATTTAAAAGTTCTTTAAACCCGGAAAGGTTTAGGCAATAGTCAGCTCCGGAGATTAAACGGGCATCTAACAGGGCTGAAAAAGCCGCGGCAATGCCTCCTGCGGCTCCTCCGTGCTTTACGGTTGTCACATCTTTCCCGGTGGCTTCCTGCAATAGATGTGCATAAGCTTTCATCCGTTCCTCTAAAGTTGAAACCTGTAAACCGGAAGCTCCTTTTTGCGGACCGAAAATGCGGGCTGCACCCTGATTTCCTAACAAGGGATTTTCAACGTCACAGAGAATTGTCAACGAAATATCCTTAAATTTATATTTTAGTTCATCCGCTTCTATCTTTTCAATATCAAGGATATGATTCCTGAATTGCGAGGCGTGTTTTACAATTTTCAATCCCATGGCCTCCAAGGCTCCCGTGCCACCGTCAATGCTTGCACTTCCTCCTATGCACAGGACGATTTCGCGGATTCCCCGATTTACCACTTCGTTGATAACTCTGCCGACACCCGCCGTATTCGTGTTTTCTACATCGTATTCTTCAGGGTGTAAATATTTCAAACCACAGATGGCTGCTAATTCAAGGATCGCCATTCGGGATGTTACATAATATTTAACCGGATGCAAACGTCCCAGCGCATCTTCTGCCTGGGTTTCTATTTCACGGGCGTTAAGAAAAGAAGCGAGTATTTCTGCCGTGCCGTCGCCACCGTCGCCTAATGGGATTGAAAGGGTGGAGTAGTGAGTTCCGCTTAGTTCTTCCTGTAAAATCCTGCAAATTTCAGGGGCAGATAATGTGCCTTTAAAAGCATTGGGAGCTAAAAGCAGTTGTGAATACATGGAATTTAGCGAACTGCCATGAGTTTTTCATGATCCATATTTTGCAATTCGAACAGGTTTCTTTCCGGCCAATGGCTAACCGTACGCATTGCATTTTGCATCATTGCGTTGATGTAGTGGGGGAAACGGGAACCTTTCCAACTGCTGGTATTCGTTACAAAAATCCAGGAATAGCCATCGCGTTGTTTTTTCATCAGGGCACTGGTACCTGCTAAAGTTCCGGTACGTGTCCATTCTCCGTCCGTATTGGTTTCAATCCAGCCGATAGGCATGGTGTTGGGCATAGATTGAGTCATATAGCGTATCGTTTCGGGCCTAAGAATATCTTTTACCTCAGGATTACCGTCGATGGCTGCCAAAAAACGAAGCAATTCGGCGGGGGAGGCCACCCAGCCCCCGGCTCCATACAATTCTTCAATATTATTGCCTCCGTTGCTACGGTATACCATTTTACCGCTTCCGTCACAAGCCGGAATCAATTCGGCATTCGACACTTCGTAATATTTCACTTCATTGGGAAAATGGTCGGCATCGAGGTTGTGTCCCAGGAACATATCCGAACAACCAGCCGGTTTCAGAATTTGTTTCCGGATATATTCTTCATATCCTTTTCCGGTTACCTTTTCTATAACTTTAGATAAAATCCCGTAACCTATATTGGAATAGCGTGTTCCTTCTCCGGGAGTGTATCCCAAAGGGCGCGACAGGACGAATTGGATCATCGTGTTCAGATCCACGGGCGCTTCCACGTTCATTTTACGGGCTATATCCAGCGGGCAGAACATCGGATCGCCATAGGTTATGGAATAGCCTCCCTGATGGCGTAACAGTTGTTCTACGGTGATTTTTTTACTGCGCGGGTCTTTGATATTTAAAAAGCAGGAATCGTTTAAAATACCCTGTTCTCCGAAAACCTGATCGTTTAAGCGAAGTTTCCTTTCTTCAACCAATTTCATGATTCCTACCGCAGTGATCAGTTTGGACACAGAAGCTACCCGGAAAACATGTTTGACATCTGTGGGTATTTGTGCTTCGGCATCGGCAAGCCCGTAACCTTTACAATAAATCAGCCGATTGTCTTTCATGAGTGCGAAAGAAGCCCCCTTGATTTCCCATTTATTCATGAATTGTTCGATAATCCGGTCGAATCTTTGGGTTTCAGGAAGATCGGAGTCACTATTATTAGTTACTTGATTAACAGGAAGCAGAGCTAAAGGAAGTTCGGAAAGAGGAGGGATCAGGGTTGAGTCTTGTTTAGCGGATTTATTCACTCCGGCAATACTAATATCCCACGGTTTTACAAAAATAATTAACGCTATTACAGCAATCAGGACAATATATTTCATTCGTTAAGATGATTCAAAAAGATGAACAAATAAGCAAGCACTGCAATATTAAGAAAAGATACTTTTATAAAAAAGTATTTAAACCTAAAAAACGCTTTCCACCAATGAAAAATAATAATTCATGATTTTTTTTAACATCTGATCCTGAGGATTTAAACTGACCTCATTTATGCGACGAATGGGTAATATCAGGGGAGAAGTCCCGGTTAAAAAGGCTGCTTCGTATTCCTGTACGGCATTTACAGGCACACGCTGTTCGATGATTGGAATGGTATGTTCTTTACAAATGTCAAACACTCTTTTACGGCTGGTGCCCGGCAATACATAAGCCGTAGAAGCCGTGTAAAGCGTATTGTCTTTTATAAAAAATACGTTAGAACGGGAACCTTCGGTGATATAGCCTTCCCGGTCAACCAAAAGCACTTCATAAACGTGGTGTTCCTGCATTAACCGATTGGCCAGGCTGCGTAATTCCCCGTTGATGTATTTTATTTCCGGGTTTTCCCGGACTGCCGGGCAGGTGATGGTGTCGATCCCGCACTCGTAGTCCTGTTGGGATGGATAAGAATGGGGTATCTGGAAAATGTATTCATCCGGCGATTTGCCTTTTGTAAAGTGGAGCACATATTTCAGGTTTCCTTCGCCAATGTGCTCTAAGGAGATAAGTCGATTTAACTTATCCGGAATATGAAGGGTAGCTATGTCAATCGCAATGTTTGATTTTTTCAGTGAATTATCAAGACGCATCAGATTATCGGATAAGAAGATGGGATGCCCGTGGAAAACACGTATCACTTCGTATATACTGAGCCCGTTATCGAAGATCGTTTCAGAAAAGCCGTCGGTTGTTTTTACCGTATTGTTTTGTAAAATCATAATGTATGAATTTGATTTTACAAAATTAATACAAAAAAGCGAGATCGTGAAGAAGTGCTATTGTTAATATGTTTGGCATATCCTGTCTGTTGATTGCCTAATTCCACTCTCACCACCAATATGCCGCTTTACAGGAGGAGTCAACCTACAATTTATATATGGATAAATTCATTCTATTATAGCGTATTGCCGAAGCTTGATTTTGAGATTCGATGATTTTTCTTTTTGCATATTTGTTCTATAAAATCAATTTCATATCCTCATTTTCTAAATTCAATAATTTGCGCTACTTTTGTTCATCTATGGAGAATAAGGAACAGATAGAGCGAATTGAAACGTTTTTGGACGAGGTAATCGTAAAAGAATTGGGAAAATTACAGCAGGCGGAACTTTCATATATGCCGTTTGTATGTATGGGGCAGGCTATCGAGGTGCTGGGCGGCTTTTTGGATAATAAACCGATGAAGGCCAAGGGGCAATCTGCCAAACGTTTTTCTTACGGGGTCAATCGATTGTTCGGAGGACGTTATCGCCTGTTGAACGATAATTATTTTCTGTACGATAAGTTACGTAACCAGATGACGCATACTTTTATTCCGGGACATGACCTTTTGCTATTTACGAAAGCAGATCAGGATGAAAAACATCGTCATTTGAACTACATTGACGGACAACTGGTGTTAGTGTCGGAAGTCTTTTATCAGGACATTTGTACGGCCTGTGAACGGTTAAAGGAATATTTGAGATCGGGACGGATAAAACCTAAAAATATAGCATTTGAATATGAATAATAAAAGGATCGTGCTGATCGGGGCGGGCAATGTGGCGCATCACTTGGCTCCGGCTTTATTAAAAGCAGGGCTGAATCTTTGTCAGATATACAGCCGGAGCGTCGAATCGGCCCGAGAGCTGGGGAGGAAAACCGGGATAACTTACACAGCAGATTTGTTTGCTATTTATCCGGATGGGGATATTTATATTTTTTGTGTAAGCGATGATGCTTTATTGCCTTTGTTTAAGAGTGTAAGGATTAATAATACGGCATTGATACTGCACACTTCCGGAAGTGTGCCCATGAATGTTTTTCAACCTTACCGGGAACATTTCGGAGTGCTTTATCCTTTGCAGACCTTCACGAAAAAACGTGACCTGAATTTTGGTGAGATTCCTTTATGTATTGAAGGATCGAGCAAGGAGGTGCTTGAAAGTATCAGGGAAATAGCCTCTTCCTTATCTTCCAGGGTGGAGGAAGTCAGTTCGGACAACAGGAAATACCTGCATTTAGCGGCTGTCTTCGCCAATAATTTTACTAACCATCTTTACGGAATGGCAGGTAAAATTTTGGAAAACGAGGGGTTAGATTTCAGTTTGTTGCGTCCCCTGATCTTTGAAACGGCCCATAAAGTGATGCTTATGTCGCCGGAAAACGCACAAACGGGTCCTGCACGCCGGGGAGATGAAAGTATTCTGAATATGCATAAAAACCTCTTGCGGGGAAACCGGAAGTTGCAAAACATCTATACCTTGTTATCGGATTCTATCCGGGAAACAAATGTAAAGAACGAGCCGAAAGCGGAAACGGAAGAAAAACCGCAAATGCTGACATTATGGTAAAATTTTAAAGATATATTATGGCTTTTTTTAAAGATGAACTCAAAAAGATCAGGGCTTTTATATTTGATGTGGATGGAGTGCTTTCACATCATGACATGAACTTAACCCCCGACGGGGAACTCATCCGGACCTCCTGTACCAAGGACGGGTATGCCCTGATGTATTGCATACGCAAAGGGTATATCGTTGCGGTTATATCGGGAGGCGGAGCGTCCGGAATCGGGGAACGGCTGGAAAAGCTGGGGGTCAAACAGGAGGATATTTATCTGAAAGTGGCCAACAAAGTGATTGCTTTGCAGGAAATCATGAACAGGTATGATTTACAGGCAGAGGAAGTCATGTATATGGGAGACGATATTCCAGACCATACGGTGATGACCATGGTCGGTTTGCCGGTATGTCCGTTGGATGCCTGTGAGGAAATCAAATCGGTTGCAAGGTATATATCCGATGTAAAAGGAGGGGAAGGATGTGTGCGGGATGTTATTTCCCAAGTGCTGAAAGCAAGGGGCGACTGGATGGACACTACCTGTTATGTGAGAAGCATGTAACAAAATGATAAATAACTCTATAATAGGGGATATGTGAAATATAAGTTTAACACTAAATATTGAAAGACATATGTTCGAGATTCTCAAACTGATCCGTTTTCGGACCATAGCTTTTGCAGCTTTCACCATGTATGCCGTCAGGTATTTTGTGTTAAAACCGATTCTGGATATAAACGGTTTTAGCCTTCAAATGACAAACTGGGCGTTCAGTTTGCTGGTTATTTCCGTGTGTTGCCTGATTGCGGGAGCCTATGTCATCAATGATTATTTCGATACAAAGGCCGACCGGATTTCAGGTGTGAAAAATGTGTTGTGGGGAGGAGTATAAGCCGGAGGGAGGCCATATTTTTACATACGCTTTTAAACATCGTGGCCATAGGTATTGCATTTTACCTGAGCATCGCTGCTGGAATTTGGAAAATCGGGATTTTATTCGTTTTGGTATCGGGTATTTTATGGTTTTATTCTTCTATATACAAACGCTATTTTATTACCGGAAATCTGCTGGTGGCTATCTTAGCTTCCCTGATTCCGATGAGTGTACTGGTGTATGAAATACCCCTGTTGAATATGGCTTATGCTGATATTCTGATAGAAACAGAAACAAACTTCATGTTCATGTTTAATTGGGTAGGTGGATTTTCATGGTTTTTGTTTCTGAATATCCTGATGTATGAAATCAATAAAGATATTTATTCCGTAGAAGGCGACCGTGAAAACGGAATCCAGACTATTCCGGTGCGGTTGGGTGTAAAAGCGGCCAAAACAACGATAATAGTCCTGTCGGCTCTTGCCATCCTATCCGTTATTTATTTCTATTTCACCTTATTTTCATCGTCGTTATCTATTTTGGTTTACGGAATCGTGGCCTTATTGGTGCCTTATGGAATTTATATGTTGTCTGTCGGCGGGAAAAGTGGAAAAAGATTGTTCCAGTTGCGGATGATCCGGCTGATTACCGTGTTGTGTATGGGGAGTTGCTTTTTACTGAAACATTTCTTTCAATTTCTCTTTACCGATTGAACTCTAAAATACAAGTAGTTCCTGGAAAAGAAAGATTTTATTGATTATGGAATATAAAATAATATTAGCTTCCGGTTCTCCACGCCGTCATCAGTTGATGCGGGATGCCGGATTCGATTTTGAGGTAAGATTGAAACCTACCGAAGAAATTTATCCCGAAACTTTATTACCAGAGGAAATTCCGGAATATTTATCGTGCCTGAAGGCAGCCGCTTTTAAGGGGGAATTAAAAACAGGCGAACTGCTTATCACGGCGGATACAATTGTCTGTTTGGGTGCGAAGGTGCTGGGAAAACCACGAAACCGGGAGCATGCTATCGAAATGCTGCATCAATTATCCGGACAAAAACATAAAGTGGTAACCGGTGTTTGTTTGACAACTTCCGAAAAGCAGCAAACATTCTCGGCCTTTACGGATGTTTATTTCAAGGATTTGACGGAGGAAGAAATCACCTATTATGTGGATCGTTATAAGCCTTTTGATAAAGCCGGAGGGTATGGCATACAAGAATGGATCGGGTATATCGGAATAGAGCGAATCGACGGATCGTTCTATAATGTTATGGGGTTGCCTGTACAAAAACTTTATGAAACTTTAAAAAGCTTCGCCCCGAAATAGTGAACATTTAAATATAAAAATCGACAAATATGAAACGACAAGCGATGTTGTTAGTGCTTATAGCATTGATTACTCAGTTGAATTGTAAAGCGGATGAAGGGATGTGGATCCCGATGTTGTTGAAAAAATACAATATCGAGGATATGCAGAAGCAAGGTTTTAAACTGACCGCCGAGGATGTTTATGCCATTAATCAGGCTTCTCTAAAAGATGCAGTCATTGGTTTAGGCAGGGAAGGACATCCCTTCGCACACTTTTGCACGGGGAATTTGGTGAGCCATGAAGGATTGGTTATTACAAACCATCATTGTGCTTTCGATATGATCCAGTCGCATAGCAGTTTGGAACACAATTATCTGCGTGATGGGTTTTGGGCTTCTACGAAGGCCGATGAGCTTGCAAATCCCGGGATTACAGCTTCTATTTTAGTACGAATGGAAGATGTGACGGATAAAATTATGTCGCAGTTGAAAGATAATATGACGGAAACGGAAAGGGAAGCGAAAATAAAACAGATTTCAAAGAAACTGGAGGCAAAAGCTGTGAAAGGCACGGATTTGCAGGCAAATATTAAACCTTATTTTAATGGCAATCAGTTTTTTATGTCGGTATTCAGAATATATAAGGACGTGCGTTTGGTGGGAGCTCCTCCCTCGGCAATCGGTAAATTCGGAGGGGATACCGATAACTGGACCTGGCCCCGGCATACCGGAGATTTTTCCGTTTTAAGGATTTATGCCGGAGAAAATAACGAGCCTGCCGAGTATTCAGAGAAAAACAAACCTTATCATCCGGCCCGGCATTTCAAAGTATCTACTGCCGGAGTGCAGGAGGGAGATTTCACCATGGTGTTCGGTTATCCGGGAACGACGAATGAATATCTGACTTCTTTTGCCGTAGAACAGTTACAAAATATAGAGAATCCTCATAAAATAGCCATCCGGACAGCTAAATTGAATGTTATTAATGAAGCTATGGAATCGGACGAACTGCTTAGGATTAAGTATGCGTCAAAAGCTGCCAGCGTTGCCAATGCATGGAAAAAATGGCAGGGAGAAGTGAAAGGGTTGAAGCGCTTTAATACCGTTCTGCAAAAACAGAAATTGGAACAGGAGTTTTCCCAGTGGGCGAGTTCCAAAGAAAAATATAACGGACTGATCGATAAATATAAGGAATTATACGAGCGACGAAAAGATTTAATATTAGCTTCTGCCTATTTAAATGAAGCCGGTTTAGGTGGAGCGGAAGTGATCCGTTTTGCTTTATCGGTAGTCGATATTGTAAAAAAACAGTCCAGTAAAGAAAGCCTGAAAAAACAAGCCGACAAATTTTATAAAAATTACGATCCGGCCACCGATGAAAAGATACTGGCAGAAATGCTAAGGCTGTACAACCGGAATTTAACCCCGGAATGGATTCCTTCAGCCGTCATAGAGGCGGGGAAAGCCGGGGATTATCAGAAATCTGCTGCCGGATTGTTTGCAGGTTCCGTATTTACAAGTCCGGAACGGATGGAAGATTTTATAAACGGGCTGCATGAAGAATCTGTCCAGACATTAGAAAAAGATCCGGTTTATGTGCTGGCGGCTTCTATCCGCAAATTCAATACACAAAAACTCGGAAGTTCTTTGCTTGCCATCCAAAAAGAACTGTCACAATTGAACCGGATATGGCTTGCCGGGTTAATGGAAATGCAACCGGAAAAGAAATTTTATGCCGATGCGAATTCTACCCTGAGGGTAGCTTATGGAAAAGTAGGGGGCTATTCGCCGTTCGATGCCGTGTATTATAAACCTTACACGACACTCGACGGAATTATGGAAAAAGATAAGCCGGATATATATGATTATAATGTTCCCCAGAAATTAAGGGATATTTATTCCGCGAAAGATTTCGGTAATTATACCCAGCAAGGAGAAGTTCCTGTATGTTTTATCGCCAATAACCATACTACGGGGGGGAACTCCGGAAGTCCGGTATTGAATGCCAGGGGAGAGCTGATCGGTTTAAATTTCGACCGCGCCTGGGACGGAGTGATGTCGGATATGCAATACGACGCTTCTATTTGCAGGAATATATCAGTAGATATACGATATGTACTTTTCATTATAGATAAATTCGCCGGAGCCAATCATCTGATTCGTGAAATGGAACTGGTGAACTGAAAGAAGTTATCCCGTTATAAATAAAAATAGAGAGCTTTATTGGCTCTCTATTTTTGTTTTATTTCTTTAAACGTTCTTCGATTGCATCCCAGTTAACCACTTGCCAGAAATTCTCGATATATTTAGCCCTGGCGTTTTGGGTGTCGAGGTAATAGGCATGCTCCCATACATCCATCGTCAGGATAGGCCGCTTCCCGTATTTCAACGGATTATCAGCATTGCCTGCGGGCATAATCTCCAGCTTATCTTCATGAATCACCAGCCACACCCAGCCTGAACCGAATAAAGAAACTCCTGTTTGCGTGAATTTTTCCTTAAAGTCCTCAAAACTGCCAAAATTTTTATCGATCAATTCCTTTGCCCTGCCATGAGGAGTGGTTTTGGCGGCATTGTGTGCGTGGAAAGCCTCGAAATAGAAGTAATGGTTAAATACCTGAGCTGCATTGTTGAATAAGCCTCCTGAAGATTTTTTGACAATATCCTGTATTTTCATATCATCAAATTCAGTCCCGGCTTTCAACTTGTTCGTGTTGTCGATATAAGCGAGAAGGTGTTTCCCGTAATGATATTGAATGGTCTTCTCACTGATATAGGGAGCTAAAGCATTTTCTGCATAAGATAAAGGTTGCAGAGTAAATTTATTTTCTCCATTCCTGGCATTTACTTTTTCTTCCGAAAGTAAGGTGCAATTGCATGTTTCTTTGTTCATTATATTTCAGTTTTAAATGGTTACCTGTGAACATTTATACGTTAAATTGTCATTGAAAGTTGACCGCTCAGCCCGATTTCTTTCCCTTTTTCCGGGTAAAGGCTATTATTCATAAATTGTGGGGAAGTAATATACAAAAAAATACCGGATTTGTAATAAATCCGGTATTGAATCATAATAGGAAAAATGTTCTCTTTATTTTAAAACGTTTTCCCGGGTTAAATTAAATCCTATTTCCAAACGAATAATATTATTGAAAATAACAGAGATTTGTGATTTTATGCTTTCTTTCATCTGATTTACGGCACTTTCAGGTAATTGCGAAACGTCAACCCCCATCATCGGAATAATCATATCTACAATTTTATCCTGCATCATAGAAACAAGCGAGTGTAGATACACCTGCTCGAAATACATCAACAACTGATCGTTATTTACTTTGTATTTGAAACTAAGGGGTGGAATTTGCATGGAAGTTCCGGTAAGTTCTTTCATGTCGTCAGCATCCAGCTCCACTCCGATAACGGATTCCGCTTGTATGTAAGAAGCCTTCAAAGAGCTTTGTGCCCCGTCTTTTAATTGCATTTTTATTTTCATTTGATTACCGGAATTAAACTCAACTCCGGTAAAGTAGTCTTTCATTTTTTCTGTAGCCATCTGTAGGAAAGTGGCTTTCAGATCGTCTACGGCAATCGATTTCTTTTTCCCCTGAGCCATTGTAATACTCACCGAATCCTGAGCGTATTCAAATATAAAGTGAGGAGTGCTATAATTCCAGGCTCCTGCAATAGACGAAGCATCGTCTTTATCATCACAAGAAATACCCAGGAATGCCATCAAAAGAATGGCCAATGAATAAATTAATTTGTTTTTCATCTTGAGTCAGTTTTAAATATTTTTCAATTAAATTTTAAAAGTAATAGAAGCCCCGAAGCGGGCAGGAGCCCCGGATTGCCCCATATTGAAATATTGAGGTAGTTTTTCGCCTACGGGATTATTCAGCATATAAGTGAAAAATGCCTTATCCAGAATATTCTTTCCCCATACGTGAAAATCGATATATTTTCCGGAGATGGAAAAATCGAGATTCCAGAGGAAATAGGGGTCTTGCTTCAATAAATTCGCTTCGTCGAAGTATTGGGTTCCGAATCCGGTGACGGTGGTAGAAGCAGCAAAAGAACGAAACCAGGATGCTTTTACCGTTTTTCGGTAAGAAAGTCCAGTATTTCCTGTAAATTCTGGTGCCATCACGATATGATTACCCTCATATTCAGGAGTCAGATGGTGATAGTATTTCGCATTGCTATATCCGGCAGAAAGCAGATAGGTGAGATTAGGGATAAACTCCCATTGTAAATCCAATTCCCCTCCGATACTGCGGGCATCTCCTGCGTTTTTAAGACTGGGACCCATCATACCCATAACAAAAATTTGCTGGTCTTTCCAATCGATATAGAAAACGGCTGCATTCAGATTAAATTTTTTATCCGGGCTGAAATATTTCATCCCGATCTCATAATTCCACAATTTTTCTTCATCGTATCCCAAATTCACCAATTGAGAACTCATTTCATTGACAATGATGTTATAGCCTCCGGCCTTATAACCTTTGGAAATACTGAGATAGTGCGAAAAATTATCGTTCCATTTTTGTAACAGGGAAAACTTGGGCAGCCACGATTTGAAACCCTTTCCGTTTTTCGCATCATGATATTCTTTATAGTGGGACGAGCCCGTAAAAAGAAGACTGTCGATATAGGTGAGGTCGGCTTTTTCATAGTCATACCGAATTCCGGCTGTAAGCGACAAACCGGGCAGGAGGTCGTTCCAGGTTAGCTGTCCATATCCGGCAATGCCCCAGGTGGTGGTATTGTTGAAATATTTGGCTTTATCCAAAGCCATAGGCAACAAATATTCCTTGTCTGCACCGAAGGTTGCCAGGTAATTGTTGGTTAAATCTTTGTAGAATCCGAATGTTCCAACCGTCCAGTCCAGTTTTTTTCCTGTAATGGATTGTAAATTCAATTCCTGTGTCACTAAATTCTGACGTGATTTTTTATTATTGTCGAACACGTCCAAATAAGTGAAATCCGCATCCAGCATTTGCTTATCTTTCGTCCAGGAATAAGAGGTTACAGAATTGAATGCCATTTTCCGGCCGTTCTTTTTCAAATTCAGGTAAGACGACAGCAAATCGCGGTTATAAGAAGACGGAGTGTTGAAATTTACCGTATAGCGGTTGGCTTTCAATGAATCTACGGCATGATAAGCGTATCCGCCGTCGAATGAATTATTATAATTCACACCGAAACCGATTTTCCAATTTCTTGCAGCGTAAACATTTCCCTGGTAACGCAAGTTATAAGAATCGGAAGGATTCGATTTTTCATCGCCTTCAAAGTGATTCTTGAAATATCCCTTTGACTTGTTATAAGAAAATGACAGTTTGCTATACACCATTTTGATCGGTAAATTCAATACGACATTGTAATTCTGCGACCTGTAACTGGCAACTCCTGCTTTAAACTGCAAGCCAAATTTATTGGTAGGAGCATTGGTTACGATATGGATCAGTCCGTTAATACTATTCCTGCCGTACAAGGTGGTTTGCGGCCCTCTGAGTACTTCGATCTGTTTGATGTCGTACAGGTCGAAAACAAATCCATTCTTGTCAAAAACAGGCACACCATCCACATAGAGTCCTACCGGAGGAGTCCCGGAAACCGTACCAATTCCCCGGATATATAAAGGGGTGGAGAGTTTCAGGCCTCCTTCCTGCATATAAAAATTAGGAACGATTCCTGAAATATTCCGTAAGTCGGGATTATTTTCCCCAGGAATAGCACTTTCAGACACCACGGTTAAAGCCGTAGGAATATCCGTGGGGGCGAGTTCCCGTTTTTCGGCGGAAACGACTACTTCTTTTAGCTGCTGAATGGAGCTTAGTGTAGAATCGTTAATCGCCACGGTCATTTGCTGAGCGGAGACATTGGTCAAAATGATCCCCACTAATGCTATCGTCAAGATTATTCGCATCAATTGATCTTATTTGAAATTATGATTTTAGACAAAATATTCCCTGATAATCCCATTTTACTCCGGAAAATATCCCGAACTTATAACATAAGATAATCAGCAACCTAAAATCATAGCAGGAGGGGCGCGTAAAGAATGACCGCCGATTCCCGGAGAACAATACATTTTAACCGGGGACGGAAATTCTACCTGAACCGTAAATTGGGGAAAAGTGATTTCTTCTTTTTCTTCGGAAAGCACACATTCAGACACTCCATATACATAAGTGTCGTTATAATTTATCGCTGCAACCTGTGATTCGTGCATAATACATACCGGAAGGAAGTCTGCAACTTCCAGTGTATCCGATTTGCCGTTAAAGAATAAGCACGCAACTAAAAAGGCAGGGATCAGAAAATAGATCAATATATGAGCTGAAATCCCGAGAAAAAACATGTTACAAAGTTATAAACAAAATTGGAAAATTAAAACTATTTCCAGAAAACTTATTGCCAGAAAAAACAAAGGGAAATCGTACATATATTAAAGTATTCCATTTTGGAAATTTCAGCAGGACGGAAAATAGAACGATTTTAAATAGAGGTCTGACTGCTGAAAAATTCAGATTAATTTTTGAAAATGTTAAAAAAGAAAATAAATTTGCACTTGTTATAAAATTGTAATGATTACAAATCAATAATGGATACAATTACTAATGCGCATGAATATTTGTTGAGGTTTTCCATCAAACCTTCACAACAACGGATTGCGATTATGAATTTTCTGATTCATAACCGTATCCATCCCAGCGTGGAGGATATTTATAACGCATTATATGTTTCCATGCCTACTTTATCAAAAACAACAGTTTATAACACCTTGAAACTGTTTGCAGAGCAAGGAGCTTTGTTAGCACTCGTGATCGATGAAAAAAATGTGCGTTTCGATATAGATACTTCGAATCACGCTCATTTTCAATGTGTGGAATGTTGTAAGGTGTTTGATGTGCCGGTAAAAGACATCGGGTATGTAGAGCGGCAGGAAATAGACGAGTTTAAAGTGACTGAAGTGCATCTATATTACAAAGGCTATTGTAAAGATTGCCAGCAGAAGAAAAACAGCAACTAAAAATAAAATGTGGTGCGTCCACAAATAATATTAATCAATAAAACAAAAAACGTTATGAAAAAATTTATTTGCACGGTATGTGGCTATGTTCATGAAGGTGAAGAAGCTCCGGAATTTTGTCCTCAATGTAAAGTACCTCGCAGCAAATTCAAGGAATTAAAAGAAAGCGAAGGGGCACTGACTTTTGTTGACGAGCATGTAATTGGTGTGGCAAAAGGCGTAGACGAAGAAGTGCTGGAAGGTTTGAAAGCCCATTTCAACGGGGAATGTACTGAAGTGGGTATGTATCTGGCCATGAGCCGTCAGGCCGACCGGGAAGGCTATCCGGAAGTGGCAGAAGCATTCAAGCGTTATGCCTGGGAAGAAGCAGAACATGCAGCGAAGTTCTGCGAATTATTGGGCGAATGTGTTTGGGATACCGAAACCAACCTGAAAAAGAGAATGGAAGCCGAAGCCGGAGCATGTGAAGATAAAAAACGGATTGCAACTTTGGCTAAAAAATTGAATTTGGATGCGATTCACGATACCGTACACGAAATGTGTAAAGACGAAGCACGCCACGGTAAAGGATTTGAAGGTCTGTACAACCGTTACTTTAAAAAGTAATTTTAATGAATAGCCTTAAGTTCCCGTAGGAGTTTCCTGCGGGAATTTTTTTAAGAGAAGATGTGCAAGGATAACCTGGGAGATAAAAAAACGTATGATCTTTAATAATTAAAATATAAGAGTTATGAAAAGAATTGTTTTACTACGCCACGGGGAAAGCTTATGGAATCAGGAAAATAAATTTACCGGATGGACAGATGTCGACCTGACGGAAAAAGGAGTGGGGGAAGCGATAGAAGCGGGGAAGGTGATGAAAGAAAAAGGGTTCCAATTCGATAAAGCGTACACTTCTTTCTTAAAAAGGGCTATCAAAACTTTGAATTTTGCACTCGACCAAATGGATCAGGACTGGATTCCTGTGGAAAAGAGCTGGCGTTTGAACGAGAAGCACTACGGAGCTTTACAGGGATTGAATAAAAGTGAAACGGCTGCAAAATATGGGGAAGACCAGGTTTTGATCTGGCGCCGCAGCTATGATATTCCTGCTCCGGCTTTATCACCGGAAGATCCGAGAAATCCCCGGTTTGAGATTCGTTATAAAGATGTGCCGCCTGCCGAATTACCCGAAACCGAATCGCTGAAAGATACGATCGACCGGATACTGCCTTATTGGAAAAAAGAGATATTTCCCTCTTTAAAGGATAATGACCAGATTTTAGTGGTAGCCCACGGGAATAGCCTGAGGGGAATTATTAAATACTTGAAAGGTATATCCGATGAAATGATTGTTGGGTTAAATCTTCCTACAGCCGTGCCTTATGTTTTTGATTTCGATCAGGATTTAAATCTGATTAACGACTATTTCCTGGGTGATCCGGAAAAGATTAAGAAGTTAATGGAAGCAGTTGCCAATCAAGGAAAGAAATAGGAAGGGTTATTCGCCTGTAATATCTTGTGAAAAGCTCTGAAATCAACGATTCCGGAGCTTTTTATTTATCTACCGAAAGAAGCCGCCAGCAATAAAAACACGTTTACAGATCATTGAAAATGCCCGGATTTCTCCGGGCAAAATATTAAAATTTATATAATTGCAGGGTATATCAACTCGATTGATATAGAAGTTCGTATAACAAGATAAATTCAAACTTTCTTTACGTTTTCTTTTTTATCAAGCCAAAGTGATATGAGGATCAAGATAAACATCCTGTATCGCATGCAACAGTTTTACCCCTTCTTCCATTGGTTTTTGGAAAGCTTTTCGTCCGCTGATCAGCCCCATGCCGCCTGCTCTCTTATTTACAACGGCAGTGATGACGGCTTCCTGCAAATCGGTATCTCCCCTGGATTCACCTCCTGAATTGATTAGGCCGACACGTCCCATATAGCAATTGGCCACCTGATAACGGCATAAATCGATCGGGTGTTCGGAAGTAAGCTGTGTATATACCCGCTGGTCGGTTTTGGCAAAATGAAGTGCTGTAAATCCTCCGTTATTTACCGGAAGTTTTTGTTTAATAATATCGGCTTGTATCGTTACTCCCAAATGGTTAGCTTGTCCGGTGAGGTCGGCTGCCGCATGATAATCGACACCGTTTGCCTTAAAATTGTTATTGCGCAAATAGCACCATAAAATAGTTGCCATACCTAATTCATGGGCATACTCAAAAGCTTTGGCAATCTCGACGATTTGCCGCCTGCTTTCTGCCGATCCGAAATAAATGGTAGCCCCGACAGCAACTGCCCCCATGTTCCAGGCTTCTTTCACCGTACCGAACAGGATTTGATCGTAAGTGTTGGGATAACTAAGAAGTTCGTTGTGGTTTATTTTTACAACAAAAGGTATTTTATGAGCATACTTCCGGGCAACGCTTCCCAGTACCCCAAAAGTAGAAGCCACGGCATTACATCCTCCTTCAATAGCGAGTTTAACAATGTTTTCGGGATCGAAATACAAGGGATTAGGAGCAAAAGAGGCTCCCGCCGTATGTTCGATTCCCTGATCTACGGGTAAGATAGACACATAGCCTGTCCCGGCAAGCCTGCCGTGGTTCAGGAGCGCCTGAAGACTATTCAAGGTTGGAATGTTACGGTCGGAAGGAATCCACACTTCATCAAACGATTGGGCAGAAGGAGCATGGAGTAAAGATTTGTCGATCGTTTTGCAGGTATGTCCTAAATAATATTCTTGTTTGTCCCCAAGAATATCTGTAATATTAATAGTATCCATAATACATTGGTTTGTGGGTTATTCATTATTCTACGTTTAATCCTGGAAAGTGTTCTGTATTTTTAACTATTCCCACCAGCGGGAGAAATGGTGTACGCTTCCGTGTCCTTGTCCGATCTTGTATTTCGCTCCTTCGGCAATAGCCTGATGCAAATAGTGATGTGCTTTTTCCACCGCCGTTTCAAGTGCATCCCCCTGTGCCAGGAACGAAGCAATAGCCGAGGCAAAAGAGCAACCGGTTCCGTTGGTATTCGGTGTATCGATCCGGGTGGTTTTAAAACGGTATTCCTGATCTTGTTCGTAATCATACATCACATCGTAGAACGGATCGGCCATCAGATGCCCGGCCTTTAGCAGGGCACTCCGGCAGCCTGTATCCCGCATTTGCCGGACAGCCCGGTACACATCCTCCTGCTCCCGGATTGTTTGTCCTGTAATGATTTCTGCCTCGAAAAGGTTGGGAGTGATGATTGTGGCGATAGGCAGTAATTCCGTTCGTAAGGAGCAGATTGCTTCGTCCTGTAATAATTTATCACCAGAAGCAGTAACCATAACCGGATCGGCCACAATGCAGCGAATGTCGTATTCTTTCAAGAGTTCCACCACCAGTCGAATCACTTCGGCGGAATGGAGCATCCCGATTTTCACGACATCGGTTCCCATATCGTCCAACACCGCCCGGATTTGTTTTTCTATGGAGGTGAGGGGTATAGGGTGTATATCCGTCACGCCCAGGGAATTTTGCGCCGTGACCGCTGTGATGGCGGTCATGGCATAACAGCCGCAGGCGGAAATTGTTTTTAGATCGGCCTTTTTTTTCATTCTTCAA
>OBYR01000717.1_pt1 | contig 18891 bp, 23 predicted proteins | sample 1495491 | NCBI WGS metagenome assembly OBYR01 (sample SAMEA2580206, study PRJEB22360) | human gut metagenome | biome: human gut; feature: human-associated habitat; material: faeces | place: Denmark | collected 2008/2010 | reverse complement strand
ATAAAATATTGTAAATTAATTAATATTATATTTTATTTGCATAGCAGTTAATAATGCTAACAGATAAACAAATAAAGTATTTTTTGAAATGTTAGTGAGCATTACGGAATTCTGTTGTAAAAAACAATGTTAATCCCAACGTAAAACCTTAATACGAATTAAAAATTTAATAATGAAAAAGAAAACCGTTACCGTGTCTTTCGTCGCTGTAACCGCCATAAGAATAAACACAAAGATTGTAAAAGAAGATTCTTCATTTAACCTTTTAATAGATCGCATTGAAGCTTCTGCAAACGCTGCCGGAGAAACAACAGCAAGCTGGAGATGCGTAGGCAGTTCAAAAAAATGCGAAGCAACATGTGGGGAATGTGGAACAAATGTTAGTGGTAAAGGAAGCCTGACAGGTTCGCATTCATGTAATTAAAAAACCTAAATAAGGCTATCTCACAATAAGGTAACCTTATTTATTTATTTCAAAAAGCATATGAAAAAATTTATATTCAGCATATTGGTTCCTATATTCTTTATATCTTCTTGTACTCAAGAAAAAATCCAATATACAGGAATAAATATACCATTAAAAAAAGAATTAAAAGGTAGTGTTCTAAACACAACATTTATATTCTCATCTCCTCAAGAAATGATTATTGTGGACAGCCTTTTAATTGTGCATGATTCATACAACAGAGATACTTGTTTTCATATCTTCAATAAAATAAATGGCAAACATATAGGAAGTTTTGGTAATAAAGGACGTGGTCCGGGTGAAGTTATATTTCCTTCCTCTTTAAATTATAACCCTAAAACTAAAACATTAACAACCTATGAAGCTAATTTAAGAAAGATCATAAAATACAACATCCCTGATGTATTAGCACAAAATACAACCTCTTTCTCCGAAATAAAATTAGATAGCATTCCATTTTTCGTGTTACAAGCAATCCCTTTTAACGATGCATTTATAATTAGAGGGAATGCCCAGGTAAGATTTGCGATTACGGATACCAACAACAAAATATCTCATCAATTTGATAATTATCCTAAACTCGTCATCGATAAAGAAGAAAATCGAGCTATTTTTAATTATGCCCCTCAATGCGTGTTGAGGCCTGATGGAAGTAAATTAGCAACAATAACCTATATTGGTGGTGTATTAGAAATATTCGATGTAAAAAACAATGCGATTACATCAAATACCATAAAATATTTTAACGAACCTATATACAAAAGCGTTGAAGGCTTCAAACCTAAGTGGATTGGAACAACTCCCCTGACCGTCGTGGGCTGTGACAACATTTATGCTACAAATGAGAACATATACTGTATATATGAAGGAGAATTAACCAAAGACAATGAACCTGAACCCAAAAAAATCCTCGTTTTCAATTGGGATGGAACTCCACAACTCCAATATGAGATACATGAAGGGCTTCCTAATGGAATTGCAGTGGATGAAGATAACTTATATTGTATAGTAATGAACAAAGACTATGAATATCAACTATATAAATATGATTATAAAAATTAGTATCTGTTTTCTCTTACTAATCTTATTTTCTTGTCAAAATCATTCCTCAAATAAGAATTACATAAAATTCAAAATACCTGAACAAGAAATTAAAATTACTCATCATGATAGTTCATCCACAAACTTAAAATCATTTTTAAACCTTACTTCATACAAATGTATTGTATTTTTAGAAGGGGACTGTGGCGTATGTTTAAGTAATTTACCTTCAATCAATAATTTTCTAAATCAACATACAAAAATTCCCTATATATATGTAATAAGAACCAACAGTACAAAAACATTTAATGCCTATTGTTCCCTGCATAACTTAGATATTAGCGTAATATACGACGCACCCGGTACGATACAAAAAACAAATCAGCTCATAAATACAAATTTCATTTTATTAAATTCAGAAAATGAAATCATTACTAAAGAAAATCCACTCGAAAATTCTAAAACCAAAAAACTATATAAAAACTAAGTTCTTCCCCCCAATAAAAAGTAATGCTAATTTCTTTATGCTGAAAACATCTATCCTGAATAGAAATAAGTGCATTGCTGGCTCTTTTTAATCTCGATAAATTAAGCAGAGTTTAATACGATATATATAACATTAAGCCTATACAAACCACCTTTACACAAACTCAAAAAAGAGAAACGTCACCCGGATTAGGTGACGTTTGCTTCTTTTTATAATACAATTCAAATTTATCTAAAGACAACATCTCAATGAATACAGTCTTTACGTATACTCCTCTCAAAACTTATTAAGTTCTGCACAAACCGCATTCACCATCTCTGCTGCGGAACGCTTAGGCAATTCCGGAATATTAAAGCCGGCTAAAACTTTTTCCAAAGCTGCCAACTTTTCTGGCTGATCTTTATATTGCTCACGTAGAATACGGATTTTTTCAAACATTTGAATCCCTTCCACCAAACGTTCCATCCGGATAGAAGAACGCCCGCCCGGATAAACTAAATAGCAATCTCCGGCTGCCCAGGTGTGGAAGCGGGTATCCGGAAGCGGATCTTCTGTCCAGCTATTATAAGCCCAGCGCAAATATCCATCGAAACCTTTGGCAGAAGCATACACAGGCAACCACACAGCTTCAGCAGTAGGAGAAAATGAAAAAGTATTCGGATAAGGCTCTGTACAACAGGTGTAAACCGTACTGATTTTCCCGGCGGCCTTGCGGGCTGCCAATACATCCGGAGGAAAAACTTGTCCGGAAGCCACACAATAATCATACAAATCGGCTTCTATTTCCTTATGGTAATTTCCTGCCAAAGCAACTTTAAAATTGGGATCGGCTTCTTTCACCAACTTGATTGCTTTCCGCATAGCCTCCATAGGACGCTCGTCCATGGCTATCGTTGTTATTTCAAACCACCCTTTCTGTTTCAGATGAGCAGCAAAATCCTTTAAAAAATCACGCCAATAATCGTTATATTCTTCCGTTCCAACCTTTGTATCCAAAAATTTCAAAGTATTGGATGCCTGATCGAAATACTGGAAAGAAAGTTTCCACGGAATTAAAGAAAAACAATTAATTTGCTGGCCGATTCCCATACTCATCATAAATTCCACCCATTTATCGAACACCGCATAGTCGAAGCTCCAACTCCCGTCGAGTTTTTTAACCCGCATCACCATCGATTCGAATTTGTCGTGTGTCTGACCTCCCCACGGCGCATGCAGCAACGTAGCAGTAATCACTTTTTGTCCGGCATCCGACAAGATTTTCATCACCGGACGCATCAATTCCAAATGTTCATCGCTCCACAACGGCACATTATGGTAACGGGCTACTGAAAACGGATGTTGCCACAAATCCAGGTGGAACGCCCAATCTTTCGGTGCAGGCAAACTTTTGTCCAACACCCGTAATTCTATATCCAAAGCAGGCAGCTTAACACCTGCCGTCTGAAACTTTACTTTACCTTTATAAACACCAGCTTTTGCATCTCCGGGCACCTGAATACTTACCCAAACAGGCTGGGTATTGCGGGCCTCCAAATCACGAACAGGGATCACATCGATCATATCTGCCACCAAAGAAGAATCGAATTTCGATTTATCAGGACGGTATCCACATCCTCCTTTGCCTCCCTTGTTCAATTCATCCGTCATCACATAACGCACAAAATTTGCTTTCACGGCGGCAGCCGGAATCCTTGCTCCACCTGCACCAACCAAATCGGATACCACGGGAGTAATCCCCTTACAATCCACGCCACCCCAAATCAAAGCCTGTTCGTGTACACGCTCACCTTTCCAGGCAGAGGTTTTCCATTTCTTTTCCACCTTCCCGATACCAGGAACATTTGTCTTACTGTAACGCACATCCTTCGTTCCCCAGCTCACAACGACTTTCTTTCCACACTGATCCCATGCCTGCTGGTCGATCGGTTTAGTATCCTTCAACTCATTGAAATCTTTCACACCCGGCTTTTCCTGGGCAGATAACGAACTCATGGTGACACACCATACTAAAAATAACAAACAATACTTCGCCATTTACTTCAATTTAAAAATTAACTTACTCGCCTCTTAGCAATCTGTAAAACTAATTTTTATTTTTTATATTTCAAAGCCTCCGGCAACAATGCCTCGATTTGAGCGATACGGTTAGCATCGGAAGGATGGGTAGACATAAACTCAGGAACTTTCTGACCTGCAGACGCTTCCGACATCCGGGTCCAAAATTCCACCGCTTTCTCCGGCTGATACCCTGCAATAGTCATAAAAATCAGCCCCAAACGGTCTGCCTCATATTCATGTTTACGGGAAAACGGCAAAACCACCCCATAATTAGAACCCAAACCGATAGCCGTTCCCAGCAACGCCTTTGTCGTTTCCGGCTTATCCTTCAAGGCGTAAGCAGCAGCTGCACTTCCCGCTTCCAACAACATTTGCTGGCTCATCCGTTCATTGCCATGCCGGGCTATGGCGTGAGCAATTTCATGCCCCATCACTACGGCCAACCCTTCATCGTCCTCACAAACAGGAAGAATCCCTTCATAAACCACCACTTTTCCTCCGGGCATGCACCAGGCATTCACTTCTTTACTTTGTACCAAATTAAACTCCCATTTAAAATCCTTAATTAACTCCTCCTGTCCCTGAGATTTCAAATAAGTTTCAACAGCAGCCGCAATCCGGGAACCTACATTTTTCACCCGCTGTGTTGATGCTGCATCCTTCGACAATTGATTTTCTTTCAAAAAACTATCATACGAGGTCAGGCTCATCTGCACCATTTCACTCTCCGGCATGATAAGCAACTGCTTCCTTCCGGTTACGGGAACGGTGGCACATTGCACCGACACCAAAGAAATAAAGATCAAAATAAAAATACGAATACTTTTCATAACCTTTCTTTTTCTCACATATACGTTAAATATAAAAAAAAGGAGCCCGGCGGGCTCCCTTTTTTAAACGATCAGCATGGCATCACCATAAGAGCCAAACCTATATTTTTCTTTCACGGCAATGTCGTAAGCCTTCATCACATTATCATATCCACCGAAAGCCGCAACCATCATCAACAACGTGGAATAAGGCATATGGAAATTGGAAATAAACGCATCCGGCACACTAAACTCATAAGGCGGGAATATAAATTTATTCGTCCAGCCATTATACTCCGTCAACCGCCCCTTCGTGGTCACGCAACTTTCCAAGGTCCGTACCACAGTCGTACCGACAGCACAAATCTTACGTTTTTCGTCTTTAGCCTGATTTACAATCTTCACGGTTTCCGATCCCACAATGATCTGTTCCGAATCCATTTTATGCTTAGTCAGGTCTTCCACATCCACCTCCCGGAAATTTCCCAAACCGACATGCAATGTCAAAAAAGCGAAATCAATACCTTTAATTTCCATCCGTTTCATCAATTCCCGGCTAAAATGCAACCCTGCCGTCGGGGCTGCGACAGCCCCCTCGTTCACAGCAAAGATCGTCTGATAGCGTTCGGCATCCTCCGGCACAACTTTCCGGGTAATCGTACGGGGCAGCGGAGTTTCCCCCAAACCGTACAATATCTTTTTGAATTCATCGTATTCGCCGTCAAAAAGAAATCTGAGCGTACGTCCCCGCGAAGTCGTATTATCGATCACCTCTGCCACTAAACTATCGTCTTCTCCGAAATACAATTTATTGCCGATACGGATTTTACGTGCCGGATCCACCAGCACATCCCAGATACGTAAATCCCGGTTCAATTCCCGTAATAAAAACACCTCGATTTCTGCCCCGGTCTTCTCTTTATTACCATAAAGACGGGCAGGAAAAACTTTTGTATCGTTAAATACAAACACATCTTTTTCATCGAAATAATTGATAACGTCTTTAAATATCTTATGTTCGATTTCCCCTGTGTCTTTATGAACAACCATCAACCGACATTCGTCACGATTAGGTGAAGGCTCCTGAGCAATCAGTTCTATCGGCAATTTATACCTGAACTTTGATAATTTCATATCTGTTATATCCTTTTTTGATTATACTTACTCTTAGGCTTCAGGGGAAAACCCATTTTAACATCCCTATATTAGCCAACAAAACATCAGAACATCTCCTGCTTCTATTTTGAGGAAATATCCCGACATGATAAACGGTGCAATTTATAATTTAGTTTGTAAAAAAGCAACCAAATCCTCCATTTTATTCGCATTCTCCACTCTGAAATCTCCGATACCCGTTCGCCTCAATCCTGCCAGATAAGCCCCGCTTTCACAGGCTGCCCCAATATCATTCGCCAAAGAACGGATATAGGTACCTTTCCCACAATCGATCCGTAATGTCAGGTCAGGCAAATGAAAATCGAGCACCTCCAACTCCTTCACAAATACTTCCCTCACAGGCATTTCCAATTCATTGCCTTTCCGCGCTTTCTCGTAAGCTCTTACTCCATCCACCCGGATAGCAGAATAAACAGGAGGCACCTGCCGGATCGTTCCGGCAAATTGTTTTAGCACGCCATCGAGAAACTCCCGGCTGATATGCTGATAGGGGTACTCCCCTTGTGGCTCGGTCTCGAGATCGAAAGAAGGAGTGGTCGCTCCGAAACGGATAGAAGCCACATATTCTTTCTCCTGAGCCATATACATTTCGATTTGCTTCGTCCACTTCCCGACACACACAATCACCAATCCCGTCGCCAAAGGATCGAGCGTCCCGGCATGCCCCACCTTTATCTTTCCGCACACCGGTTTCAAACACCAGCGAATCTTATTTACAACATCAAAAGAAGTCCATTTCAATGGCTTATCCACCAAAATCAACGCCCCTTCATGAAAATTTCCTTCTTCTTTATAAAGAATCATAAACTATCCATTAACCGATCATTTCGGCTTATACTCAAACAATTTGCCAAATCACAATGCCCAAACCTACCACGAGGCAATATACGGCAAACCAGATCAACTTACCTTTTTTAACCAAATTCAGCATCCAGCTACATGCCAGAAAACCGGAAATAAAAGCAGCTAAAAAACCTACGGTAAGCGACAACATCGAAATACCGCTTTCTCCCTGTGTAAAATTACCCTTCATCAAATCCAGAAAAGCCTCTCCCAAAATCGGGACAAGCACCATCAGGAAAGAAAACTTAGCCACCTTTTCCTTATTGTTTCCCAAAAGAATACCCGTTGCAATCGTAGATCCTGAGCGGGATAATCCCGGCAACACTGCACAAGCCTGGGCAATACCGATAACAAAAGCATCCCGGAAAGAGATCGTGGTTTTCGCACGGGGACGGGCATAATAAGCAAAAGCCAACAAACATGCCGTCAGCAATAAAGCAAACCCAACCACCAGCAACCCCGAGCCGAACAAAGCTTCAACCTGGTCTTTCAAAAATACGCCCACAATAGCCACAGGAATCATCGAAAGGACAATTTTAGCAATATAAATAGTCTCCTCGTTCCAGGTGAAACGGAAAAGTCCCTGCAACAAGTCCCATATCTCCTTACGCAGGACGACAATCGTACTGCAAACCGTAGCCGCATGTACCGCCACCGCAAAAGTCAGGTTTTCCTCACCCTGTATCCCGAAAAGCGCACTAAAAATTTGAAGATGCCCGGAACTACTCACCGGCAAAAACTCTGTCAATCCCTGAATAACTCCAAGGACCAATGCTTCCAACCATGTCATATTCTAAAATTTAAATCCTTATTCCCCTTCTTCCTTATTGGCTTTCGGTTTACGCATAATAGCCCAAAACACAAAAGCAAACCCAAGCAACACCACAATAGGAGCTAAAGTGATCCGGCGGAAACTGAAAATATCATAGTTAAACTCGTCAGGACTATCGGCTCCGCCTCCCATCATTAAGATAAACCCCAGCAACACAATACCAAAACCGATCAAAATCATCTTATAACTACTCACGGGAATCGGAAATCCGAACTTCTTACCTGGCTCTGTACTCTTTAAACTATTTTTTACCATATCGATTTTATTTGACTTGTCTAAATTATATCCTTTAATTATACAATTCGTTCATATCCTTGTTCAAATAACGGGCCACCGACAACCAAGCCGATACCAGCGATAATAAAATCCCGGCGACCGTTATAATAACAACCATAATAATCAGCAGATCCTTGTTCATCAGGTTAACCACCCCTCCCACTTCTCTTTGTAGGAAAAAAATAGCCACTAAAAGAATCATATTGGCCAGCATACTCCCAAAAAAACCAAACCACGCCCCATTCTGAATAAAAGGCTTACAGATAAAAAACGGTTTAGCTCCCACCAATTGCATGGTTTTAATCAAAAAACGCTGAGAATAAACGGATAAATGAATCGTATTACGGATCAGGGTGAAAGAAATCAGCAATAAAGCCACCCCTGCAATCAACAAGATAAAACTGATCCGACGAACATTCTCGTTGATCATATGCACCAGCGATTTCTGATAAGAAACCTCTTGAATGACATCGTTCTTCAGCAGGCTCTTTTCAATAACTTGCAGGGAATCGTTATTGGCGTATAAAGGATTCAGCTTAATTTCTACGGAAGGCAAAAGCGGATTGTAACCCAGCACCTCTTCAAAATCTTCTCCCAGTTCCTCCTTAAAAGCTTTAGCGGCATCCGCTTTGCTGATAAAATAAGAGGAGGCGACAAAAGGTTTGGTGTCCAATATTTTCTGCATCTTCTTAATTTCAGCCTCATTCACATTGTCCTTTACAATGATCGAAAAACCGATATTTTGTTTCACCTGATCGGAAATCAACCTGGCATTCAACAAAATAAACACAAGGATACCTATCACCACCAATACCAATGATATACTAAGTGTGGATACAAAATACGAACCGGCTATTCTTCTGCTTTTTGTTCCTGACATCTTACTCTGAAAAAGATTAAAATTCAACGGGATTTTGTCACGCTCTTATCACAAGAAACGTTCTACCCTAAAATCTGACAAATATAACAATTCTCCTCCATTTTCCTGCACGCTTATCAAAATTATCCTTCAAAGCCCGGAAGAAGTACATAAATACTCACATCCGATAAATATTTTTAGCTGTTTTATTTGTACAAACTAAAAAACGCCTTATATTTGCACTCGCTAAAGAAAATAGTTCTTTATTCGATGAAATGCGAAAATAGCTCAGTTGGTAGAGCACGACCTTGCCAAGGTCGGGGTCGCGGGTTCGAGTCCCGTTTTTCGCTCTCTCTAAGGAGGATGCTCGAGTGGTGGAATCGGTAGACACGCAGGACTTAAAATCCTGTGGCCATTGCGGCCGTGCGGGTTCAATTCCCGCCTCGAGTACAGATATAATCAACTTTCCTTTTAAAACCCCTGATTTATTAGGGGTTTTATTTTTTACCTGACAAAAAAATCCGTATTTTTCCGGCAAAACAGACCAACATTCAGACCAACATTTCAGACCAACACTATGCAAGCCTATTTTACTTTAGATAATCCTAAGAGAGAAAAGTCTACGATCCGGGGAAATATCAACTATCAAGGGCAAAAATATAAATACCCTACCGGGGAGAGCATCAAGGTTTCGATGTTTAAAAACCAGCGTTGCAAAGCCTGCCCGGAAGCAGGGGCTATCAATAATAAAATCATAGCTGTAAAATCAGCTATGGAGAACGCGCTACTTTTTTTTAAGCAAGATTTTAAAACCCCATCACAGGAAGAATTTTCGGAAAAAGTTAGCCAATTTCTAAAGGGCAACAACCATATCCAAATAAAACGTAATGAAAAATTATTCGTTTCCTATATCAAAAAGTACATCGAACGCTCAAAAATGAGCGAAAATACCAAAAAGGGATATGTTACTACCTTGAATAAGATAAAAGAATACCAGGCCTACAAAGGAAAAGAATATTCTTTCGATGACATCACGCTAAAATTTGAGGAAGAATTTAAAAACTGGCTTTTAGAATCAACCTACACCAAAGGCAACAAAGAACTCCATTATTCTAAGAATTATATAGGTGCAATTTTTAAAAACATTATCTTGTTTATGGGTGATGCAATGGAGGTGGATAAACTTCATAGTAATGGTGATTATAAAAGATTTTCTTCCGAATCAGAAACCGCAGATTTAGTATACCTAAGCATCCCGGAATTAGAAGCAATTCATCGATTACAGATCACTGAAGAATCATTAAAAGAGATTCGCCGGGACCTCCGACCCCAGAATATTGAAGCATCGATCAAATCCCTTACGCTTGTTAAGAATAAATTTCTGATTGGAGCCTTTTGTGCCATGAGAATTTCAGACTTTAACCGGATAACCGAAATGAACATTGACAATGAGGTTATCAGAATCATGCCTAAAAAAGGCAGTTCTTTAAGAAAACCCGATCCGGTAAACCTCCCTATGCACCCTGTTGTTAAAGAAATATTAGATTCAGGATTCAATGTATTTGAAAGTATATCAAGTCAAAAAATAAATGAACATATTAAAGAAGTATGCAGGCTGGCTGGCATAAAGGATAAGATCACGCTATACAGAACAGAAGGGACTGAATTAGTTGAACGAAGCTGCGAAAAGTGGGAGGCTGTAACAAGCCATACCGCCCGCCGTTCCGGGGCGACCAATATGTGGTTGGATCAAATGCCTATTGAGCTTATCATGGCTTGTGGAGGATGGCAGAAACAGGAGCAGTGTGAAAAGTATATAAAAGCATCGGTCAATGACAAGCTCGAGGCGTTAAAGAAAAGTAATTACTTCATCGGTTGGAGGCAGAGTATCGAGATAAAGGATATAACCTCCGAATGGGTAATCCAGCAAATGAAAAGAAATAATATGTCCACATTAGAACTATCCAATAGGCTTAGTATTGAAGAAAGCGTAGTGAAAGACACTTTGCAAGGTGATTTGACAACCTGGCAAAAGGCTGCATTTTATCACTTATTTGCGAAATCCTTTTAAAACCAAATACCCCAAACCTATTGCAACAACAAATCCGCCAAACCATATTCCTCCGCTTTTCCGCTTACGGGTTTCATGGCTACTGGAATCCGATTCCTTTGAATCCTGAATATCCTGCTGTATTTCGGTGGTACGGTCTGACCGGGTGATTGTGGAGGTTGTTTCCGTTTCTTTTTCCGATACATTTTCCCGGCCATGTTGTTTGTCCCTCTTTATCGTGGTAGTTTCACGCAATACCGGAGGCTTCCCGGTTGATTCAACAACGGGCTTTGACGTGTCATATTCTGTCACCTTCACCTCCGTTTCGGTTTCCCGGGCTTCTTCCCGGACACGATCGGTTTCTTTAACGCGTGATCCGATGCTGTCCTGCTGTGCCTGTTCGCTCTTTATTGTGTTTATCTGCTCAATCCGGTTGGACTGTTCCCGGTTTTCAGTCGTTAGTTCGTGCTTCGACTTACACCCGGCAGAAAGCAGGAATAAAACTATAATCAATATTATTCTCATGGCTCGATGATTTCAATTGTAATCGATTCTCCGGCGGTCTGTTCCCGTTCGAGCATTTCAGTTAACCGGAGTTCGTAAGGGGTTGAATTTATCACCTTCCCTTTTACCTTATTCTCACCCACAAGGATACACCCGGCGGTATCTTCCGGTGTGTTCCCCCGGTGAATCAAGATTCCTTCGAATCCGGGAACGTTGAGCAAGCACGGTAACTTACGCTTAAACCGGGGTGAAATATTCACAACAACATCATATATCCCAGCGGGAATGGCTGTTTCTCCCGGAACTTTCTTCTCCCGGCTCAAATCACGCACCCGGTCTTCCAGCGTATCACAAAAAAACTCTCCGTCCACTTCCAATTTTCCAATGGTGTACTCCGGTCTAAAAAAACACCTCTCAACCTTTAATTTCATCGTCGACCTCCTTTCTTAAACGTTCCAATAATTCTTCCGCATTCTTAGCCGTAGTACAATTCAGAATATCCCGGATCGCTCCGGGTAACTTGGCAACGTTACTTTTTTTCGCCTTTTCGTTTTCCCACACACTACGCCCTTCAATCAATACAATCGCCGCCGTTACCAATATCGAAGCATAGGGCAACCCATACCAGCTCAAACAACTTCCGATCAGGTCGAAGATCAAACCCATCACCTGAATACGCCAATAGTCCCCCAACTTCGAAAAGGTACGCCGGAGGCCACCGGAAAAAACTTTTTCACCCCTGGCCTTCGCACTATCCACCCCGGCCCATAAATCCACACACACAGCCGCGATCATAACTAACCACATTATAAGAATTGTCAATACATAGTGTTGGATCAATCCGTAATTACCTGTTTTCAAAAACTCGATCATAATCATTTAATTTTCCCCGTTCTGAATGCGGGATATATGGATACTTCTTGTTTGATATGTACTTCAGGAACTTGAAAGTAAACAGCCTCCTGCTTTTCAGATAGCCCGGATTCGCCTCGTTGTTGATTGCCTCGGATTCGAAACAAATATTCCGGTACGCCGAATCATAGGGTGGTAGGGCAATCTCCGCAATCCAGCACAACACATAAATCAGTAGAGGAATTGCAGGAGTGACGAGCATCCACCAGAACGATAATTCGGTCAGGAGGCATACAAGGAATGTTATTACGATCGAAGTCACCCATGTCTCGATCTGCTGATACGAATGGATTTTTTCATGATTGATAAATTGAGCATTCAAACGCTTATCTCCCTTATACTCCTTGCGAATCCAAAGGATAAATATCGTTAGCATTGCTACGAAGCCCCGGAACGGGATGATATTATTGTAAATGATTTTCATGATCTGTTGATTAAACAAAGGTTAGCTTCTGCAAGAATACTTGAGTGTATATCTCCTCATAATTAGGGGATAGTTCATTGGCCAGATAGAATGTCGCTTCATGGGGGCCGCGCCAATCCGGTTCGATGTATATATCCGGGTAGGTGATCGTAGCCGTGTCATTAGGTCCCGGTTCGTATTCACGGCTAAATTCAATATCACTTATGCCGTACATGTCGAACAAAGGGTATATATGCCGATCCCCGACATTAGCGACTTCGATAACAACGGTGAAATGCGGAGCACTTACAACTTCAACGGTATCGGTATTCTGCCATATACTTCCAGTTGCCTTCATCAGAGGAACGTTATTCCCGTCTACAACGATGCTGGTGATCTCTAAATCCTTCCTGATAAGGTGCTGTTCTTGCACTAATTGATTGGACGAATATTCACCGACGATTCCGACGTTAGGATAATTGCTTTCAATCTATGCTCTTGTTGCACACATATTACCGTCTGTCGGCAATGTTCCACCACCTGCGAAGGTATTAACATATTGATGCGTTGCTATTATTCCCATTTTTATTTCAGTAATAATTTTTCCAGCCGTTCCAGCCTGTCTTTCAATTCCTGATTCTCTTTTTCAAGAGTTTCAATTCTTTCGTCCTGCTCTGCACACTTAATCACGAGGACTTCGGGATAATTAACAGCCTTATAGCCGTTCTCCTTCTCTATGACGACAGAAGGATATTAACGTTCTATTTCTTGAGCAATAACGCCATATCCATGTTTCCCGTCAATATCGAACTCATATAGCTTAATTCTATTATGGGTTAATTTAATCGCGGCAATATTCTTCTTCAGTCTAACATCTGAATCGGCAAAGAATTTACTTGCCGAAATCTCCCCGGAACACACGATAGTTCCATTACTTATGGCTATCCCGCCGTCCACAGCCATCCCTCCGGCTATAATATCGATTCCGGCAGCAAATGATTTTCGCCCGGCAAACGTCTAGTCAATGGTTGTAACAACACCCGATTCAGTAGTGCTTGCCCTGGGTATCGTAGCAGATACAGGATTTGTACCCCCTTTCCTTATGATGTCTAATCGTGGCCCATAATCTGTACCGGAAGCCCAACTCGCTGCGCCAATTATATCCTCATTCAGGCCCATTTTGGCCCATGTATTCCACTTCTTAGTGTCCCCATTATAGGTTCTCATGTAGAACCCCTTACCATTATACAGACCTATTAGTTGTAATGGATAATCATTGTTGAAGCCACCTAAAGAAATGAACGGCCCGGTAGTTGGCCAGCCTTTATTCTCATATCCGAAGCCAAATATTGCTGCACCAACAAGGGAATCGGGATTTATGTCGGCTGCGGAATTTTTCGTTATTGTTTCCTCATTTACAGCGAATTGTTTCCCGTCCGGGGTGGTTATCCTGCCAGTAGCCGGGTCGAATGTCCAGTCAGCCCATGTTGTTCCAGAATCATCCGTGCCGGCAGATATAATCACCGGACTGAACTTACCCGATGGGTTGGTTAGTCCTATTGCAGCTCTTGATCCCCATCCATGATTTTTTTTAATGTAATAAGCAATCACACGCCTTACCACCTGTCCGGGGTCTACCAACACAGAGGCAGCGTTCTGCACCTGGTCGAATCTCACAGAAGTTACGCCTGTTATATCATCTGTAAAGGCTAATCGCTTCCATTCCGCCCATCCCAGTCCGTTGTATTGAGTTCGCCAATAGGGACGATCTTCTCCGCGGCCGTGTGCGATCTGGAACACCCAGCCTCCAGCAGCAGGGCTTTGATCGCTATTATTCACTTGCAATATGCTTCCATATACACTCCCGCCGGGGCGAGTTCCGCCGGATTCAGGGGTATAGCCGCCGGATACGAATCCGGCTGTATCATCTATGTTGATTGGGTAGAATACCCGTCCAAATGACATCTTGCCAAGCCCGTCTAAAGTATCGGCGTTACCTCCATTGGCCGGAAGGGATGTAGGAATCTCTGTCTTGTCGGCCTTCTTATCAAGCTCTGTTTGCATCCCGCCTATTTTGTCGTCGATTGTACCCGTAGCTTCATTCGCTTTTTCGGCGGCGGTATTGGCATTTTGCGCCGCTCCCTATGCTGTTGTTGTTGCATTATTTGCATTTGTTGCTGCTTCCCGCGCTGCGTCAGCTTCATTCTTTGCCGATGCTGCATTTGTCCGGGCTTCTTCGGCAGCAGCATTGGCGTTTTGGGTCGCCCCCTGTGCCGCCGTTGCTGCACTGTTCGCATTATCTGCCGCTCCTTGCGCTTTGCCTGCGGCCTCGTCTGCCCGTTCTCCGGCATCTGTCGCTGGCTGTCTCAACCACGCTTCATAATCTTCATAGGTTTTCCCTTCATTCCCCGGCTGTAATAGCCACACCTGAAAAGCATTATCTCCCTTAGAAGCCAGTAGCATATAATTGATATTATCACCTACCGGAGTAACTCCGGTTAATGCCTTTAACACAATATATGAGCTACCGCCATAATTAACGGTATCAAGCCGCTTGTATGTTGTATTGGCATCCCAATCACCCCGGGGGGCAAGACTTACGAATCCTAATGATTGTTTTGGCATATCTTTTATTTTTTTAAATTGTTACAAATAATTCCCCATTTTCTACATGGAAGTTAGCACCCGTATATCCGGGGTCGGTGTACATGAATAATTCTCCGGTAAAAGGATTGATATCGAATGTGGCGTAATAGATCGTATCTCCCTGTACAACCGTCCAGCCCATCAATACCCCGTCGATCATTCGCCGCGTATATTGAAAGCCGGATTGTGCCCCGATAAGAATTTGTACACCGTCATCCTCTCCCCGATTCGTAATCACGAAGGCCTGTGTATCGCTTTCTTTCAGGTCTTCCGGGAAATCTGATACAGCAGAGGGTACAAGGAAGCAACCGCATTGTTGCTCGACGAATCTATCTTCCGGCATGGTCAATAACTCCGACATGGCCGAGTTCCAGGGCTTAACCGTGTTTAAATCCTTCTGTAATTGTTCTACCCTGTCATCAAGGATGGAGCATTCCTCCTTCGTCCAGGCCCCGTCGCTGAACTTGAAGAAGGCCAGTGTAAACTCCGGGACGGTTATATTATTGAAGTTCCGGTAAGTTCCCGGCGTTGTCGTTACATAGAAGATGTTTTCCTCCGGTATTCCCGGATCAGTTACAAGGGAAGCAACCCCCTTGAACCTATAACCGCTACCCAGAGCATCAACTATACCGTTAAGGGTATCCTGTAATAACTGTCCGGTGATTTCTTCGTTCCCGTTTTTCTTGATTACCGCCGATATTGCTTCTTTAAGTTTGTTCCAGGCCGCCATGATAATTGATTAAATTGTCGTTATTATAATCGTCGTTGAAATCTCCCCTCCGGGCTTCCTGATCCGCATAGGATGATTCAAGCGTTATCTTATATACATAGAGGGGATAGTCGTTGTGGAGAATGGTTATCTCGGGAGAGCTGCCATCGCTGCGTACAATTCCCGATCCGTTGACCGTTACGTTGTCAAGGCAAAGGATCATGTTGAGCTTCCGGGCTACCCAGTTGGGAACCCCAAAGTTACCTCCGACTGTCAGAATTTTGGTTTCATAGGCATAACCGGATAATAGCCGAAGGATACAACGCTGATCCCGGAAATTTTCGGTTTCATTTTCGAAGCTATATTCCTGTGGTAAAAACATACCCGGGACACGCAAGGTAAACAGGTCATCTTCGCCGAAAATGGTGTCAAGGTCGTTAAGGCTGTTGGTGTATTTTAAAAGTACAGTGTAGTCAAGGCCGTCCGTACACACACAAAAGTCGGTGCTAAGAACAGGATCGCCTGCCGGATCGCTTGCAAAGAATGTTGTAAAGGAAGTATCTTCGGTTGTGAAGAACGGACCGACCAAAGCGTTGTAAGTGTTGGTTGTCTCATCCAACAACTTTGCTTCCAGTTCCCGGATTTCTCCCGTAGCGCTATTTTTCAGGAAAGGTTTTATCCCCGATTCAGGATCGGTAGAATACTGGATAAGCAATACATCCATACGCAGGAATCTTTGTGTGTAATTCTCATCCTGCTGGAATGGTAGTTTCCAGTCATCCCGAAAGTTCAGGGAGCTAAATTCAGATATGGTTACTGCTGGCATAATATTCTACTTCTACTACAAAGGTAGAAGGCGCGAATATTACGACATGCAAAGAAGTTGTTGGGTTTTGAAATAAGTGGGCTACAGTCATTTTAAATAAAAAGAAAACGCACACCTAAATGATAGCTGTACGTAATGTATAATTTAAACAGTATTTTTAACCAAGTTATTATGAATTATTTCTCTTGTCCTGAATCATTTTTTTCCATTGCTCATAATGCCTCAATTGACCAAAATTAAAAATATTGATAATCATATCTTTTATCGCAAAAATTCCCCATATCAAAACAAATAAAAGTAAATAAGTAATAAAATAATTCACATAATCAGCGTATAGTGAATCAAATTCACACGAGGCAAGCAATGATATTATAAATCCAAGTAATAATATCATTGCTTGAAAAAGAATGGATACAGCAAAGGTTCCGTTTACCTTCTGGAAAATTGTAACAGAAGTAGGATTCTGACCCGTAATAAATTCTAAAAATTCAGGAGTAGTAAATCCAACAATTAAGGCATATCCCCCCAAAGAAAAACCTAATAAAGGAGGAAACAATGTAATGATCAAATCAGATATCTTAATAACAAAAAACAATGATTCATTTTCCGATAATACTATAAAAGGAAAAATAACGATTGAAAGAATAAAAGGCCATAAAATAACTTTCTTTACATTCTTCCAAGTATATATTTTAAAAGCATTATGATATTATTGCTATTTTCCTTTCATGCAAATCTTTAAAAAGCTTTGCATACACATCATAAGTAACTTTACGTATGCTTGATCTCAATTTAACATTAACAATCATTAATGTTGCAGAATCATATTCTCTTGCTTTCTTAATATTAGCCATAACATATTTTTATTTTATTCTTTTCTACTCTCTTTCTAACACTTGTGTGAATGCTGGATGGGTTTCATCTCCGAAATTCCCCTTTTGTTTTTCATAAAATGTCTGAGAGCGATCTTCTGTACCATACATATCAAAAATTGGAGCCTCCGCTCCTTCTGCTGCTGCATTAGCTTCACATGTAATATTATCTCCTCCATCTTTCGCTACAACTGCTGCTGCATGATGACGACACGTCGAACGGAACGAGGGATCTTTTCCCATAAAATATGCTTCTCTAATAGCCGGATTTGCCATTTCATTAGGTGCACCCGTAGATGTTATAGAACGAAATAATTTTTGGCTGGGATCAGCCTTAGAATGTGTTAATGCAGCACCTTTTAAAGCATCCTTATTACCCGTCATAAGAAAACGTGCAAAAAATCCACAATCATTTACAAAATTACCTTCGCCTGTTCTTTTATTGTAAGGAATAGCATCGAATATATATCTGTCAAATCCACTTACAGAACCATTATACTTTAAGTAGGGATCAATTAGAGGCGGTTTACCTGTACCTTTTTTTATATCTAACATATTGTCATCGTCAATAGATGTTCTATATATTCCATTTGTAGAAGTATTATAGTCCCTCCCCACAAAATAAAGCTGGATAGGTGCCAAATTTATAGACTGAATAGTCTTTGCCATTTGTATCGAAGATAGCCTATTATCAACGATATTAAATTTTTGATTTCTGCCATTTGTCTGGGACTGTAATGGCATACTCTTTCTGTTGTAGTTTTGGCTATAAGTATTCATGGTATATTTATTTATAACAGATTTTACAAATAGTCCTCCCTTTCTTCACAGCATCAGCCTTAGACAGTTTTTGTTTGGCCGTAGAACAATTAGACAAGCCCCGGCAATTAGAGGTCTTATGGTATTTCTTTGAACTCGGCCCGTTACAGATATAAACATGTTCCACATTCTGCTAGGGTTTCTTCGTTGATACCTGGGTGGTTTGTTGTTTAGTTGTTTGCTGCTTATTATCCTGGGCGCAAAGGGAAACGGACGCGCAAAACAGGATTAGAATTAACAGATGTTTCATGATGATTGTATTTGTGATTAATTAGCCTACTAATTAATATATTTAAATAT
>OBYR01000697.1_pt1 | contig 19702 bp, 8 predicted proteins | sample 1495491 | NCBI WGS metagenome assembly OBYR01 (sample SAMEA2580206, study PRJEB22360) | human gut metagenome | biome: human gut; feature: human-associated habitat; material: faeces | place: Denmark | collected 2008/2010 | reverse complement strand
CCCCGCAACTCGGCGGGTGCTGCGTCGGCCGCGCCGCGCCCCCCAGCCTCTACCCGGCCATTCGTCCACCCGCGCCCACAGGCGGCCGAATGACAGGCGGTATGGCTTGCGCGGCTTCGCCCTGCGCCGGTCGGCCTTGCGCTGCGCGGGGCCGGCGATGTAGTAGCGGCCCGTCCACGGGCCCGTCTTCAGACGCTTCGGCCGGTACGGCCGGTAGGACTCGCTCTCGTTGGACGGGAACCGCGTGTTGCGCCTGATCTCCCTGCTGATGCCGGACGGGCCGCGTCCCAGCAAACGGGCCATCTTCCTGACGCTCGTGCCGTTGCCGACCTCGATCTGGATGACCTGGCGTTCCTCTTCCGACAGGTGCGAATATACTTTCCCCATAGGTGCAACATCCCTTCGGACTGGTTATCTGGACAATCTCCAATAACGGGTGTTGCACTTTCAATTAGACAACGGGCCAACTTCTTGTATAATTGTATGCAGTGACCTCCCGAAAAAGGGATTGCGAATCTATGAGGGGAAACAATGGGCTCGAAATCGAAGTTCGTCCGTTGCGGGTTTAACGGAGGAACAGAACAGGAATCTGGAAGGCAGCGCCATGCCTTGAAGCGTTGCCTTGCTTCGGTTATTGCTGTTTCCTTGTCCATCGTGTGCATGGTGCCTGCAGCATATGCTCAGAATATAGACGATGTGAGTAGCTCTCCTAACGCCGTAATTTCTGGGGGGGGGGGATAATACTGTCGTAGCTGCTCCTTCTGCTCGCAATGTCAACGTTGACGATAAGACGTCAGAAGAGGCCAATACATCAAACGGTGCGCCAACACCTTCCGAATCCTCAAATGGCGCGACAGACAATAAGGCGGACGACTCAGCAGAAGCTACCGCTGGCAATTCCGCTAATGATGGAGCCCAAACTCAGGTTCCAAACGATGCTTCTTCTCAAGATGCCAAGAACGATTCCTCAAATGCGACGGATCAATCGCCGGCGAAGGCCAATGTGCAGGTCGCCGCGACGGCGCTTGGCGGCCGTGACTTTGAAGGCCAGGTCACCAAGAAAATCAACGACAAGACCTACATCCTGATTGGTAACGAGCAGCAGCTGCGTGCGATTGGTTCTGGCAAGAAGGTTATTGGCCGTATCAACAAGGTCACGCAGATCTGCACGCGACAAGGACCCCTCAATTATCAGTGGGTGGACGGCACGCCGTCTTCCGAATACGCCGGTGACGCCGATCTCTCCCGTTCAGATACTTTGCGCGATGCTGATGCCTCCGACCACGACAGGGAATGCACGGCGTTAAACGTCGACAGAACCCGCACCAAGTATTACGGCGTGGGTGCTGGTGGCACGCAAACGGACTACTCCGCTGCCAACACCGGCCTGACCTATTCCGCAGACGCCAACTACCTGATCTTCCGTAACATCGACCTGTCCAAGAACGCGGCCGATACCAACAACACCGAGTGGACTCCACTCATGTTCTCCGGCACTATGCTCGGTGCGGTCTCCAATGACGGCGACACCGCAGCCAGCCTGTGGAAGGCTGTTGGTGCCGATGGCGCAAGCGTGGTTCACGCTACCGCAGCTCGGCCGGTCATCAGCCATGTGGTCGTCAATCAGAAAGATATGGTCTCTAATGTCAAAGGCGACCAGCTGGATGTCAGCAAGCGGCAGGGCATCGGCTTCTTCGCCTCGATCACGAACACGACCAAGATGAACAACAACAGTCTGGGCAGCGCCGGTACGGCCGTGGTGTCGAACCTCAAGCTGCAGGATGTGTCGGTAACGAATCATACGAGTGAATCGTATATTCCGCCGACCTTGCTCGGTATGCTCACTTCGGCAGTGGGATTACTGCTCGACACACTGTTGAAGGCGTTAAAACTATTGACATTCGGACAAGTAGATCTTGACCTCAATCTTCAAGGTCTGCTCACCCTGCACAAAGACAATCCTTCCAACCTCGCCACGGGTGCATTTGCCGGCCGTATCTACGGGGACACCAAGGTTACGGACTGCGAGGTAGCAGATGTTTCGGTATCTAGCGTAAGCCGTATGACCGGTGGTTTCGTGGGATATGTTGAGGGCGCAACCCGATACGATGCAGTCTCCGGCATCGTAGGAGCGCTCACCAATGTACTCTCGAAGATTCTGAACGTCATCCCGTTCCTCGGGCTGGGCGATTTGGTGGACTGGTTGCTGTCCGGCACGCTCGGGCTGAATGCCTTGATTCCGGTTGGCTACTACAACCCGGTTATCTCGAATAGTTCGGTGAACGGGTTCAAAAAGAACGTGGTGATCGGCAACAAGGACAACCCGCAGGCCGGCGGCTTTGTCGGTGCGCAGATTGGTGCAATCATTGAGAACTCTTCGGTGACGAGCACGAATGGTTTCACCGTGCGGGCAACGCAATATGCCGGTGGTTTTGCCGGAGTAAGTCGCAACGGCAACGTGGGCGGTCTGATTAACTCGCTTGGCGTCGACTTGCTGTCTGCGCTGCGTCCGCAGAGCCTCATCGAAAACAGTGGCCTGACGGTAAACGGTGACGATAAGATCACCGTGCAGGCCGAAGACTACGCCGGCGGCTTCAACGGTGCCATGGCCAATGCCTATGCTGTCAATGATTCGATTACGGCTTCGGTCGCCGTGACTGCCGACAGATCCCACGCCGGAGGATTCACCGGATTCGCCTCCGTGGGATGGGGCCTGGAACTCGGTACGGACGATACCACGAAGGCATCGCTGTTGAAACAGCTCACCAAGGCTGTGACTAAATTGCTGAGCGGCAGCAATAACGGTGCAGGAGAACTGCTATCCATCGTCGGTGTGAATCCCTCCGTGATTCTCGGCACGCAGATGAAGGGCTCCCTCACCGTTAAGGCTGGTGGCGATTACGCGGGCGGTCTCGTGGGCGAAGGATCGGGTACGGTGATCGGTGATTCCTCGCAGAACCGCCTTCAAAAACTCACATTCTGGAAGTACAACAATCATCGTGACTTCCCTCAGCAGCGCTCCACCACCATAGAAGGCCTTGAATCGGTCACGGCCACGGGCTCCTACGCGGGTGGCATCGCCGGCAATCTGCAACCGACAACGGTAGCTGGGTTGCTCAACAGTGTGGTGAAAATTGGCGATATCGCCACGCTCAAGAAGTTCGACCAGTTTGCCGCGTTCACCGTGGAGAACATGTCTGTCACCGCTCCGGCATCCGGTTTGACGGTGAAGGCCGGTTCATACTATGCGGGCGGTGCCATCGGATGCGCCACCGGTGGTGACGTGACCAACACGAACCTTACCAATCTGGCCACGGTCACGGCCAAGGGAGAAGCCGGCGGTTTCATCGGCTTCTCCGGACCAGGCGACGCCGTTGGTGCCGGCGGGCTCAATGTGCTTGGGCTTATCAAGCTTTCCGGTCTGCTATCGGTTGCCCAATATTCTTCGGTTGCAGTCACTTCATCGAATGTGAACGGCATCGCCAACGGATTCACGGTCAAGGCGACCGGCAAGAACGAGAACAACGAGACCGCCGATTACGCTGCGGGCGGCTTCTACGGCCAGGCCAACAGCACCAAGACCCGCGAAAGCCATGTGACGAACCTCAAGTCGGTCACGGCCGATACCAGCACATCCGATGGCATAGCGGGTGGCTTCGTGGGCTTCTCCACCACCGGCGGCCTCGCCGACGCACTTAGCAACGCCGATGATTCCAGCGTATTGGACAACCTCATCAAGGGCGGACTGCTGTCCGTGAACGACCTGCTCGGTGCCATGCCGTATCTGATTCCAAGTTATACGGATACCACCGTGACATACGTCAACGGCGGTTATGTCGAAGGCGATATCGCGGGCGGCTATGCGGGAAACTTCCAAAGCGGCAAAGTCAATCAGTTCTCCGAAACCGATCTCAAGAACGACTCAACGCTGGCCGGTGTACAGTCCCGCGTGCAAACCAACCCCGTGGCCGTTGTCAACCTCGACCATGTGACCGGCGGCGCATACGCAGGCGGTTTCGGCGGCAAGGTTGTCTCCGGTGCGCTCGCTTCGGCTGGCAACGGCGGCCTGAGTTTGCTCGGCAAATTCGGTACGGTGGATCTCGCCAACCTGCTGCAGGTGGTGCAGGGCTATGTGCCGTTCATCTCCTACGCAGGTGTGCATTCCGATGCCACCACCGTGGAGACCACCAGCGGCAACAAGATTTCCGACCCGGATGATCCCGGCTTCACCGTCTCCGCCACCCGACTTGACCAATCCGATACGCAATCCGGTTCCGCCGGCGGCTACATCGGCTACGGTTCCGGCGTGCAGGTATCCCATTCCAGCGTGACCCAACTGCGCCACACCGACGTCAAGGCACCGAAGAATCTGGAAACCACCGGATCCATCGACGACACCTATCTGAGCAAAGACAGCTCGTATGCAGTCACCGCCGCTCGGTATGCCGGCGGCTACATCGGCAAAATGGACATCGGCTCGGCGGCAGCTGTGGGCGGTGGCCTGAGACTGCTCGGCAAGAACGTCAATCTCAACGATGTACTCAGTGTGCTGGATGTCGTCGTCTCGACGATTGAACACTCCGATGTGACTGGCGGCATCGGCGGATACTCTGTTCTGGCCAGCGCCGCAGATCATAGGAATGCCAACAATGAGCCCGATCCACTGGGTATGGCTGGTGGTTTCGCCGGAGACATCGAAGGCGGCCACATTCAGGACTCGAGCTCTCATGAGTTCGTATACATCATCGGCCAGGTTTCGGCCGGCGGTTACGTGGGCGCCATGCAGCCGGGAGCCGTGGCGAACGTGCTTGGTGACGGCAGCGTGCTCAAGAAGCTTGCCAACCTCGACAACCTGCTCTCGCTCGTGCAGGACTTCACGCCGACGATTCGCAACAGCTCGACCGATGCCGCAGTGTGCGGCGGCGCGGTGCGTGCCCAGGCGGCATCGGATACGACCACACGCCGCGGCATGGCCGGCGGCTATGCAGGTCGTAATCGTGGCGGTCATATCTGGGGCAACAACACAGCAGCGTGGAAGCAGGAGAATACCGGCGGCAAATACAACGGGCCGCAGCGCGTAGCCTACGCCGCGCGCATCCGCAGTGTATACGGTGCCGAAATCGCCGGCGGTTACACCGGCTTCATGGAAGCGGCCGATACCGCTGAAGGCGGTTCGCTCTCCTTGCTCGGCGGTCTCATCAAGGCCGGCAACCTCGCCGGCGTGCTGTCCGTGGTCTACCCGACCGAGGAGCACACGAAGGTCACCGGTCCGCTGCGCAATATGAGCTACGACCAGTGGAAGACGTGGGTCGACAACATCGGCAAGTACGGTGCGTATGGCAAGGAATTTACCGAGGTAGCTACGGGCGATGGTGCGGGCTCTGTTACTGATCAGGATTCCCTGGACAAGTTCCTCGAATCCTACATCTTCGGATTCAACGTCGTCACAGGACGTGCGGAGTATCGGACCGGCGCGAACCTGCATGATTCCGGCGTCGCCGGCGGACACGTCGGTCTGATGCGCACCGGCACGATCACCGATGGCCAGTCGATGGATGTCAAGACCGTCTCTGCCATGCGTGCGGCAGGCGGTTATGCGGGCACGATGGAATCCGGCTCGGCATCCTCGTTCGGCTCTATCCAACTATTCGGCGACAAAGGCATCAAACTTGATTTGGGACAGATGCTCGACGTGGCACAGGTATTTGTGCCCGTCGTCAAATCTTCGAGCGTGGCCGGCTACCGCAAGGGTATGAAGGTCGTGGCCACCGGTGAAGACATCACGCACGGTACCGGTAATGCCGGAGGCTATGCCGGTCTCGCGGTCGGTGGCCAGATCTGGGGCGATCTCGACCAGAACGGCCAGAAGCTTGTCGAGGGTGTCACCGCTGCCGGTGCCAACGTTTCCAACCTGCGCAAGGTGGAAGGGCGCAACAATGTCGGCGGATTTATCGGCGTGGCCACTGCCGGTGCGGTTGCGGATGTGGACACCAATGCGTCCGAGGGATTCCTGCAAGGAATCCTCGACTCGCTGGTATCGAACCCGGCAAGTCTGGTCAGCGTATTGCAGGCCACGGTTACGACGATTCGCGGTGCGCATGTGAGCTCGGATGACCCGGCATGGGGATACACGGTCGACGGCGCATATGAGAGCAAGGACGATAAGGGTAATACCACAACCAAGTATGCCCTGAACGCCGGCGGTTTCGCTGGTTCGTTGCAGGCCGCGATCCTCGGTGACAAGGATTCCGCCAAAGGCACCGGCAGTGAAGCGGATCCGAACAATGACCCGGCTTCTCTTACTGTTAACGGGCTGCGCGCTGTTGAAGGCGGGCAATACGCCGGTGGCTTCTTTGGCCTTGCTGATGTATCCAGCGTCGCTTCCGTCGGCGGCGGCGAGGCCGGCGATAAGCAGGATACCAACCTGCTGCTCAAACTGCTCAAGGTCGGCAACGTGGGCGTGCTCGAAGCATTCCGCACCTTCATCTATGACGGTCAGGTCAACGGTGTGAGCGACGGTATCCAGATTGTCGCCCATGATTCCACCACAAAGGGCATGCTTGACTCGAAGCGTTACACCGGTGCGGCCGGTGGCTTCGGCGGTGGACTGATCAATGGCTCTGTCAAGCAGTCCGCGGTCACCAACCTCAACAGTGTGACCGGCGTGAACTACGTGGGCGGCTTCATCGGGCATCTCGGCAAATCCGGCACGGTCGCCGCCGACAATGCACAACTCGGCACGGATGCGCTCAATCTGCTTGGTGCTACGGCCGGCGTACTTGACATCTGGGGCTCGCACGTTGGCGATTCGCGCGTCACCGGCATCCCGGACGGTTATACCGTCACCGCCACACACCATGGCGACAATTACGGCAAAGCCACCGACAAGGCTACCGGACGTGAGGTCGCAGGCGGTTTTGTTGGATACGTGGATTTGGCCAGGGTGAAGGGCTGCACGTCTGACAATCTCAAGAAGGTCACTAGCGGTGAGATTGCCGGCGGATTCGTCGGTGAAACCAGCCGTGCCTATTTGGTTGACGCGAAGGTCAACTCTGTACTTGTGGAACTGCTGCTGCAAGTGGTGAACGCGCTGGTCAAGCTCCTGTACCTCGACAAGGCGGAACAGGTCGGCGTCATCGATTTAGGCAAGTGGTTCCCGGCCATCTTCGGCAAGGTATTCGATCTCAAGGTGCTTTCGGAAGGCAACGTGCTGTACGTGAACCTGTTCGGACTGAAGGTGAGCGTTGCTCTGTCCAAGGCTGATGATGAAAACCAGCAGCAGACCGACGTGGCGATTGTCACCATCGGCGACAGCGTCATCAAACTGCCTTGCAGCAAAGACGGCATTGATATGGATGGGTCGGGCAGCAACCTGACCGTCCAGCTCATCAAGGGCAACCGTACTCGCGTGGAACAGTCCACCGTAACGGGCATCGCCAGTGGCTATGACGTGTTCGGCGGAGGGGCAACTCAGGATACCGACGGTGTGAAGGATCTTTCCACAGGCTACACGGGCGGCTTCGCCGGACTGAACGACGAGGGCGTGCTGGCAGACGACCACATGGTCTACGCCGACACGATCCGCGGTGCCAGCGGACTGGTCGACCCGTTCTCGAACACCAAACTCAAGTCCGTATGGGACTTCAACACCATGAGCGACATCCTCGGACCGGTCGATGAAGGCAACGGCGGCAAGGCATACAACACCTATCGCATCTACCGCAAGGCGGCCGCGAACGCCGGTGAGGCCCGCACCTCCGCACAGGACGGCAACAAGATCTTCTCGCAGAAGAACACGGCAGACGATGCGCTGAACACCGGACTCGATCGTTGGGAAGTGAAGCTGTTCGACGTGGTCAACACATACGACAGCAGCGCTGTGCACAGCTCCGCATCCGGCGACGCCGGCACCACTTGGGTCGGCATTAAGGACGCCGTGGTCAACTCCACGGACGGCAGCACCAAGACGAAGCTCGATGCCTACCAGTCCCCGGCCAAGGCAGTGCTCATGCTCGACGCGACCGTGACCGACAACAACGGCGGACTCACCCCCGAACCGGACGACGGCCAGGATCCGTGCGGCAAGGACGGTTGCCGAACCATTGACCTGACCGTCCAGAAGGTATGGAAGGACGGCAACCTCGAACGGCCGCAGTCGGTCGAACTGAAGATCGCCGCGCACTATACCGATGGCAGTGGCAATACGGTGACGCCGCAGACGATTCAATGCTTCGGCGCGGATTGCACAACCGTGACGCAGAAGAATCCATGGACGGTGACGTTGGACTCCTCCGATGCCTCTTCCTGGAGCAACACCTGGCGCAAGGTGATTCAAGGACTGCCGGTCGCATTCGTGGATGGACAGGATGCCAACGGCAAGGACATCGTGCGTTACTACACGTACACCGTGGAAGAAACCGCCGTGACCTATAAGGACGGCGATACCGCCAAGACCATCAAGCCCGCGGAGGCCGGATACCAAGTATCGGTCTCCTACAACACCAAGGAACGCGTGGCCATTGTTACCAATGCGGCGTTGCTTCCGGATACGGGAGGCGCGGGCACGATGTGGTTCCTGATGTTCGGCTTGCTGCTTATGGGAGCTGGCGTGGTCTATTACGTGCGTAATCAACGCGTTCAATCCGGCACAGTCCGCTCGGGCTCCAGCCGTGTACGAAAGCGAGGTGCCCATGCCTCGTGACGACCACATAGACAAACCGTACCTGCCAAACAGAAAAGATTCCATCTAGAGAAAGGAACAGTAATGAAATCACTGATGAAAAAGGTTTTCGCTGCCGCCGCGGCGATTGCCACCGTATTTGGATTGGCTGCGACGACAGTCGCCACGGCCAACGCAGCGGGTGGTAATGCCACGCTGACGGTCAGCACTAAAGACGCGAAGTTCGCCGGTAAGACCGTGAACGCCTACAAGATGTTCTCCGCCACCGTGAGCAGTGACGGCGGGGCTGTCTCCCACACGTTGAATGACGCGTGGAAGCCGTTCTTCAAGAACTCCGTCGGACTAACTGATGTTACCGACGCGAACGTCAACGATAAAGCAAACGACTACGTATCCAAGCTGAAAGATAGTGCCTTGACTGCTTTCGCTGCCAAGGCATCGAACTGGGCGCAGAACACGGCCAACAGCATCACGGCTGACGCGACCGCTACGGTATCTAAGATTGCTGCCACGGACGGTAAGTACACTGCGACGTTCACTGGTCTCGACTACGGCTACTACGTGGTCGCTGTGCCGGGTGCGACCGTGGCTGACACCAATAGTCAATACGCCGCGCTAGTTCGCGTTCATAGCACCACGGTGAGTGTCGACATTAAGGGCGCCCTGCCTACCGTTGACAAGAAGGTACAGGTAGACGGCACTGGTAAGGACGCCACCGACGCGAAGATCGGTGATACCCTGAAGTTCACCCTGACTTCCACCATTCCGGACATGTCCGCCTATAACACCTACACCTTCAACTTCAAGGATACGTTGTCTAAGGGCCTCACCTTTGGACAAGTCGATTCCGTTAAGGTCGGAGATACGGCACTGACCACGGACACTGACTACACCGTCGCCACTGCTCCTGCGGACAACGGCAAAACGCTTCTTACTGTCACCATGAAGAACTTCAAGAACCAGCAGGCCAATGTCGGCAAGAAGATCACCGTCACCTACACGGCCACGCTGAACAAGGATGCTGTTGTGGGCGGTGCTGGTAACGTCAACTCCGCAACGATTCAGTACTCCAACAACCCGAGCACCAATGGCACCGGTGAGTCCGAACCCAGCAAGGTTCGTGTCTTCACTTATGGCTTCACCGTCGATAAGTACACTGGTAAAAATTATGATGATACCGCTACTCGACTTGCTGGTGCTGAGTTCACACTCGCACATAAGGGCGGCACTGCTATTAGCTTCGTGAAAGTCGCTGATAGTGCGACCCAGAACGCTGTATACCGTGTAGCTAAGGCTGATGAGGCAGGTGCTACGACGACTATCACCACTCCTGCAAACGGTAAGGTTGAATTCCGGGGACTGGAGAACGGCGAGTACACGCTCACCGAGACCAAAGCGCCGGCCGGCTACAACAAGCTTGCCAGCGCCATCGGTGTGAAGGTCAATGGTTCGAACGACGGCACCGACACTACGAATGCCACCGTCAACATCACCTACAACAACGACAACAATGACACCACTTACGACCAGACCGCATCGAACGGCGTTATCCCGGTCCAGAACAAGTCCGGTGCTATCCTGCCTGGCACTGGTGGCATGGGCACCATCGCCTTCACGGTGATCGGTGTGCTGGTCATCGCGCTCGGCGTTGCCTGGACTCTCAAGCGCAAGAACGCCTGACGAGCATGGCCGTGTTTTGGGCGTGAAAGGCATACGCCTGCTGCGCCCAAAACATGGTTTCCTCGCGAAAAGAACGCTCGATGAAACGACTGCGCAACATCCTGCCCTTACTGGTCATTCTCGGTGGAATGCTCATTCTGTTCTATCCGACGATCAGCAACTTCCTCATTATGCGCAACGCCAGCCGCGCCGTAAATAACTACGACGCCAGCGTTGAAGCATTGAGCCAGGAACAGTACCAGAAGGTGCTGGATGCTGCGCACGCCTATAACGAAAAGCTCGCCCAGAACGATGCGGGAGAGACCGACGCTCTTGCCAGTGCCGTCAATTCCGCATCCACGGACGAGGAATACAACAGTCTGCTCAATATTGACGGTGACGGCATGATGGGATACATCACTGTGCCTAAGCTCGAGGAGACCTTGCCGATTTATCACGGCACTTCCGAGAAAGTGTTGCAATCCGGCATCGGACATCTCGAACAGACCTCACTGCCAGTTGGTGGCGCGTCCACTCATGCGGCGCTGTCTGGCCACCGGGGCTTGCCCACGGCAAAACTGTTCACGGACTTGAACCTTATGAAAAAAGGCGACAAGTTCTACATCACAATACTTAAAGATACGTATGCGTATCAGGTCGATAAGATCACTACCGTTCTGCCGACCGATACCAAACAACTGGCAATTGAGCCCGGCAAGGATTTGGTCACGCTCATCACTTGTACGCCGTATGCGGTCAATACGCATCGGCTGCTGGTGCGTGGCCATCGCATCCCATACACGCCGCAGCAGCAGGATGACGCCAAATCCACGTTCCACGTGGACATTCCGCTGCAGTACTTGTTGCCGTCTCTTGCACTGATTGCCTTGCTCATCGCATGGCATTTATGGCAGCGTCATGAGCGGCGACGCCGGCAGAGTGGGAGCGCCAAGGTCGCATCTGGTGATTCTGACTCTGCGGATATCGAGCCGGACGGTGACTTGCCTCCTCAGCCAGACAGTACAAATAGCCAATCACATTCATCATGGCGGAAAGGACCGGGCAGACATGTTAGACCTGCATAGCGGAAGCGAGTATGGTGCGGCGCGCATTGCTGCCATGATTGCCGCCGCCGTTACTATCGTCCTCACTGTTCTTGCAGCCTTCGGCTCTATGGTGCCGTATGCGCAAGCTGATTCTTTCGGCGCTCTCACCATCAATGCCGTATGGGGCCGAGACACGGCTTCGCCCAAATTGCTTGCCGGCGATACCTATTCCATCGTGCGCGTCGCCACCGTCACAACGAACAATGATGGTAGCGTCTCCTCATATAAAACCGTCGGCGATTTTTCCGGCCTCACTGCCGATTGGGAACGCCTGACATCAAGTGAATATCACGATGCTGCCAAGAAGTTCGCTACGCACGCGGCGAAAAACAAGCTGTACCAGCATTCCGGCACCACTAACGTAGCTGGTCAGCTCACTTTCCAGAATCTGCCGCTCGGCCTATATCTGGTCTCCCGCACGAGTTCGGCGAAAGCCAACAAAGCATACGACTGTGATCCGTTCCTCATCTCGATTCCTGGCAGTGGAGGCACATCCGCTGATCTCAACATCACAGTAGAGCCGAAATTTAGCACTGGAACTCCTGTTGCCCCGCCCGAAGATAACCCGAGCGAGGAGCCGGGCAATCCTGGCCTTATCGGTCGTACGGGTGCCGCCGTAGGCAGCATTGCCGCGGCAGCGGGGCTCATGTTACTTGTTGCGTTCATTTTGTTCAGATTGCGCATGAGGCGCCGCATACGGGACGTCAATTCGGCCGGCAAATCCCATACAGATGATTTATTCGTATGCGAGAATAACGCGCCGAAGTCGCCGCTACTCGCTGCACTTCCCAAGCACCACGTAGAATCGAACACATGGAGTTGAACGATTTGCCTCAGATGGATCCGCGCGCGCTGAAGGCCACGTCCGTCAAAGCCGAAGACGAACATGCCAGTTCAGCTGAGCCGCAAGCATTGAAGATCACCGCCGCCAGCTCGAACCCGAAGATGTTCACGCTGCCCTGGCATAAGCCCCTGGCCACCTGGCCCGAGGACCTGCTGGCCAACCTGCCGCGAGGCATCTCCCGCCACGTGGTGCGTTTTGTGCACGTGGGCGACGAGGTCTACGCGATGAAAGAGATCACCCGTCAGGTCGCCGAGCGCGAGTATGAGATTTTGCGCCGACTGCAGAAGCTTGAGTTGCCGACCGTCACCCCGATTGCCGTGGTCACCGGTCGTCATGACCGCAACGGCGAACCGCTGGAAGCGATTCTGGTCACCCGTCACCTGAAGTTCTCACTGCCGTACCGCGCGCTGTTCGCCCGCAATCTCCAGCCGGATACTGCCGAGCGTTTGATCGACGCCCTTGCCGTGCTGCTGGTTCGCCTGCACTTGGCCGGCTTCTACTGGGGCGATGTGTCGCTGTCGAACGTCCTGTTCCTGCGTGATGCCGACGCGTTTTCCGCCTTCCTGGTGGACGCCGAAACCGGTGATTTGCAGGTGCAGCTTACCGATGGCCAGCGTGAATACGATATCGACTTGGCTCGCACCAACATCATCGGTGAATTGATGGATTTGGCTTCTGGCCGTCTGCTGCCGAGCGACGTGGACGAGATCGAGGTGGGCAACCGTCTGGTCGACCGCTACCACTCGTTGTGGAGCACGCTGACCGACACCGACAAGTTCGGCCCGGATGAGATGTGGAAGATCGAGCAGCGCGTCAACAAGCTCAACGACCTGGGCTTCGACGTGGACGAGCTGGAGATGAAGACCGCCGAGGACGGCAAGCGCGTGCTGGTCCGCCCGCGCGTGGTCGATGCCGGCTATGCGTCGCGCAAGCTTCTGCGACTGACCGGTTTAGATGTGCAGGAGAATCAGGCGCGGCGTCTGCTCAACGATCTGGATGCGTACCGTGCCTCCACGTGGCGTGAAGGCGAGGAGTTGGAGATCGTCGCCACCGATTGGATGCGTGAGGTGTATGAGCCGACCGTGCGTATGATTCCACGTGAATATCGTTCGCAGATCGAGCCGGCACAGTTCTTCCATGAGGTGCTGGATCACCGCTGGTTCCTTGCCGAGAAGGCCGGCCACGACGTGCCGATGGGCGAGGCTGTGGAAAGCTACATCCAATCCGTGCTGCCGAACTACAAGCTGGATGACAAAGCCGTGAACGAGCTCAACGCTGAAGCGGATTCCGGCGTGGTCGACGATGAGGCGAATTACGACAAGCCCATCGACGATGATGATTACAATCCCGACGACGATCCTGATGCCGCGGTGTGGAGCCACTGATATGTGGAGCTGCTGAGCGAAACCGGACGGGGTGGTGCGCCGATTGCGGCGGCCACCCCGATTTTCGTTCCGCTCGATGACCCCGCCGGCAGCAGGGGGGGGAGATATGGGTATTACTTCGTGGCGGCTGCCGCTGCTTCGCGGCGGGCGCGGGCGACCGCGTACAGGCTGATACCGGCTGCGACCGAGGCGTTCAGAGACTCCACCATGGACGTGATCGGAATGCCGGCGATCGCGTCGCACGACTCGCGCACGAGTCGGCTCAGTCCCTTGCCTTCTGAACCGAGCACGACGATCAGCGGATCGGTCTCGAAACCGGTTTCGCCGACCAGCTTATCGCCGCCGCCGTCTAGGCCGACCGTGTAATATCCACGTTCACGCATGCTTTCGATGGCCTTGGTGAGGTTCACCACGCGAGCCACCGGGATATGCGCCGCGGCACCGGCCGATACCTTCCACGCGGCAGCGGTGACCGAAGCAGAACGACGCTCCGGCAGAATCACGCCGTTGGCACCGAAGGCGGCGGCCGAACGAATCACCGCACCCAGGTTCTGCGGGTCGGTCACGCCGTCGAGCGCGATGAACAGTGGGCGTGCGTTGATGCGCGCACTCGGCGAATTCACCACGTCCATGGCCTTGGCCTTGCGCTCGGCGATATCCGCCAGCTCGACGAGAGACGAATACTGGTACGGCTGCACTTTGAGCACGACGCCCTGATGGTTCGACGACCGGGCGATGCGATCCATTTCCAGACGGTCGGCCTCCAGCAGGTGCAGGCTTTGTGCGCCGGCGAGCTTGATGATCTCGCGTGTACGGTCATCATGCTCGATACGTGTCGCGATATACAGCTGCATGCTGGGGACGCCAACGCGCAGCGCCTCCAGCACGGCATTGCGTCCGATGACCAGATCGTCCGAATCGGACGTGAACTTCGCGGCGCGACGGCGGGCTGCCAGTCGCGGATCTGCCATCTTGCGACGGTTCGTCGCCTGCTTGGCCTTGTATGCCTTGTGATACACGCGATCCTCGGCTTTGGGCGTCGGCCCCTTGCCGCGTAGCGCATTGCGGTGTTTTCCTCCCGACCCCTTGGTCGGACCTTTCTTGATTGCCATACGTGCCATTGTCCCAGACCCCCACGCCAAACAGCCATTCGCGGCGCGCGAATCGCCCCAATCTCCTGAGAGACTCGGTTTGCGTTCCTAAGTGCGCGCCGGAACGCCGAGTGCGCGAACATAGGAACGCAGATCGCATAGTTTGCGTTCCTAAGTGCGCAGAGTTGTCGTTTCGGCGCACACTTAGGAACGGAACGCAGCTCGTCCGGTTCCGAAGCCGCCGGAGTTTCTTGCCTTGGCACGTATGATGAATGCAGGATCGGGCGGCGTCATTCACACCCGGAGAGCCAGAAGGCCTTGCGATGGTCGATGTGAGCAGGGAGTGCTGCGAGCGGTATTTCGGCATGGACGACGAACTGTTCGATTACACCATGACGACGCTCCGCTGGCTGCTCGCGCTGTGTGAGCGTGTCGCCTGAAATCGTTCGCGGAATGCGGATATTTGGACAACACGTAAAGGGCTGTTTCGCCAAGCGATGACGGGTTTGTGGAATAATGGCAACAGTATGCATCGGCAGCAGTTGCGCCGGTGCCCATAACCGCGCAGCTTTATCGAGATGACCGGGGGAGGGGACGATCCCGGTGATTGTGAGGGCTGACTACTCCGCGGCTATATCAAGGAGACCATTATGGTTGATCACACAAATGATCAATCCACAGGCGTGCAGTCGCAGGAAGGCCTGCTTCACGACGTCGATCCCAGCTTGACCGAGGCGAACGAAGTCGCCAAGGCGCTGGATGTGGATACCAATACCGGCCTGAGTTCCGCCGAGGCGCAGCGCCGGTTGGAGAAATTCGGCCCGAACCAGTTGGCCAGCGCGCCGCCCGTACCCAAGTGGAAGAAGTTCCTGGCGCAGTTCCAGGATCCGCTGGTGTACCTGCTGCTTGCCGCCACTGTCATCTCACTGATCGCATGGTTCATCGAGCGCTCACACGGAACGGCCGGCGAAGTGCTGCCGTTTGACGCCATCGTCATCATCCTGATCCTGATCGTCAATGCGGTGCTGGGCTATATTCAGGAGGCCCGTGCCGAGCAGGCGGTGGAGGCGCTCGCCCAAATGACGGCACCGCAGACCTCCGTGCTGCGTGACGGCAAAATCGTGCACATCAACACCGCCGACGTGGTTCCCGGCGACATCGTGGTGCTTGGCGAAGGCGATACCGTCTCCGCCGACGGGCGTCTGTTCGCCGCCGCGTCGCTGCGCATCGCCGAGGCGAGCCTGACCGGCGAATCCGTGCCGGTGGGCAAGAAGCCCGACACGCTCGACTCCGCCAAGGCGCTGGGCGACCGCACCAATATGATTTTCAACGGCACGTCCGTCACTCAGGGCACCGGCCGCGCGATCGTGACCGGGACCGGCATGAACACGCAGGTCGGCAAGATCGCCGACATGCTGTCGCAGACCGATGACGAGGATACCCCGCTGCAGAAGGAGATGACCCACGTCTCCAAGATCCTGGGCATTGCCGTGTGCATCATCGCGGCCGTCGTGCTCGTCGCGCTGTTCATCACGCAGGGCTTCCACAAGATGCCCGACGATCTCATCGACTCGCTGCTGCTGGCCGTTTCGCTGGCCGTCGCCGCAGTGCCGGAAGGTCTTGCGACGATTCTGACGGTTGTTCTCGCGCTCGGCGTGCAGCGCATGGCCAAGCACAACGCCATCGTCAAGAAGCTGAGCTCCGTGGAAACGCTGGGATCCGCTTCGGTGATCTGCTCCGACAAGACCGGTACGCTCACGCGTAACGAGATGACCGTCGAGCGCATCGTCACCCCGAGCGGTGAAGTGCAGCTCACCGGCACCGGTTACGAGCCCAAGGGCAAGATGCTGGGCATGGGTGGCGACGCCATCGAGGAGAGCGCTCCGGTCAACGCCGAAGCCCTGCGCACCATCGCCGTCGGAGCGTTTGCCAACGACGGTGACTTGCGTCAGAACGATGCCGGCCAGTGGGAGATCGTCGGCGACCCGACCGAGGTGTCGCTCGTCGTCGCCTCCCGCAAGATCAAGGCCGACCGCGCCCTCGGCAAGCTCGACCGTGTGGCCGAGGTTCCGTTCACGTCCGAGCGCAAGCGTATGGCCGTGATCGGCAAGGACAGCAGCGACAACGGCAACCTGAGCGTATATGCAAAGGGCGCGCCCGATGTGCTGCTCGGCTACTGCACGCGCATCGCGGTTGGCGACGCCGTCCGCCCGATGACCGAAGGCGACCGCCAGGAGATTCTCGCGACCGTCGAGCGTCTGTCCGGCGAGGCATACCGCACGCTGGGTGAGGCGTACCGCCCGCTCGGCACCACATCCCTGGCCGATATCCCCGGCATCAAGACCAATGCAGCCGGCCAGGTGACCGACATCTCCGAGCAGAGCGACGTCATCGAGCGTGACCTGATCTGGGCCGGCATGGTCGGCATCATCGACCCGCCGCGCACCGAAGTGCGTGATTCCGTGGCCGAAGCGCATCGCGCCGGCATCCGCACGGTGATGATCACCGGCGACCACCCGCTCACCGCGGCCCGCATCGCTTCCGATCTGGGCATCATCGAAAAGGGCGGCAAGGCCCTCACCGGCGATCAGCTCGACGCGATGCCCGACGAGGCGGCGTTCGACAAGGCGACTTCCGAGGTCTCCGTGTACGCCCGCGTGGCCCCCGAGCACAAGCTCAAGATCGTGGAGTCGCTGCAGCGCCAGGGCAACATCGCCGCCATGACCGGCGACGGTGTCAACGACGCCCCGGCCGTCAAGTCCGCCGACATCGGCGTGGCGATGGGCATCACCGGCACCGAGGTGACCAAGGAATCCGCGAAGATGATTCTCGCGGACGACAACTTCTCCACCATCGTCGCCGCCGTGCGCGAAGGCCGTGTGATCTTCGACAACATCCGCAAGTTCCTGCGCTACCTGCTGAGCTCCAACGTGGGCGAGGTGTTCACCGTGTTCGGCGGCGTCATGCTCGCCGGCGTGCTTGGCATCACGCAGCCGGGAACCACCGGTGTCGCCGTGCCGCTGCTTGCCACGCAGCTGCTGTGGATCAACCTGCTGACCGACGCCGCCCCGGCGCTCGCGATGGGTGTCGACCCGCAGACCGATGACGTGATGGCACGCAGCCCGCGCAAGCTCACCGACCGCGTGATCGACAGGGACATGTGGATCGATATCGCGTTCATCGGCATCATCATGGCGGCCGTCACCTTGATCGGCATGGACATGCACCTTGAAGGTGGCCTGTTCACCGACCGCTCCATCGGCGGCACCCACGAATTCCAGATGATCGAGGCCCGTACGATGGGCTTCACGATTCTCGTGTTTGCGCAGCTGTTCAACGCGATCGCATCGCGTTCCGCACGTCAGTCCGCGTTCGTCGGCCTGTTCTCCAACAAGTGGCTGTGGGGGGCGATCGGCCTGTCTGTCGTGCTGCAGCTCGTGGTGATCTACGTGCCGTTCCTCAACTCCGCGTTCGGCACCACGCCGCTCGGACCGTGGGCATGGGTCGAGTGCATCTGCCTCGCCGCGGTCGTACTGATCGCCTCGGAAATCTACAAGGCGATCATGCGCGTCATCGACCGCAAGCGCGGCATCATGGCATAACAATGCCATAAGCCTCCACCGGCGTCAGGGCTCCCGCTCTCCACATCGGAAAACGGGAGCCCTTCTCATACCCCGGAATCGCTGAATATGCGGTGACATGACGGAACGATGTCGTAGCATCGGAGGCGAACCATATATCAATGGCACGTTCCGAAGGGATTCGCAATGTCACTCATCGAACAATTCCATGGCGCCGCCGCCGATGGAACGGAACTCACCGCTATTTATGCTGAGCAGCCGGCTGCTGATGTGGCGTTCGCGCTGATCTTCGCCGGTCACGGTCTTCCGCGCTTCGTGCACTGGGGCCGCCCGCTCGCGGCGCCGGGAACCGTACTCGCCGCATACGACGCCCTGCGGCCGCAGCGCGTGTCCGGCGCGCTGGACGAGACCACCTGGCCAAGCATCATGCCCACGCAAAGCGAGTCGTGGATAGGGGCACCGCGACTGGATATCCGGCGCGCCGGCGTAACGCCGTTCTGTGCATTCACGGTGACCGGCATCGCAATCCGTCAGGACGAACGCCAAGGCGTTGACGTGTCCGACGGCGTGGACGGTGCCGCGCATACCGTCACACAACAGGTGCCGGTCGTCACCGTGACCGCGTCGGATACCGAGCAGGGCGTGGAACTGTCATGGACGGCCGAACTGTTGCCCGGCGGACTGATCAGACAGCGCACCACGCTGCGTAATCTTCCAGCCGGTAATCTTCTGACCGGTGACTTGGAAGTCGGTAAAGTCGAACTCGGCTTCCCGCTCCCGGCACTTGCCACGGAGATACTCACCACCACCGGCCATCATCTGCGCGAACGCAGCCCGCAGCGGCAGCCGCTGACCGAAGGACGCTTCGAGAAGGTCTCGATGGCGGGGCGCCCAGGTTTTGACGCTTCTCTGTTGCTTTCCGTGGGCGAGCCCGGCTTCGGGTTCGAGCATGGCGAGGTCTATTCGGTGCATGTGGGCTGGAGCGGCAATTCCGTGCTGTCGGCAGAGCGTCAGCCGTATACGACCGGTCTGATTGGCGGCGGCGAGGTGCTGCTCGGCGGCGAGGCCACGCTCGCCCGCGGCGAAACGTACACCACCCCGTGGCTGTACGGGTCGTACGGTGACGGGCTCAACGAGGTGGCTGCGAGATTCCATGATTACGTGCGCTCCTGTCACCCGGATCTCGCCGTCAAGCCGCGTCCGGTGATTCTCAACACGTGGGAGGCCGTGTATTTCGACCATGACTACGACACGTTGAAGGCTCTGGCCGATAAGGCCGGGGATTCCGGCGTCGAACGGTTCGTGGTGGATGACGGCTGGGTCGGCCCCCCCCCCGACCGCCCACAGTCGGGATTG
>OBYR01000689.1_pt1 | contig 20189 bp, 19 predicted proteins | sample 1495491 | NCBI WGS metagenome assembly OBYR01 (sample SAMEA2580206, study PRJEB22360) | human gut metagenome | biome: human gut; feature: human-associated habitat; material: faeces | place: Denmark | collected 2008/2010 | reverse complement strand
ACCAAGGTCAGCTTACAGTCAGTCCCGAAGATGCGACTGACAAGACTGTTAGCTATGCATCCAGTAAAACATCGGTCGCTACTGTCAACAGTAGTGGCGTAGTAACTGGCGTTTCTGAAGGCTCTGCAACCATTACCGCAACAACACACGATGGCAGTAAAACCGCAAGCGCGACAGTAACAGTCACTGCCGCTTAAAAAGACAGGGTCGCCAAAGAAATCAACAGTATGGGTAAAGCTCAGGCGGCCATTAGGAGGAAATCATGAGCAACGTAATTAATTTAGATGACGTACTAGCAACTAAGCAGGACTTTACCTATAAGGGTGAGACGTACACGTTCCGTTTCTCAGACAAAATGCAGCACGCTTTGAGTGATGCTTGGGTCAAGGCCAACGCATATGCTAAGCAGCTGACTAACGATGACAAGAAAAATGATGACATCGACAAAAAGCCGGTTGAAGATCAGCTTAATTTTGTACGTGAGGCTCTCAATAAAGAACATGAAATCGCCATGGACTTCTTTGTACAGACGATCGGAAAAGAAAAAGCCGAAAAGCTGTACAGCGATTTAGACCAAAGCACAGACGGCCTCATGTTTGTCCTTGGCCTAGTCAAGCGGGCATCTGAAAAGGCAATTAAGGACGCTCAAGACGCTGAATATCCTGCATTTGACGGGAATGAGGATAATGATTAGCCTCACTCAACCGCTAGCGTGGTACTGGCAGTGTGAAGACAAGAAGTATCGTGTGAATTTGGCGTTTGATAACGTGTTGCGATGGTTCGAACTGCTTGATCGTGAGGACAAGACCGATGCTCAAAAGGGCGTCATTGGTTGGCATATGTTCGTTAATGCTAATGAGGTCGCGCCAGAAGACCGGTTAAAGGCACTTCAGTGGATTAATCAGTACATCGGCCAGCAACCATATCATGACTCGGAAATGCAGCCAGAAACCGATGAAGAATCATCAGTAACAGGCGGAGCACAAGAGGAGTTTTTCTCTTACGTTCAAGATGCGCCTGCTATTTGGTCAAGCATACGAGCGTTTTATGGCATCGACTTAGAAGACGAACTAGGAAAGCTACATTGGCACAAGTTTCGTGCCATGTTGGACGGCTTACCGGGTTCGTCTTATTTCATGCGCATCATCGATATTCGGCAACGGTCTCGTCAGGGACTTGAAGGCAAGGATTTGATTAACTTGGTTGATTTGCAGAATTACTACATCTTGGATAAGTACCGTAATGCAAAGCACTCCGCAGAGGCGGCTGATTTCTTTGCTGCATGGGCGTCCAGCGCAAACAAATAATGAAAGGGGGAACACACAATGGCAGCAGATGGAACGATCTCGATTGAAGTTGCTCTAAAGGGCAAGGATCAGCTCATTAGTGATACCGAGCAAGCTGACAAAATTCTAAATGACTTTGGTAGCCAAGCTGGCGATAAGATGGATAATGCCATCAAAGATAACACAGATAAGGCTAAGCGGACTCTGGCTAGTTTTCCAAAAGAGGTCAAGACTGAGCTCATAGCTGAAGCAAGAGATGCCGGTATCAAAAACTTTAGTGCTATTTTGAAAAAAATTCCTAAAGAACAGCGAGTTGAATTGCTGACCAAGGTAGAAGACGGCAAAGCTATTGATTTTGAGAAATTGATTAAGTCGCTTCCCAAGGAAGTCCAGAGCAAAATCAAGGTCAAAGATGAAGCTACCGTTCCCCTTGAGAAGATTGAGAAGAGACAACAAGATCTTCCCAAAAGCACTGAAACTGTAGTTAAAGCAAAAGATGAGGCATCAGCACCACTAAAACATGTCGATGAACAGGTTGAAACCACTGGCAAAGGATTCAGCCATCTCAAGGAAATCATTGCCGGATCGTTAGCGGCTAACCTCATTAGTTCTGGAATTGGTGCCCTCACATCAGGCTTGAAAGAAGCTTATCAAGCTGGTATGGAGTACAACAAGGAACAAGACACCATGAGGACGGTTTGGAAGTCTCTTACGACAGAGGCACCGCAAGACGGGCAACAGTTGATTGATTATATTAACAAACTGGGTCAGTCTACCATTTACTCCACAGGCACGATTAATGAAATGGCTCAAAGCTTTTATCACGTTCATTCTAATGTTGATGAGACTAAACGGTGGACGGATTCATTTGTCGCGTTGGGTTCTACTCTGCACATGACGAATGATGCGCTTGCCGAATCTGGTGAACAATTTGCAAAGATTGTTGCCGGTGGGAAGGCATCTTCTGAAGACATGGCCGTTATGATCAACCGTTTTCCTATGTTCGGTGAAGCTCTACAGAAAGCAACAGGAAAAAGCATGGCACAGCTGTATGACATGAGTGCCAAAGGCAAGCTTTCGGCAGAGCAGTTTACCGAAACCCTTGATTATTTGGGCAAGAAGTATGCCAGTGGCACACAGGAAGCTATGACTTCATTCATGGGCATGGGTATGTTCATTCACTCTAAGTTTTCGACTTTAATGGGCGATATCACGAGTTCCGCGTTCACGATGACTAAATCCTCAATGAATGATATTAAAGGCTTGCTTTCTGATGACATGATCAAGCAATATGCTTCAGGAATATCATCTGCACTATCTTTTGCATTAAGCGGCGCAATCAAGCTTTTGGGCTATATCAACGCGCACAAGAACGATATCGTTGATATTTTTGGCAGCTTATATAAGATTGGACAAATTATTGGTGGCACCATCTGGCGTACCGCTTACGATGTTGTTACTGATATTGCCAAGGCCTTTGGGCTAATGGATGATAAAAGCAATAAGGCTATGGACCCTCTAAATAAAATTGATGATATTTTGAAAAACATTGTTGCTCATAAAACTGAAATTGAGAATCTAACCAAAGTTTGGCTTCTATTCTTTGCCACCAAAAAAATTACCGGCTGGATTAAGTCAGTAAACGAAGCGCGTAAGGCTATTCTTGAACTTAAAGCTGTTACACAACTATTTGGTGACGGTTCCGGTGGCGGCATCAACCTTCCAAGCTTGGGGAAAAAGGGAGCAACCGGTACTGCAGTCGAAGACGCCAAAAGCGTGGCTGTTAATTCTAGCAAACGAGGCGGTTTATTCAGCCGTATTTTCTCTGGTGGCACTGCTAAAGCTGGAGAGGATGCGCTTGAAGATTTAAGTGGCGCATCCAGTTTCACGTCCAAATTTTCAAAAGCCGCTGGAGCAGCCAAAGGATTAGCTGGAATTGGCACTGCCATTAGTATTATCTCCTCATTAGGAGAGTTGGCAGGGTCTACCAAGAAAACTATCGGTGGAAATGCCGGTAGTGCTGCTGGTGGCGCCCTTGGCACTTGGGCTGGCGGTGCTGCCGCAGGAGCTGCTGTCGGTACATTTGCAGGTCCTATAGGCACTGCTATTGGTGCTGGTTTAGGAGCTGCTGCTGGAGGTGTGGCCGGTTCTAGTGTTGGTAAGAAGATTGGCAAAGAGGTTCAAGAAGGCGTTGAATCCACTTTCCATCCGAAACTTAGCAACGGTATGACAAAAGCAACCGAAAAGTTACATGGTGGCGTGAAGTCATTTGTAAAGTCCTATCAAGGTGACATGGATAAGATCATGGGCGACACTATCATGCTTGGCAGTGCCACTGGTAAACAGGCTGGCAAAATTGAAGCTGATATGACCAAAGCATATGCTCACATGTCTAAAAGTGTTGACGACTATTACAAGGGTAAGGAAAGCAAGTCCAAAAAAGACTTAGATTTGCTGGTCAAAAACGGTTCTATTACTCAAAAACAAGCTGACGAAGCTCTGGCTAAAGAGAAGAAGAACGATGCCTCTAAAGCCGCCCAAATGAAGAAATCATATGCTGACATGCAAAAGGAAAGCGAAAAATACTTCAAACAACGTAACGATACCGAGAGCAAGTACGAAAAGAAGAGTACCGATGCGGTCAACAAGATTTTGAAAGATCGTGCCGCTCAACGCGAAAAGCTTGTCAAAGCAGGTGCTACTAAGGAAGAGCTTGCCGGATTTGACGCCACGACTGCGCGCAAAGTTGCGGCAGATAAAAAGAAGCTCAAAGGCCAAGAGGATAAAGATCTTCAAAAGCTTCAGAGCAATCATCTTAAGACCATGAAGACTTTACAGTCGCAAGCGGATGCCAACACTTATCAAAGCTTAAAAGTGAGTGCGGGCAAGGAAAAGGACCTTTTGCAGAAACTGTCAGAAGACAAGCACAAGATGGGCCAGAAAGAACTAAAGGAAGTCATCTCTACTTCGGCAAAGCAGACTAATGCTGTCGTCACTGCCGCTAACAAAACTTACAACGAGGCAAAGGACGCTGCTAACAAGAAATACAAGGCAACGACTTCTGCCGCTGAAACAGAATATTATGTCAATCACTCTATCTCAAAGTCTCAGTATGAAAAGATCGTTGGAGATGCCAAGAAACAGCGTGACGATACAATCAGTGCTGCTAAGAAGCAACGCGATGACACCGTTAGCCACGCCAAGAAGCAACACGATGCAGTCGTTTCTGAAGCCACAAAACAGGCTGGAGAACACAAGAGTGCGGTAAACACCGAAACAGGTGATGTTAAGAGCACTTGGGATCGATTCTTAGATGGCGTTGCTGGTGTTTGGAACCACCTGATTGATGCATGGAATTGGGTAGGAAAACTTTGGGGCAAAAAGCCTTCTGGCCACTGGAAACGCTATGCATCTGGTACTGGTGGTACACGAGAAGATCAGCTTGCCGTTGTTGGTGAAGAGGGATTTGAGTTGGCCCATCATCCTAGTCTTGGTATTTTTCCACTGGGCGTTCACGGTATGGAAACAACTTTCTTACCAGCCGGAACAAGCATTTTGCCTCACAACCAATCAGAAGAATTCTTAAAGATGACCAATGCATTACCCCACCACGCTACCGGTATTTTTGGCACTATCTCTGATTTATTTGATGGTGCTAAGAAAATCGCTTCTGGAGTTGGTTCAGAGATTGCACATGCGTTCGGTAGTGCTATGAATTTCATTGATAAGGGTGTATCTGGCGCTTGGAGTTGGATTGAAAGCAAGACTGGCATTAAGAAACTCGCAAGCAATGATGGTCAAAAATGGTCGTCAATGCGGTCTGATTTTGGTGGCGGGACTCTTAAAGGAATTAAGGACGGATTTTCAAGCGTATTTACATCTCTATTCAAGAAAGCCAAAGAGGATGAAACGTCTGGTGGAAACTATAACCCAGAATTGATTCAGAAAGCCGCAAAAGAGATGGGATTGAGTCCATCAGACAGCTTTATCCGCATGCTTCAGGCTACCATTCAGTCTGAAAGCGGTGGCCGCAACATTGTTCAACAAATCCACGATATTAACTCAGGCGGCAACGAAGCACGAGGCATCTTGCAATATACTCCTGGTACTTTCATGCATTATGCGATGCCTGGGCATACTAATATCATGAATCCTTACGACCAGTTGTTGGCCTTTTTCAATAACTCAGATTGGCAAAATAGTATTGGTAATACTGTCATTTGGGGCCATGCAAAGACTGATTGGCTGCACTCTGGTCCTCAGGGCAGTCGGCGTTTAGCCTACGGCGGAAGATTTGACAAAGCTACACCGGCTGTGGTCGGTGAAGACGGTACTGAGTATGTTGTCAATGTTACAAAAGATAACGCTGATCAGTTGCTCATGGCTGCAATTACTGAACGTGCTAAGACTAGTTCCTCTAGTATCTTTGCCAAGGCGCTTCAAGGGTTTAAATCATCGCAGATTCAGGCAATTAATTCAGTACCTGATGTTCAAAACGCTGTCAATAGCTTTAGCACAGGCACAGTACAACCAAAAGTAATCAATGTTCAAACCGATGTATCACTTAATGGCAAGAGCATGGTTAACGAAATGGCTGAACCGTTACGCATCCAAATTGAACGAAACGGCCGTGTTCAAATGTATAGGAAAGGAGTGCCATATATACAATGACTTTAGCGATTACCTTTGGAGATACCAATATTTCTAAATGGCTAGATGGTATTTTGCTAGTCACACGAAATGTGGGACAAAATCGAGTTCCCCAGCTTGATCAAATTGGCTTATCAGATGGGAAGATGCTTTCTTACATTCGGGCTGATGAAGGGACGATTGTTGTAACGGCCATTGTTAGAACTAACGTTACTGAAAAGCGAAGATTGCTAGCTGATGCATTAACTACCTCGACACCGACAAAGCTTATATTTGCTGATGAGCCAGATATCTATTACAATGCCATTTCAACTGGACAGATCACCTTAGACGAGGCTTATCTTCACAACACCCTGACCATAACGTTCACTGTCCCCGATGGCATCGCCCACTCGGTAGCCACGAAGACGTTTGACAATATGCCATACAAGGACATGCCAGTGAACCTGCTGACAGGAACAAAAGCAGTTGAAACCGGCATTATTAAAGCTGGCAGCTTAGGGGTTGACAGTTCTGTTCTTAATTTAGTCAGTATCGCTGGTGGAGAAACGTACACTTACAGTATTTCGATGATTAATATGGGACATATGGGGCATTCTTCGATAGTTTGGTACGATGCTAATAAAAGTATGCTATCCGCTCAAGCAGGTGCTAATCATCCGTGGACAGAGAATGGAGGGCGTTTTTCAAATACATTTACGGCTCCAAGCAATGCGGTTTATGCTAATTTGACACCATGGTATCTTAGCCAAGTCTATACTTCAGACACGAATATATCCTGGAATCAGGAAAAGCTTGAGCTAGGCACCACAGCTTCTCCTTGGTCGCCTAACCCAGCGGATCCTGAATACTATACCAACACCATCACGGTTCATAATGGCGGCACTTATCCTGTTGAGCCAGTTATTACGGCAACTATGCATGCAGATAACGGCATGGTTGGGATTGTTAATGATCGCCCAGGTATTCTCCAATTTGGCACGCAAGAAATTGATGGTTTCACCACCGAAGAAAGCGAAGTAGCACTTAATTTGGCAGCCGTGCAAGGCTCACATATGGATAATCAAGCCGCCACAAACAATCCCTATTGGGGTGGTGATCCTAGTATGCCTAATGAACAGATTGGCAATGCGATTTGGACTCATGACGATTATGATGGCTGGAAGGTTGAGCCTAATTGGACCAGTATTACTGGCGACCACAAGTATTGGAACGGTCCTTCAATCAAGCACAATCTCGTCCAGACGCATAACGGTAACTTCAAGAGTAATCTCACATGGGACGTTATGACACGCTTCCAAACTGGGGTGGCACATGTAGGTGCGCTCGAAACAACGTTAGAGAGTGACGGCAAGCCAATCTTTCAGATGATACTGAAAGACAACAGTGCGCTGTCTGACCAAATATGGTGGATGTGCTACTACAAAGGCCAACTAGTCGTCAATGAACAGCTTGATCGTAGCATTTTCACTAACGACAAGTTCATTCAGTTGGAATTACAGAAATTTGGTAATTCAGTTGTTTTCCGAGTGTCACCATGGGTTGGCAATCAAGGACGAGAGACGACTATTACCCGACAGTTTACCTTTGCGGACGCTGCCGATGTTGAGACCAAGCAATTCTCAACGTGGTTCATGCGTGACAAGACATGGGGCGAATCGACCATGTATCTGATTGCGTCTACTGTCAAATGGCAGAACGTCAGTTGGTATACGAATATCAAGAATCGATTTAGCAATGGCGATGTTCTCAAGATTGATGTGGCGAATGCCAAGACATACTTGAATGGCTCTCTTGACCCAACCATGCACACGATCGGTAATCAATGGGAGCAGTTCAAACTGCCGCCCGGTGATACTAAGATTGCTATCACGCCCTCGAGCTGGGCACAACCATTTGCGTGTGAAGTCGAGATAAGGGAGGCCTGGCTATAAATGGAGTATTACTTTGCAGATCGAAAATCAAACATTTTGGGTGTTGGGTCGACTGATGGCAAAGGCGAATGGCTAATTGACAACGATATAGAAACACAAAGTGTTGACAATCGTCCTGCGGTCGAGCTTTCTCTTGATATTCACTTCACAACTGATCAGGAACAAGCAGTCAATGAGATGGCCAAAGAAACCAACTTCATTCTCTATCAGGATGAAGAAGGCAACGGTCACCAAATGGTGATCGAATCGGTTGAGCATAATTCGCTAGGCCATATTCACTCAATTGTTGCCAGCGATGCGGGTAATGATTTGATTAACGAAACCGTTGGCGCCTTCAAGGCCGACAAACCATATACGATTGCTGACTACATCACAAGGTTTACAAATGATTCTGGCTGGGAGATTGGCATCAACGAATTTCCTGATAACGTCCGAACGCTTGAGTGGACTGATGAAGCAACTTCACTGGCTCGCATTATTGCCGTGGCAAAGGATTTTGATGCAGTGCTTAGTTTTGGCTTTGAGTTTGTTGGAACCAACTTGGTTAAGCGTGTCATTAACATTCGGCATGAAACGGCCGGCGATAGTTTGATCTCTTTTGAAATGAATAAGGACATCAACAACATCGTCACGCACCGCGATACCTATGACATGGAAACATCGATCAAGGCTTATGGGGCGGTTCCAGAAAGCACGGATGGATCAACTAATCAGGACCCAATCAACTTGATCGGCTACAACTGGACTGATCCAACGGGACAGTTTGTGCTTGATCAGTACGGGTTCTTGCACGATACCATTGCTGTGCAGAAATATTCACGTTTGTTAAGCAACAGCAACCCTAACCCAACACAGTCTGACTGGAATCGGGTTAAAACGTTTGATTCAAAATCGCAGGCGGCACTTTTGCAAGCGGCTTTGGCAGACTTGAAAAAGTATAACCATCCGAATGAAACCTATGATATTGATTTGGTTAACTCACCATACGTACCACTGAATCAAACCGTCCACATCGCCGATGAGAATCAACAGCTATTCCTGTCTGCCAAAGTGTTGAGCATTCAGCGCAGCCGTGCTAACCATTCTGTCAAACTGACTTTGGGTGAGTTTGTGCACGAGACCGTTAGCTTTGACGAACGCCTCAGTGAGCTTGCCAACCAGATGGCCAACATGCCCAAGACAATTCAATATTATCCTTGGCTTCGCTATGCCGATGATGACAAGGGTACTAACATGTCAGCGTTACCTGCTGGTAAGAAGTATATGGCAATCGTTTGGTCAAATAAGACATCCGTTCCAAGTGACAATCCGGCTGATTACGCTGGCAAGTGGGCATTGATTCAGGGCAAAGATGGTGCTGACGGTGTTCCGGGTGCAAAAGGCGCTGATGGCCGTACAAGCTATTTTCACACCGCTTGGGCGGATGATGCAAGCGGTCAAAATGGGTTCACGGTATCCGGTGGCGATGGCAAAAAGTACATTGGCACGTATAGCGACTTCACACAGGCAGATAGCACTGAACCTAGCAAATACAATTGGGCGCTGTTTAAAGGGATTGATGGGAAAGACGCAGTTGTGTTGAACGTTAGCAGCGTGAATGGAAATATGTTCAAGAATACGGGAATATCGACCATCCTAACTGTGTCTATTTCGGTTGGCGATTCGATTCTTGATACTGCTGAAAAGATGCACGCGGTGTTTGGGGCAGATGCTTATCTGCAATGGCAGGTTAAAAATGCAGGTGATTTGGAGTTTAAAGACGTGTCATTGACTGACACACGGCTGTCAGATGGAGGGTTCTTGTTTGCTGTTAGTGCAGCAGACGTTAATAACAAATCAACTTTCAAATGCGAACTTTACTACTAGGAGGAAATTATAAATGGCAACAATCAAAGCATCAAGTCAAACTGACCTTATCGATCTTACAGACGGTTACAGCGTAATCCTGTCTAATGAGTCACACGTTTTTAATGGTGATACTGACAGCGTGGACAACACACAATCAACCACTACGACTGTCATGGCACTATGTGGTAGCGAGCAAGTTCCAGCTACTGTCGGGGCAATCACAGGTGCAACCGGCATCACAGGAGTATCTGATGGCAAAACACCAGCTCCAGTGATTACCATTACTGCTACATCAGCACTCAAGACTGCAGGCACGCTCACGATTCCAGTGCAGATTGGTGACATTACAATCAATAAGCAATTTAGTTATTCGATTGCATTCAAAGGTGTGGCTGGCAGTGACGGTAAGAACGGTACAAGCGTTACTGTATCAAGCACATCGACCACCTATCAAGCTGCAGCTGATGGCACGAACACACCTACTGGAACGTGGTCAGCTTCAATTCCAAATGTGCCCGTTGGAAGCTATCTCTGGTCAAAGACTGTCGTAACCTACTCAGACGGTAAGAGTACCACTACTTATGGTGTGACTTACTATCCAAAAAATGGTACGAACGGATCAAGCGTGACTGTATCATCAAATGTTACGGAGTATGTTGTAGGTTCTGATGGCACGAACACGCCCACAACTGGATGGACGACCACGATTCCAACCGTTGCCGCTGGTAAGTATTTGTGGACACGTGTAACAGTCAAGTATTCTGATGGCAAGTCCACGGTATCATATAGCGTTGCGCGTCAGGCCACTGATGGTGTTGATGGTGCGGACGCACTCACGATGGTGGTGTTGTCAAGTGCGGGAACTATCTTTAAAAACACAGCTGTTGCTACTACACTGACTGCTCATGTGTACAAGGGTGGGGCAGAAGTCACTGGCGCTGCCCTAGCAGCACTTGGTACGATTAACTGGTACAAAGATAATGTGACTTCCGCAGTGGGAACAGGTGCCTCACTCACAATCAATTCCGGTGACGTCGCCAGCAAGGCAACTTACACGGCAGAATTAGAGGGTTAGCCATGGTAGTTAAAGCATTCGAAACAATCACTCTAGCGCGAGTAGATGATGGAGCGCAAGGTATACCGGGAAAATCAGGTGCAGATGGTAAAACATCATACTTTCATATTGCCTATGCTGACAGTAGTGACGGTAGAACGAACTTTTCGCTGGATACTCCAGGCTCTCGAAAGTACATCGGTAGTTATACAGACTTCACGCAAGCTGATAGCACCAATCCAGCTGTTTATAGTTGGCAACTAGTGCAGGGACCACAAGGACCGCAAGGTGTTCCCGGAAGCAAGGATGTGCCGTTTCCTTATGTACAGCTAGATGCCCCGGCAAATCCCAAAAAGGGTGATACTTGGTGGCATGGTACAAGCTTAAAAGACGCAACGGCTGTACAGCGCTATGACGGTTCCAAGTGGGTAGATGATGCGATTGCTCAAGCTGTTTTGTACATTAAAGAACTCAACTCAATTATTCTTAATTCCGCTGAGATTAATTCGCCTAATATCAACGTTCCTTTCCAACACGTGAGCATTGCAGGATCCGGGATATTGTCCAGTGGTTCCTTAACGCTCAATGGTGCCTCATATGTCATTTCCGGTAATATTGAGGACACTAATGGCAAGCCAAACGGCCAAATCTATCATACGGAAGTAAATCCCGATGGATTACTGTCATACATTACGCAGACAGATGGAACAACACAAATGCACACCAGCAGAATTTCGATGGGTGTTCTTGAACTGACAGACTTGATTAGCGGACTTGGTAACTCTGCCAAATACATCACTTCCACTTTTAATGCTCATGATGCAGTTGATTACTATCACAAAGACTCGGGGCTGGAAACTAATGATGTCAAGAACTTAAATATCTCATATTCAAGAAAAGGCCCAAATGTCACCATTGGGATTGCTTTCCAAATGAAGACTGGCAATGGATGGGTTAAGATTGCAGACATTAGACCGGGGTATAGCCCATTTAACAGTGATGATGCAGCAAGGTTGCTCGGTAGCATGTCGTATACGGGCGCAGCCTGTGAATTATATGTTTCAGCGGGTGGAATTTACATTATTCCATGGCGTGGACAAGGCGGGTATGCTGGCAGTTTGAGCTTTATTACTCATGATGCGTATCCGACCAATGATGCGGTGGTGAATTAAGATGAAGATTAAGATTTGGCTAGATGAGCAAAACCGCCTGACCAACTGGGCCTATGAAGCGGAAGATGCTGAAGTGGGCTCGACAGAGGACGGTCAACAAATCATAGAAGCAGATGACGTGTCTCATTTTTTTGAGGGTCACGCATCTCTTGTAGACGGCAAAATCGTTGCCGATGATGGTTACGATCCGGCTAATGATCATCCACTCCCCGGACCGTCACCTGAACAGCAGATGATTGCCGCACTGTATGCCCGCGTGACACAGCTAGAGGATGGTGGAAAGAATGAGTGACTTTGAGTTTTGCAGCATGCTCCATTCTTGGGGGTGCCCGATAGAGCAGTACGTGGGGCGGCAAATAACTGAGGATCAATACAAGCAAATTACAGGCAGTGACTATGTCGCCAGCAAAAGCTAGCGGCTATTTTTGTGGAAGGAAGTGAGAAAGTGACATTTTTTGGATACACGATTGGTGACTGGGCGGAGTTCATATCAATCATAGGGGTGGGCGTAAGTGCGGGCAGCTGGCTGTTCAAAAAGATTGCCTTAGATCCATTGCGTTCTGATATTCAAGTGCTTTCAGAGACGATTAATCGTCAGCTCAAGCTGCACGAACAGTCACTGGCAGACTTGGGACAACATCTGAGGACACACGATGACGAGCTCGGTAGCCATTCGGTTAGAATCACTCGATTAGAAGACCATGTAGGCATTAAAGGAGAAGATAACCATGAAGATTAATTGGAAAGTACGAGTATTGAGTGTCAAATTCTGGCTGGCCGTTGTGCCAGCTTCTTTGTTGGTGATTCAAACGGTAGCAGCGGTTTTCGGTTACAACTGGGACTTTGCCAATTTAGGCAAGCAGTTAACAGCAGTGGTCAATGCAGTATTCGCTGTGCTGACCATCGTTGGCGTTGCAGTTGATCCAACAACGAAGGGGGTGAGTGATAGTCAACAAGCTTTGAATTATAGCGGCATCATTGAAACTAAGGCTGACAAAATCAAGGAACTTGAGCAGCAGATCAAAGCTTTGCAAGAAGCTGATAAACAGGTAAGCTCCACAACGCCTTTGAATGTGGCTACTTCGGTTTCTTCGACTGCCGCTGCAAGTACAGAATCGTCAGCGGTCAATTCAACGGAAGGAGTCTAATGTGAAACCTAAAAATGAGCTAACTATCTTTGGCGTTGCCGTATTGGTAACTATCGCCATCACTGAATTAACAGTCCATATTACAGAGCACTATCTATCTGGTGTAGCACTATTTTTGGCACTAATTTCCCTGGGTCTAACGTTCTTCTCGATAATTCGGGGTAATCAGAAATATCCAGACGATATATTTGGTCCTCGAATCCATTACCGAAGGGATTCTTTGAGACTACCCGAAATCGGAACTGAAAATCAGTGAATGTGTCTGGCATATTCACCTTTCCTTGAAAGATTGTGGTTAATCGATAAGTGCTATAAGGTTTGACAATTACGATGTCATTCGGTATCAGTCGAATAACATTTAATATCCCAGAACGCATATTTTCTTCAGATGCTCCTCCGGCAAGGCGTTCTTTGACCATGTCGCCAGCAAGAGTCTCTTGGGTCAGCAACTGGAAGCCAAAATATTTATCAGATCCATGTGCAATAAGTTGAAAACCATAAATGGTCAGCGGAAGTGATGAAGGGTTTAAAACATCCAGGTCGATTTCGATTGATGGACCCAGCATAAATAAATTTTCTGAATTGGGTCGTTTTGAGTTGTAGCTAAAGACTGCATGATTAGCAAAAGTGATGAATTCTAAGTTCATATACTTTGCCTTTTTTCCCTGACTTTTCCATGTCCATAGCGAAAACCCAAAGCTTGCCAAAGAAATCAATATAGAAATAATGGATAACATTTCTTCATCTCCTCCCAATTAGTATCCATTAATACGTAACGTAAAATCAAGGAGGAAACAAATGAAAAACAATACGAAACTCATCCAAGCCGTCGCTGCTTTAGCGGCGGCTTTTACTTTGGCGGCAACTCCGGTTTCGGTTTCCGCTGCTAAGGGCGATATTGGCGTTGATTGGGCGAAGTATCAAGGCGCGACCGGCAAGTATGGTATAAACAACAAGTTTGCCATTATTCAGGCTGGCGGTACACAAGGCGGTACATTGTACGATCAATGGACGTATGCAAGCCAAGTTAAAGCGGCGCAAACCAATGGTCTCAAAGCTCACACCTATCTGTGGTATGGGGTTGGCGGCAGTGCTGATATTGGTCGGCAAGCCCTTGACTACTTCTTGCCGAAGATTCTAACACCCAAGGGATCTATTATTGCCCTTGATTATGAGGATGGTGCATCTGCAAATATGCAAGCTAACACCGATGCCATTTTATATGGGATGCGTCGGATTGCACAAGCTGGTTACACGCCAATGTATTATTCTTACAAGCCATATACAGTGGCGCATGTGGACTATCAGCGAATTCTACAAGAGTTCCCAAACTCTCTATGGATTGCTGCGTATCCAGATTATCAGATCCGGGCACTGCCAGATTATGGCGTGTTCCCGTCTTTGCCAGGCATTGCGCTCTATCAGTTCACTTCTATGCATGCAGCGGGAGGGCTTGATGGTAATGTTGATCTACTTGGCATCACTGACAACGGATACACTAAGCAACCAGCGACACCGTCTACGCCAACTGTTACGACACCACCGGCTACATCATCGGCAGCAAGCGACACTGATTACGCTCAAACTGGTGTTTTCAAGCCGTCCGCGACTGTTAACATCCGCACTGGTGCCGGCACCGGCTATGCATCCGTTGGTAGCTATGCACCTGGTGAAAGTGTGATTTATGATCACGTGTATATCCGTGGCACATACGTTTGGGCACGTTATCTCAGCTACTCAGGCAGGTATCATTATGTTGCCTTGGGTGTTAATGGTGGGGAGAGCTATGGTTCGCGCAGTTCAAATGCGCAAACCTATTCGCATACGTATTACACGGTACAATCTGGTGACAGCTTCTGGAGCATTGCCAGCAAGTATGGCATCAGTATGTACACGCTAGCGGCTAACAATGGCAAGTCAATCTACAGCCTGATCTATCCGGGCGAAAGCCTATATATCCGATAACAAAAAGCCCTCTGCTCGCTAATGCGGGTGGAGGGCTTTTTTGCGTTGAAAGCGTAGTTTTCATGGATTTCCGGTACAAATATGGTACATTCATTTAATATTCCTTGCATATCAAAGGGTGATGTTACTACCCTCAAATAGCCTTTGCTGCTAATGAAACGAAAGCATCTCGTTCTATCACGGTTTTTGCGTGAAGGACGGGGTGCTTTTTTGATTTCGTTTTGGATATATTCGGATCGTTTGAGACAACATGACGGTACAAGCGGCGGTACAAAATCATTTTGTACCGTCAGGGCCCACGGTACCGTTTTTAAACAATATCGGGCCCATGCCGTTAATGACTTTCAGACTGCCTTCTCGTGTTGGTCTGGTATAGTCGTTTGTCATGTCGATGTTTTTGTGACCTAACCAGTGCATGACGGACATTTGAGGCAAACCGTCCTGAAGCGCTTGGGTTGCAAAATAGTGACGCAACATATGCGGGCGAAGCTCAATTCCAGTGGCCTCTTTAACACGTTGAAACAGATTTCGGTTAATGTTGCTCGGATGAACCGGCATCCCAGTTTTCTCATTCAAATATATGAATGTCTCGGGCCCAATCTCACGATGGGTACGTGTCAAAATGTTCTTTGCATACTGAAGGGAATAGTCAATGTAGTCAATAATTGGGCCTGTCACATAGTTTGTGCGATAGCTGCTAGGAGTTTTTAAAGGACCGCCTAATGGCTGCTGCGGTGTTCTGCCAACGTAATAAGTGATTTCATAGTACGGCTTTCCTTCACTTGTTCCTCGTTTAAATGAACGAAATTGGAGGCCAGCGAGTTCTTCACGCCGCTCACCAAGAGTCAAAAGGTACAGCATTGTAAGCTGATACTTATTCAAGAGCTTCTGGGCTGTGGCCATGAATTTCGCATAGTCTTCATCGGTAATGGAAACATCTTTAGGCGGCTTGGCACCATTAATGAGGATGCCTCTTAGCATGTTCTTACGGATAATGTCGTTGTGCTCAGCATCGTTCATGATGATCTGCATGACCGAGTTAAGCGTACGCATCGTGGTTTGAGCCAAGCCCGATTTGATCTTCTCATCAATAAATTGCTGATATTCTGATCTTGATATTTTGCTCATCGGGCGATTACCAAATCTTTCTTGTAGATGCTTTCTATAATATGTCTTTTTTTGAATAACTGTAGCTGGCCTCCAAACGCCGAGCTCCTCACGGTTCTTCACCAAGGCAGCAAAATAAGCATTCAAGGTAACACCACGGTGAGTTAGAGGATTAATGCCACCCGTAACTAAGGATGCTTCAAATCGTTTTAATTCGCCTTCTGCATCGTGCCAATTTGTAAATCCCGATCTAGTGTATTCATCGCGCTTTCCTACACTATTTTTAAAACCACGACGAATACCATATCGAGTCCCGCGTCGTGTTTCATACCTATAAACATTGGGATGGTGAGGAACTTCTTTCCATTTACGCACAGCGTTCATATCCTTTCATGTGTAGTTTTTGGTTAAAATTCAAACGTATGTTCGTTCTGGTATTAAAATAAAACCCCGTTATGGGGTCGAATTATTGCATCTTTCTAACCATCATCATGAGCACGCCGATAATGATAAAAACGGCTGCCCACCACAGGTTACTTCCGGGTTTGTCTGGGTCAATGAGCCAATGTACCCAATGATGCCTGTGGCCAAATAGGGCGAAGTAGACGCCTATGAGAACAATGATGAGGCCAATGAAGTGTGCCTCACTTAATGTAACTGGACCATTCATAAGTGCATCTCCAAGAACTGAGCTTAGATTTCGTTTAGCTTGCTGAACTCAATGTCATTGTTGTATCTAATCTTGACGGTTAGTGGGTTGCAACGGATGATGACGGGACGATCATACTGTAACGATTTTTGAAAAGAATTGAGGTTTTCCGTAAAGCTTGGTAAGGCCTCCTCAGCGGTCAATACAACGGCCTTTGCACGCAATAGCAACGATGAGTGGTGTAGCTCATTGAAACAGTAAACAGCCACCACAGGCTTCTCTAGGACGTTGCGAATGGTAGTAGTGTCGCGATCAGTGTAAAAAAGGATTTCTTTAAGCGATCGGTGTGATTTAAGTGGTGTCAGCGAAACTATATGAGGGAAACCAGTATCGGTATCAAGCGTAGCTACCTGCATAACGGTACACTCTCTTACCAGTATATCGGCCTGCCTGATCGTTGAATTTGCCATAAGCAAGACTCCTGTCTTAACTAATAATTTGATACGAGTAGCTATGTTTTTAACCGTTGATGGTGAATACAACTCATCTTTGCTATAATTAGGTGAATAAAGTTCATTAGTGGCCAGAAAGGCAGGTGATTGAAGTGGACAACAAGAATCAGCCGCACTTTATGAGTGAGGAGCTGCTGCTCGCCCTACAAAGCATAGATTACGATTTAAAAGACATCAAAATGGCGTTGCGTCAGCATGGAATTGTGGCTAGATATGAGCACGATGATCCAGGACTTCCGGGACTTCCTGGCAATACCGTCAATGATCTGATTCAAATAAAGAAGTGACTGCGGACAGGGCTTCTCCCGTTTCTTTAGGTGAGACGGCCTTCCACTTCGTCATGAAGTCGAGGAAACTGGTTGCATTGCTAACCTTTTCAAGAAAGGGAAGAGCTCTCCAGTAAGCCGGATTGTTTTCAACGACCGGGAGAATCTTCTGGGCAATGTAATTGTTCTTCGGACGGTCGTATTGATAGCCCTCCAGCATTAGGCTGGTATGCGATGACGGATCGGATAAATCAGATATCTTGATATCTTCAGCATCGGGGCGCTCGAGCTCAACATATTCCAGAAAGCTGTCTGCATAGGCCCTCTTAATTTGATTGTTCGATGCAGCCCAGTAAGCAGCCATTTGTTTAAGGAAGAAGTATGAGGACAATTCTGCCAGTGTTTCTTCAAACCATTTGAATTGTGGCTGTTGAATCCCGTGAAATATGACAAAGTGCGTCAACTCGTGCGCCAATTGATAAACGTCGCGTGCCCACAATCGTGCTTGCTTGGTGTTCAAGATGATGAGCTCGTGCGCGAGAGGGCTATTGGTGACGTATATCGGCCCGGCGTTTCCTTCAATAATTAACATGAGTCGATTTTTGTCCAAAGGAGCCTTATTTGAATAAATGTAGAGCAAGTCGTCCAGTACGAATGCGGAGTCAACAGATGTATGGCCCCCGCCTGAGTTGTCCGTATCGAATCTCCATTGTGGGCTGACGCGGGATGTCACTGATCCCATGAATGTTCCACCTCCTAAGCCTCGCCACCGGGGCTATTTTTGTGCTTGTGAAAGATATTCGTCCCTATTGGTTAAAAGTGTTCTACGTACAGGCTATTGCTCTAACTAAAGCCCACACAACAAAGCCAGCAACTACCACTAGTTGTGGAGCAGCCGTTGCTACGCGTAGCCAATGGTTAGCGGCAAGCTTTTGACCTGCTCGATTCTTCGACAGCATGAGTATAGAATCGATCCAAATTCCAGAAAACATGAAGACTAAGAATAGAAGCAACGGATAAACACCGTCTCCCTTTGGAATGGCAGTGATGGCCAATGCTGTTACTAAAGGTAATCCGCAAAGCCAGAGCATTAGTTTTTCAGACGGCGCGCGCCTGATGAGAAAGACTATTCCGAAAACAGTTCCCGCGATCAGGGCTAAGATACCGGCTACATATAGTATTGGGAAAAGAACTTTGGCCATTTCTTTTAACCAGTTTTCGATTCCAATAACAAGCATTGCGCCGATCAAAATAGGCATAAAAACTTTGCTGATCTTTGCAACGCCCTTGAATAACCAACCAAATACTACGAGCAAAAGCAATAGTAAAATCATTACAGCAGTTCCCCCTAGTCAGCTTTTACCGTCTTCCGTGTCTGGACTATTTAGTTATACTAATCCAATGTTTCTTGGCCTATCAGGTCGAAGTATCTTGTCATCCATGCAGGAAGACCATACATAGAAAGAATATGATTGTAATTCATTGGGTTAATCGGGCCTTGATTACCGAATAGGAATTCGAACATAAAACAGTTTGCTATATATTCGGCTGATCCCACAGCAGCAATATGCGCATTTCTATAGAAGTAGTTAGCACCAGTATTGCGCGTTAAGAGCGCGTGACCGATTTCGTGTGCAAGCACGCTGTCTGATGTTACTTCATCAGTTTGAACGTTAATGTTTATGATTGAAATTTTCCGATCTGTGATTGTATATCCTAGAATGTTTTCTCCAAGATCATTGGGGATCACCATGACGTTAGGCAGACAGCGGCCAAGCACCCAAGGATCACGTGTACTATACCTACGCAAAACCGCGTCTGCTTTTTTGATTGCACAGTCTGCTTCGTACCCCATGTGCCCACCTCACTTCTCGGAACCGCGGTACTTCTTCGGCGTGTATTTCTTCTTGGCAAGCTCCTGAGCTAGTGCATATGATTGCCGCAGTGATACAGCAAGCAACCGCTTATCCTCGTCGCTCAGTTCAGCATCCTGTTTGAAGAAGTCGGGGCCTTCTGGATCCAATCCGTCTAAAATATCTTTAATCTTCTCATCGATGCGTTGATTATCTTTCTCACTCAGTGAGTAATAGTGTCGTTTATCAGAGCGGCCCATCAGATAATCAGCAGAAACATCGAAAAGTTTTGCGAGTCTATCAATAGCCTTCATCGGTGGCTCTCTCGTACCGCGCTCCCAAGTGCCGATCGTCTTAGGAGATACGCCAAGCTTTTCACCCAGAGTTTCTTGGGTGTAGGCATTTTCAGTTCGCAAATCATGTAGCCGTTGTCCGAACATAGTGTAACCTCCTATTGATTAAATACTACAAAGCGTAGCAAAAAAAAGACACGCACAAATTGTAGCAATTTATGTTGACAGATACGTTTTGTAGTTTTATATTAGAAATATCGAAAGGCTACGAAACGTAGCGGGAGGTGATTACTTTGAATAAGCTTAAGCAATTAAGGGAACAAAAGAATATTTCTTCCGATTCATTTGCAAAAATGCTGGGCGTATCACCCAAAACCGTTGATGCATGGGAGCGAGGCTATCGAAACCCAAAGCCAGCAGCAATGCAACATATTGAAGATATTTTGGGAGCG
>OBYR01000684.1_pt1 | contig 20372 bp, 19 predicted proteins | sample 1495491 | NCBI WGS metagenome assembly OBYR01 (sample SAMEA2580206, study PRJEB22360) | human gut metagenome | biome: human gut; feature: human-associated habitat; material: faeces | place: Denmark | collected 2008/2010 | reverse complement strand
ATTGGGCAAACCCGGTCAGATCTTGGCGGGCGCGCCCGACAAGTGCGTCGAGGCGGGCTGCACCATCGCGGGCGGCCACACCATCAACGACGATGAGCCCAAGTACGGCCTGTCCGTCTCGGGTTTTGTGCAGCTCGACCGCATGCTTGCCAACGGTGGGGCGCGCCCGGGTGATGTACTGCTGCTCACCAAGCCGGTGGGCTCGGGCATCATCACCACGGCCATTAAGGGCGAGCTTATCGAGCAGGACGAGGCCGCAGCCATGTTTGACTCGATGTGCACCCTCAACGAGGCGCCGATTCGTCTGGCCGAGGGGCTCGAACTTCACGGCTGCACCGACATTACGGGCTTTGGCCTGATTGGGCATGCGTGCGAGATGGCCGAGGGCTCGGGCGTGCAGATTGAGCTTGCGTCGGGGGCGGTGCCGCTCTTTGACCAGGTGCTCGACATGGCGCGTCTGGGCATTATCCCCGCTGGCTCCTACCGCAACCAGGACTTCTTTGGCCCGCGCGTGACGGCCGACGAGGACCTTGAGCCGGGCATGTTGGATGCGCTGTACGATCCACAGACTTCAGGCGGTTTGCTTATTGCGGCGCCCGCGGCGGATGTGGATGAGCTTGCGCGCCGTCTGGATGCCGAGGGGCGTATCGCCGCCGTTGTCGGTCGCGTGTGCGAGCCGGTGCCAGGCGGTCCTGCCGTCCACGTTGTCCGTTAACGACACGTTTATTGAGCTCTGTACCGTTCTAAAACGATTAATTCGAAAGGAAATACTATGTCTACCAAGATTGAAGTCAATGCCATGGGCGATGCCTGCCCGCTGCCCGTCGTCAAGACGCTCAAAGCCCTGAAGCAGCTTGATGGCGAGGGTACAGTCGTGACCTCGGTCGATAACGAGACCGCCGTCAAGAACATCTCCAAGATGGCGCAGGAGAAGGGCTGCACGGCCTCAGTCGAGAAGGTTTCTGACGCCGAGTGGCACGTGACCGTGGCGACCTCTGGCGCCGTTGCCGTGGCTGATCCCGAGCAGGATGGCACTGCCTTCTGCGATGCCAGCGCCGGCAAGGGCAAGCTCGTCATTTCCGTCTACACCGACTGCATGGGCCGCGGCGACGACGAGCTGGGCCACAAGCTCATGAAGGCCTTTATCTTTGCCGTGACGCAGCAGGAGGAGCTGCCCGCGACCATGCTGTTCTATAACGGCGGCGCCAAGCTCACCGTCGAGGGCTCACCGGTACTCGACGACCTGAAGGGTCTGGCCGAGCAGGGCGTCGAGATCCTTACCTGCGGCACCTGCCTCGACCACTATGGCATTAAAGACCAGCTTGCGGTGGGCGAGGTCACCAACATGTACGTGATCGTGGAGAAGATGGAGCAGGCCGTGCGCGTCGTGCGCCCGTAGCGTATTGGTTGGAGTTGCCATGAGGGAGAAGCGCCCGGCGCTTGTCATCACGTTTCCCACCACGGCGGCCGCCATGGGTTGCGAGTCCTTGTGCGTCGAGCGCGGCCTTCCCGGGCGAACGATTCCCGTACCCGGGGAGGTCGCTGCCGGCTGCGGTCTGGCGTGGAAGGCGTTGCCTGTCGATGAGGAGCTGCTGCGCGGCGAACTCGCCGCGGCGGGCATTCCCACCGAGGGCTTTACGGTGATTGATATGTGGGAGGTCGTGCGATGATCTATCTGGATAACGCGGCGACGACCATGCACAAGCCGCAGACGGTCATCGATGCCGTGACGCAGGCGATGTGCTCGCTCGGCAATGCCGGGCGCGGCGCCACGTCGGGTGCGCTCGACGCGGCGCGTACGATTCACGGTTGCCGTGCCAAGCTCGCGCGCCTTTTAGGTTGCCCGAGGGCGGACCATGTGTGCTTTACGCCCAACTCCACGGCGGCGCTCAACACCGTCATCAATGGCGTGGTGCGCCCCGGCGACCGTGTGGTCACAACGGTGTTCGAGCACAACTCCGTGCTGCGTCCGCTTAACCGCCTTGCGGCAGAGCAGGGTGTGACCGTTGAGCATGCGGGCTGCGACGCGAACGGCGTGCTCGACTACGACGAGCTCGAGCGGTTGGTCACGCCCGGTACGCGTGCCGTGGTGGTGACGCATGCCTCTAATGTGACCGGCAACGCGGTCGACATTGCGCGCGTGGCGGCCATAGCCCATGCGGCCGGCGCGCTTGTGATCGTCGATGCCTCGCAGTCTGCCGGCACGGCGCATATCGATATGCAGACCATGGGGCTTGACGTGGTGTGCTTTACCGGCCACAAGGGACTGATGGGCCCGCAGGGCACCGGCGGCCTGGCCGTGGCGGAGGGCATTGACGTGGCTCCGTGGGCCATGGGCGGCACGGGCGTGCACAGCTTCGATGCGCTGCAGCCGCTTGAGTGGCCCACGCGCCTTGAGGCGGGCACGCTCAACGGCCATGGCATAGCGGGCCTTTCCGCAGGCCTTGATTTTATTGAGGCTCAAGGTGGAGTTGAAGCGATTGCGACTCACGAACGCGCCCTGGCCGATCGCTTTCTCGCCGGTGTTCGTGAGATTCCGGAAATCAAACTCTACGGCGCCTTTGACCAGCCGTCGCGCTCGGCGATCGTGTCGCTCAACGTAGGTGATATCGATTCGGCTGAGATCTCGGACGCGCTCATGCAAGGGTGGGGGATTGCGACGCGCCCCGGTGCCCATTGCGCTCCGCTCATGCACCACGCGCTGGGGACCGAGCGCCAAGGCGTGGTTCGCTTCTCGTTTGGGTATTTCAACACGGACGAGGAAGTCGACACCGCGATTGACGCTTTGCACGATTTAGCCTGCTAAAGCGTATATACTTGCGGGACGGGTCTTTTGCCCGTCCCGTTTTTGTTTTGATTCGAAAGGTGCTCTCATGGCCTCATCCGCCTCGCGTGGTCTGCGTTCCGACCATGTCGTTACCGTCGGCATCGCCCTGTTCTCGATGCTCTTTGGCGCCGGCAACCTCATTATTCCGCCGTTGCTGGCGCTGCAGGCAGGTTCTGCCACGCCGGTCGCCATGCTCGGCTTTCTGATTGCCGCCATCGGCCTGCCCGTCATGGGATTTATCGCCGTGGCGCTTGCCGGAACGGCGCGCGAGCTTGCCGGCCGCGTGCACCCCAAGTTTGGCGAATTCTTCGTTGCGGCGGTGTATCTGGCCATCGGCCCGTGCCTGGCCATTCCGCGCACAAGCTCTACGGCGTTCGAAATGCTGGTGCCGCTGCTGCCCGAGGGCGTTTCGCTCGGTACGGCACGTCTGGTGTTTGCCATCGGGTTCTTCGTAGTCGCGTTTGTGCTCACGCTGCGCCCCGGCGTCATCACGCGCGTGCTCGGTCGCATTACGGGCCCTGCGCTCATTGCGCTTATCGTGCTGGTCGTGGGTGCTGCCGTGATCTCGCCGCTGGGACCGGCTGCTGCCCCGCAAGCTCCCTATGATGCCGGCGCTGCGGTCCAAGGCTTCTTGACCGGCTATCAGACCATGGACCTGCTTGCGTCGCTCGCCTTCGGCATCATCATCGCCGAGACCATTCACGAGCTGGGCGTGACCGACGACAAGCGCGTCGCTTTTGAAATTTCGCGCTCCGGTGTGATCGCCGGCGTGCTCATGGCCATCATCTATTGCGGCTTGGCCCTTGCCGGTATGCAGCTCGGCACCGTGATGCCCGACGCCACCAACGGCGCCGCCATCCTCGCCCGTTCGGCCTCTATGCACTTTGGTCTTGTCGGCACGGTCGTCGTCTTTGCGATCTTTTTCCTTGCCTGCATGAACGTGTGCATCGGCCTCATCAGCTGCTGCTCGCGTTACTTCTGCGAGACGTATGTGGTCGAAGGGGGAGCGGAGGCCTCCGAGGAGGCCATGCGTCGTCCCTTTGCGATTCTCGCCTTTGTGTTCGCGGCGTTTTCGTGCGTGCTCTCCAACGTGGGCCTCGACGTGATCCTTATGTTCTCGGTGCCCATGCTCAACGCCTTGTATCCCGTCGCCATCGTGCTGGTGCTGATGGGTTTGGTACACGGATTTTGCGACGCGCATCCGCAGGTGTGGGTGTGGGTCGGCGGCGTGGTCGCCGTGCAGAGTGTGATTACCTCGGTCCGCGATGCGTTCTTTGCGGGCGCGTGGCTGCCGTTTGATGTGCTGCCGCTGGCGGATATCGGTGCCGCGTGGGCGCCGGTTGCCGTGGTTGCCTTTGTGATCGGCCTGCTCCATAGTCGTTTTGTTGCACATTCGAGGAGCTAAGGCATCAATGCTTGCACAGGCGGGGAGTCTCCCCTATAATTTCCTTCGCTTTGGGACACGCAAGGTTTAGACCTTAGCTGCTCAACACCTTCGGGACGTGGCGCAGTTTGGTAGCGCGCCTGCTTTGGGAGCAGGATGTCGCAGGTTCAAATCCTGTCGTCCCGACCATATCTTGCGGGCGTAGTTCAATGGTAGAACCCCAGCCTTCCAAGCTGATGACGCGGGTTCGATTCCCGTCGCCCGCTCCATAGGATAGTTTTAACGGCTTTGGCTTCATTTGGCGCCAGAGTCGTTTTCATATACATGCCGGGGACCCCACATCCCCTCCTAAGTTGCGGTGAAATACGGACTGTTTTTCGGCTTTTATGGCCCATGTAGTCCGTATTTCACCGCAACTAATTGTAAGGGTGGATTTTGATGCCGTTGGGAGGGTCGTAGCGACCGTCTACCGAGAGTGGAAATATTTTTTGAAGCTCTGACCTGCGACGTCAAGCTTTTGGTCAGCTTTTGGCAAGGTATTTAAATGCCGTTCTGCGATAGCGTAAAGGCGTTCACTCGTTCTTGATTGTTATGGTGCGGGTCATGTCCAATAAAGCTAAACATTTTCCGAAGTCATATGCCAAGATGCTGTTTTCCGCTCTCGGGATTCATCATGACGAGCAGCTATTGATAACGACTGATCCTTGGGATGAGCGGCGCGCGCGTGAGCTTATGCAGGAAGAGCTTTTAATTCGACTCTATAACCATGTGTACGCCGATCCTGTTTATTGGAGCCACCTTGACGTGGAAGCCCGCATTTTCCAGCTTGCATCTGCTATTGCGGCCGTCGAACCGGATGCCATTTTCTGCGGTTCAACGGCGGCATTGCTGTACGGTATCGGCTCTGCTTACTCGCTGCTTAATGCCGTTCAGATGTTGTTGCCGAGATCTACCAGGCGCGATACATATGAGTTCGTTGAGTATCGTCGATGGCGCCCAGGTGAGTTATGGCGGCTCGGCCCGTTTACGCTGACGGACCCCTATCGGACGGTGGTCGATATTGCCCGCGCGAGTGCATTTCGGTATGCGCTTGGCTACGCCGATGGATTGGCTCGTGAGTATGATGTCGACCGCGAGGAGCTGCGTGCGTATGCACAGGCCAATTGTCGCGGTTTGCATGGCATCGCCCGTGCGTTTGGCGTGTTCGAGCATATGGACGGGAGGTCGGATAACGGGGGAGAGTCCGAGGCGCGAGCGGCAATGATCCTTGCTGGAGTCGTTGCGCCTGAGCTTCAGGTTGAGATTGCTCGACCAGGAAATGCCGGCTATTATCTGGCAGATTATGGTTGGCGGATGCCAGATGGGTCATGGATGTTGGCAGAGCTTCATGGTTTGGGTAAGTTTGAGGACGAAACTCAAAAAGATTTGGAACATGCTGCGGCAAAAACCTATCGAGCCGCCTTATTGCGCGATGCGAACTTACGTGCCATGGGTCATAACGTCATTCATTTCAAGCTATCGGACACATATGATGTCGAAGAGTTTGGCGCTATGATGCGCGGCTACGGTATCCCAACTACAAAGCCTTTTGCGGATTCCTGATAGCAGAGACAACCGACTCCGCCGCCCAACAATAAGTTGCGGTGAAATACGGACTAAAGGCTACTCAGAGACATAAAACAGTCCGTATTTCACCGCAACTTAGGAGGGGATGGGGTTAGCTGCGGGGTTGGTGGCGGAGTTTGTCGATGGTGGAGTCAGTGCTTCGGCTGTGGGCTTCGGCGGCGCGGTCGCGAGCTTCGGCTGCGGTTTGACGCTTGCGGCGGTAATCGATCATGCCCTGGATGATGGGCTTGCCAAAGCTCACGACATCATCGTTGTAGATGGCGGTTCAGGCTGCGAGGAGGCAGTCGGTAAAGTCCATATGCGTTTTGCCGAACAGTTTGACGGCAAGGGCGACAACGGTGGGCTCGTCGACCATGACGTCATCGAGCAGCCTTTTCATGGCCGTAGCAATCTCAGCGCGGGGAACCTTATAGACGTCTCGCAGTGTGACCACGACGCGCGTGATGATCTCGGGGTAGACGCGAGCGGTGCGCGTGGCGATGACCTTGGCGGCGCGCGGTGACAGAACTTCGTCGTCGTCAAGCAGGTAGCGTAGGATGACGGTCTCGTCGATGATGGTGCTACTCATGGATATCTACTTCCTCGGGACCCAAAATCGAATTGTCGCTTTCCGTGGCAAGGTATTCAATCCAGGCATTGCGCTCCTCGGCGCGGCGATTGGGATCTCCGTATGCTTTGAGCGATCCATAGGCGGCGGTGCCGTCCTTTGAGCGCACGGCGACCGGCTGAAAGGGAAGCTTGCGCATCAAAATGCTCTGCGCGACAAAAAGGCGAACGGCCTCGGCAAGCGATGTGCCCATGGCGTCGTAGAGGCGCTCGGCATGCTGTTTGTCCTCTTCGCGAATGCGCACCTGCAGGATGGCTCGTTTTTGAGTCGATGTCATCACTGGCCTCCCTTAATGAGCGTGCAATATGAATAGTCAAATACAGCATCGGCTAATAATAGCCAATTTTATAACAACTACTTTATTGCACTAGAGTAATTGAGTCTGAACAATAATACAAACGTACTACATCCTTCAGAAGCGAGCGTGAAATCTTTCGTGGATGTACGCATGTAATACACTCACCTTTATAGCTTCTAGAGAATAATTCCAACCTGCCAAAATCCCTGCAATACACCCGTATTGCAGGGCCTATGCTCAAGTTTGCCACCTGCAACTGCGTATATTTAGCCTGTATATCGTTGGAGGAACTCTATCGAAGCGCCTGTTTCGCCGCATGCGCTCGATACGCCGATGCCGGACCACGGGCGGTCCGGGGCAACGTCGACAGGGTCTCTCCGGCATGGGATTCAGGAGGGAGTGAACAACATGGGCAATAAACGAGTCGTGGCTGATTCTTCACGCTGCATTGGGTGCCAAACCTGTATGGCGGCGTGCATCGAGGCACACGATATTCCCGGCAACATCGCCGCACCTCGCTTGCGCGTAACGCGCACCTACGAGATTTCCGCGCCGGTGGCATGTCACCACTGCGAGGACGCTCCGTGCGCCAAGGCCTGCCCTACGGGCGCCTTGTTCTTTGATCCAAAGAACCATCGCATCGGCGTCAACGAGGACAACTGCATTGGTTGCAAGAGCTGCGTCATGGCATGCCCCTTTGGCGCCGTGAGCGTGGCGACCACGCAGGTCCCCGTCTTGATGGGCGACGTGCGCGTGGGTTCGCAGACTAAGAGCTTCGTGCTCAAGTGCGACCTGTGCGTGGACCGTCCCGGCGGTCCGGCGTGTGCCGAGGCTTGTCCGACCAAGGGTCTCACCCTGGTAGACGAGGAGCGCCTGGCGGAGCTGACTGCCGAGCGTGCCCGCGCCACCATCGAAAACGAGGCGTAGGCGGGCGGCCATACAGGCCCAATGATTGTCAAATAAGTACCGAGTATTCGGTAGCAGAGAAAGGAAGGAGGGTGTCATGGAGAAGCATAAAGTGATCTGCCCGTACTGCGGCGCCGGTTGCCAGTTTAACCTCTTGGTCCAAAACGGCCAGGTTGTGGGTACCGAACCGCTCAACGGCATCACCAATCAGGGCGAGCTGTGCCTTAAGGGCATGAGCGGCTACGACTTCATCAACGACACCAAGATCTTGACTCCTCGCGTACTGCACCCGATGATCCGCCGCACCAAGGGCGCGGATCTTGAGCGCGTAAGCTGGGACGAGGCACTGGATTTCACCGCATCTAAGATGCAGGCCATAATTGACGAATATGGTCCTAACGCTGTCATGACCACCGGCTCTTCGCGAGGCGGCGGCAATGAGGCGAACTACGTCATGCAGAAGTTTACGCGTGCGTGCATCGGCACCCACAGCGTGGACAACTGCGCCCGTACTTGACACGGCCCTACTGTCCTCGGTCTGATGGACACGGTTGGTTCAGGTTGCATGTCATGCTCCATCCCCGGTATGGAGGATGCGGGCTGCATTTTCCTCTTCGGCTATAACCCTGCCGATTCGCACCCCATCGTCGCAAGGCGTATCGTGCGAGCCAAAGAAAAGGGTTGCAAGATCATCGTCGCCGACCCGCGCCATATCGAAACCGCGCGTATCGCCGATCTCTACCTTCCGATCAAGAACGGTTGCAACGTCGCGTTCCTCAACGCCTTTGCCAACTGCTTGGTCAACGATGGCCTCTACGACAAGGAATTCGTCGCCGAGCATACGAACGGCTTTGACGAGTGGTGGGAGACCATCAAGAACTACACTCCCGAATCCGTACAGGACATCACGGGTGTCGAGCCCGCGTTGATCCACCAAGCTGCCGAGATGTACGCCACGGCGAAGCCCTCTGCCATCATTGGCTGGGGTATGGGCGTATGCCAGCAGAAGCAGAACCTGAAGACGGTGCACACCATCGCCTCCATCGCCTGCGTTGCCGGCCAGATCGGCAAACCCAATTCCGGCCTCGCGCCCGTGCGCGGTCAGAATAACGTCCAGGGCTCCTGTGATATGGGCATGCTGCCCAACCTGTACCCTGGCTACCAGAAAGTCACCGACCCGGCAGTGCGTGCCAAGTTTGCCAAGGCTTGGGGCGTGCCCGAGGAAAAGCTCCCGCTCGAGGAGGGCTACAAGCTCACCGACCTGGGCCACCTGGTCGACGAGGGCAAGGTGCACTGCTTCTACAACTACGGCGAGGACCCGGTGCAGACCGAGCCCGATTCGGCCGGTATGCGCAAGACGCTCTCCGAGCTGGATCTGTTCATCTGCCAGGACATCTTTATGACGCAGACGACCATGCTCGCCGACGTCATCCTGCCTGCCACCTCTTGGGGCGAGCACGAGGGTGTCTTTACCGCATCCGACCGTAGCTTCCAGCACTTTGACGCGGCCGTTCCGCCCAAGGGCGAGTGCCGTCACGACTGGGAGATCTTCGCGGACCTGTCTACGCGTATGGGTTACCCCATGCACTACGACAATACCGAGCAGATCTGGAACGAGTGCATTAGCCTGTGCCCCAACTTTGTGGGCGCGACCTACGAGAAGATGGCTCCCGAGGGCGGTTACGCCCAGTGGCCCGTCAAGAGCACCGATGTGAACGACCACGGTACGCCCGACATGTTCGCTGGTGGCAAGTTCACCACCAAGGACGGCCGCGCCAACCTGATGGCGCACGACTGGGAGGCACCCTCCGAGCTTCCCGACGATGAGTACCCGCTCATCCTGTGCACCGTCCGCGAGGTCGGCCACTACAGCTGCCGCTCGATGACCGGCAACTGCAAGACGCTGGCGCTGCTCGCCGACGAGCCCGGCTTTGTCCGTATGAATCCCGCGGACGCCCAGGCGCGCGGCATCAAGAACGGCGACATCGTCTCGATTCACAGCCGCCGCGGCCAGGTATACAGCCGCGCCGACGTGAGCGATCGCATCAACAAGGGCACGGTCTATATGACCTACCAGTGGTGGATCGGCAAGTGCAACGAGCTGACCATGCACAAGGTCGACCCGGTCTCGCATACGCCCGAGGACAAGTTCTCCGCCTGCCAGGTCGACGCTATCGCCGACCAGGTCTGGGCCGAGGGCGAGGTCGAGCGTCAGTACACCGAGCTCAAGCAGGCTCTGGTGGACGCCGCCGCTCCCCAGGACGTTGAGCCCGGCGCCGCCAAGTTCGACGACGAGACGCACGTGAATCAAATCGTGTAGTCCCGTTCTCGTTGGCTTTTTGGGCCGGGCGTCCCGTACGTTCGGGAGCCCGGCCCGTAATTTTGAAAGGAAGTGGGGATGAACCGCTTCATCGACATCAACCCGGAGAGGTGCATCGGCTGCGGAACATGCCAGTCCGCCTGTGCCGACGCCCACCGGATGCAGGGTCTTCAGGATACGCCGCGCCTGGCGCTCGTGAAGACCGGCGGTATTTCGGCCGCCCTTGCCTGCCACCATTGCGAGGGTGCCCCCTGCGCCGAGGTTTGCCCGGTGAATGCCATCGAGCACGATGGCGATCGCATCCACGTCAAGGAGCAGGAGTGCATCGGGTGCAGGCTGTGCGCCATCGCGTGCCCCTTCGGAGCCATCCATCCCGATGGCACGTCTATCGCCGGTGTCGCAGGCATGTGCGACCCGACGCCTTCGTATCCTAAGTCCCTGAGCAGCCTGCTTACGTGGGCTCCTGGCCAGTACACCTGCGCTGTCAAGTGCGACCTGTGCGCCTTCGATCCGGACGGCCCGCATTGTGTGGCGGCGTGCCCCACCAAGGCGCTGACCGTCATGGGCGGCGCGGCCGATCGCGAGCTCGACGAGGCCAAGCGCCTGCGCTCGATCGAAAACGGTCCGGCCGTCGACGTTACCGCTGTGACCCAGGGTCTGTCCGAGAAAGCAGAAGGGAGCGTAAGCAATGGATAGCATGACGCTGTTTATCGCATCGCTTGCCGTCTCGTGCATCGGTGCGCTCGCCTCGGTTCTGCTGATCAAGGCCGATAACGCCGCCAAGACCGCCGGCTGCCTTATCGGCGCCGTCGCCGCGGTGCTTTCGTTTGTGGCCGGTATCCAGGCCGTGCTGGGCGATGTCACGTCGGTCGACACCATCGTGTTCTTCCCGTTTGCCCATTTCCAGCTGCTGCTCAATCAGCTGTCCGGCCTGTTCGTGGCGCTCATCTCGGTGCTCGCGTTTGCCGGTTCGATCTACGGTCTCAACTACTTTGATGAGTACCCGGGCAAAAAGGGCCGCGCCGGCTTCTTCTTTAACACCTTCGTGGCGTCCATGATGCTCGTCATCACCGCCGACAACGTGTTTTGGTTCCTGGTCGCCTTTGAGCTCATGTCGCTGACCTCGTACTTCCTGGTCGTGATCGAGGAGAACGAGAACTCCATCCATGGCGGTTGGCTCTACTTTGTGATCGCGCACGTGGGCTTTGTGCTCATCATGGCGAGCTTCCTCACCATGACCAACTTCGCCGGTGGCTCGTTTGCCTTTGAGGATTTCCGCGCTACGCAGTTTAGCCCCGCGGTCGCATCCGTGTGCTTCGTGCTCGCCTTCTTTGGCTTTGGCGCCAAGGCCGGTATCATTCCGCTACACGGCTGGCTGCCCAAGGCACATCCCGAGGCGCCGTCCAACGTGTCGGCCCTCATGTCCGGCGGCATGATCAAGATCGGTATCTTCGGTATCCTCAAGGTGGGTCTCGACCTGCTCTCCGCCTCGGGCGTTCAGGTCTGGTGGGGCCTTATGGTCATGGTCTTCGGTGCGATCTCGTCGGTCCTCGGCGTGGCCTTCGCCCTGCAGGAGCATGACATCAAGCGCCTGCTGGCCTATCACTCCGTCGAGAACATCGGCATCATTCTGCTCGGCGTCGGCGCCTCCATGGCCGCCATGGCGCTCAACTCGGTCGGCATCGCCGTCCTGGCTCTGATGGCCGCCCTCTACCACACGTTTAACCACGCGATGTTTAAGGGCGAGCTGTTCTTGCGCGCCGGTGCACTGCTGTACTCCACGGGTACGCGCAATATGGAGAAGATGGGCGGCCTGTTCCGTCGTATGCCGGCAACGGCCATCTGCTTCCTCATTGGTGCGCTTGCCATCTCGGCCATCCCGCCCTTCAACGGCTTTGTTTCCGAATGGTTTACCTATCAGTCGCTGTTTAATGCCGCCATGCAGGGTGACAAGGCCGTCATGATCGTGGCCGTGTTCGCTGCCGTCGCGCTTGCCATTACCGGCGCGCTGGCTGTCACGTGCTTCGTCAAGGCCTATGGCGTCTCCTTTGCCTCCGCGCCCCGCTCCGAGGCCGCGGCCAATGCCAAGGAGGTTCCCGCCCCCATGGTGTTTGCGCAGGGCCTGCTCGCGGCCATCTGCGTCGTGCTGGGCATTGGCGCTCCCGTGATCGCGCCCGTGCTGGTCGATGTCGCCGCGTCCGTGCTGCATCCGTACGGTGGCGTGTTTGCCGCCGAGGGCATGGAGCTCATGAACCAGTACTCCGGCGCTGCCACCTCCACGCCCGCGATCGCCATTGCGCTCGTGGTGCTCGTCGGCCTTGCCTGCGGTTATCGCAAGCTCAAGACCGTCGGCAAGGTGCAGAAGTCCCAGCCGTGGGCATGCGGCTATGCTCCCAACGAGCATATGCCCGTCGTGGCCACGACTTTTGCCTCCGAGGTGTCCTGGTTTATGCAGCCGCTCTACACGCTGCGCGACCGCTGCACGGCCGTCTGCTGGTCCATCGCGCACTTCTTCCAGAAGCTCACCGGTGTGGCCGAGGCTGTGGAGCCCGTACCCGATAAGGTTCTCGTCGATGCCCCGCATAAGGGTGTCGAGAAGCTCGCCGACCTCGCGACTAAGCTCGAGGGCGGCAACTACAGCATCTATATCTGCTACATTGTCGCGGCACTCGTGGTGTTCCTCGTGCTCGCCGTGCAAATGGGTTAAGGAGGGGAGAGCATGAACAACATCGTACTTGCCGTTCTGCAGGGCGTGGTCGTCATGGCCGTCGCACCGTTCTTCTCCGGTCTCGGCCGCGTGATCCGCGCAAAGATGCACAACCGTCGCGGCCCCAGCATCATGCAGGACTACCGCGACCTGGCCAAGCTCTTTGCGCGCCCCGAGTCCCAGAGCGAGGATGCGAGCTTTGCGCTGCGCATCATGCCGCCGCTGTTCTTCGCCGTCGCCTTTATGCTCGCGATGGGTCTGCCGCTCTTTACGGCACAAAGCCCCATCCCGGTCTTTGGTGACGCCATCACCATCATGTACAGCCTGGCGCTCGCCCGCTTCTTCTTCGCCCTCTGCGGTGTGGATTCGTCCAACGCCTACGCCGGTATCGGCGGCGTTCGCGAGCTGTTCATGAGCGTGCTCATCGAGCCGTCCATGCTGCTGGCGCTGTTTGCCGCCGCCCTGGTGTGTGGCTCCACCGACATCGCCACTATGGGTCAGCACATCATGACGGGCGCCATCGACGCGCCGGTCGCCGTGATCCTCGCCGGCATCGCCTTTGCGATCGCCTGCTACATGGAACTCGGCAAGCTGCCGTTTGACCAGGCCGAGGCCGAGCAGGAGCTTCAGGAAGGTCCGCTCGCCGAGCTTTCCGGCCCGTCGCTCGCCATGGCAAAGCTCGCCATGTCCATGAAGCAGGTCCTGGTCGTCGCCTGGTTCTGCGCGATCTTTGTCCCCTGGGGCGAGCCCGCGACCGTGGGCGCCGCCGCTGTTCTGGGCGCAGTCATCTTCCTGGTGAAGTGCCTGATCGACTTTGTCGTATGCGGTGTGATCGAGAACTCCTGCTCGCGTTCGCGTTTTAAGGTGCTTGGCAATCAGACCTGGGCTGTCGTGGGCATCGCCGTTCTGGCGTTTGTCTTCGTGGTCGTCGGCGTGTAGGAGAAGGGAGAAACAATGTCATTTGCAGTCAGTCTGTCCCTTCTCGGCTTGGTCGCTATTGCGGCCCCGATGGTGGCCTCGGTGCTCGTCGCCCTGTTCCCCCGTCCGTACGCCAAGTGGTTCAGCGTTTTGGGTGCCGCCGTCTCGACGGTCTGCACCATCGCCCTCGCCGCGAATTTCGCTGGCGCCGGCATGCCCGACACGCAGGTCCCCCTGATCTCGTTTGGGCAGACCCTCGTCATGGGATTCACCTTCGATCGCATGAGCACGCTGCTCGCGCCCGCCTTTGTGGGTATCGGCTTGCTTGTCGTGATCTATTCGATTCCCTATATGAGCGAGAATAACCGTGAGCATCCCGACGCACCGCGTCGTCGCTTCTACGCGTACCTCGCGACCTTCATCGGTGCCATGGCCGGCCTCGTGTACAGCTCGACCCTTTTGGGCCAGCTCGTGTTCTTTGAGATCACGGGTGCGTGCTCTTGGGGCCTCATTAGCTACTACATGACGCCTACGGCCAAGAAGGCCGGCATGAAGGCCCTGATCATTACGCATATCGGTGCGCTCGGCCTGTATCTGGGCGCCGCCATCGTGTTTGCCCACACCGGCACCTTTGCCATTACCGCGATTGCCGGCCTCGACGCCAAGCTCAAGGCCATCGTCCTTCTGCTGGTGCTCTTTGCCGCTTGGGCCAAGTCCGCGCAGGTACCCATGTACATGTGGCTGCCTTCGGCCATGGAGGCCCCGACGCCTGTCTCGGCCTACCTGCATGGCGCCTCGATGGTTAAGGTCGGCGTGTGCGTGTTCGCGCGTGCGCTCGTCTCTGCCGGCGAGATTCCTGAGATCGTGGGCTGGGTCGCCATTATCGACGCCATGGTCACCATGCTCTTTGGTTTCCTGATGTACCTGCCGCAAAAGGACATGAAGCGTCTGCTGGCCTTCTCCACGATCGCCCAGCTCTCCTATGTGTTCTTTGGTCTGGGCCTTTCGGTCTTTGGCAGCCAGCTGGCCTTTGACGGTGCCGTGTGCCACATCTTTAACCACGCTTTCGCCAAGACCCTGTTCTTCCTGATCGCCGGTTCGTTCTCCTTTACCCTCGGCACGCGTATGCTGCCCAAGCTTCGCGGCATCGTAAAGAAGTACCCGATCTCGGGCGTGGGCTTTGGTGTCGCGGCGCTCGCCATTGCCGGCGTGCCGCCCATGAACACGTTCTTCTCGAAGTTCCAGATCATCGCCGGCGGCTTTTCTGTGGGTGCCGGCAACGTTGCGATCCTGGTGCTCGTGTGCATCATGGTCGCCGAGACCGTCGCCACCTTTGCCTGGTTCCTTAAGTGGATGGGCTATTGCCTGCCCGGCGAGCCGAGCGACGAGGTCGCTGCGGGAGCCCCGCTTCCCCGCGCGATGGCGTTCGTGTTCATCGTGCTCATCATCATGGTTATCGTCAGCGGCCCGCTTTCGGCCAGCTGGATCGGTTAGGAGGTAGAACGACATGGGTTATTCGATCGTCAACATCCTTGGCGGCCTTCTGATCGTCACGTCCACCATGGTGGTTGTCTCCAAGAACATCAAACATTCCATCCACTGGTATGCGGTGCAGTCGCTGGTGCTCGTGGGGCTTCTCGCCACGCTCGGTGTCACCACTGGTGCGCAGGAGCTGCTTATGTGGGCTGGATCTGCCTTTATCACCAAGGTCGTCCTGGTCCCTTATATCCTCAACCGCGCATATAAGAAGATGGGCGAGCCGAGCGACGCATCGCTCAAGGCCGGCCTTAAGCCCGCGTGGGCCATTTGCATCATCGCCGTCGAGGTCGCGATTTGCTTTGCCGTTGTGACGCAGATCAGCCTGCCCACGGCCGAGGTCGCAACGCCTGCGCTCGCTATTAGCTTCGCTCAGTTCTTTGTGGGCCTCACCTGCATCATCTCGCAGCGCAACATCATGAAGCAGATCTTTGGATACTGCCTTATGGAAAACGGCAGCCATGTGACGCTCGCGCTTTTGGCCCCCACCGCTCCCGAGATCATCGAGATCGGTATCGCCACCGACGCCATCTTTGCCGTCATCATCATGTCCATCGTCGTGCGTCGCATTTGGGACGACTCCCACTCGCTCGATGCGCGCGACCTGTCCGAGCTGAGGGGGTAGTCCATGGAAACGTTGATTCTCGCCCTGCTCGCGACTCCTTTGGTGTTCTCGCTGGTCATGGCGTTTTTGCCCAAGAACACGTCCTATAACGTGTTTGCCGGTCTCAACCTGGTCTCCGTCGCAGCCGTCCTGGTGCTGTCGATTGTGACGGCTGGTGACGTCCTTATGAGCGGCGACACCGCGAGCGCTCTTGGCCTGTGGTTCCACCTCGATTCGCTGGGTGCCATCTTTGTACTGCTCATCGGCTTTATCGGTTTTCTTACCGGGCTGTTCTCGCTGCCCTATGTAAAGGCCGATATCGAGGAGGGCTCCATGCCCGCCGAGCGCGCCAAGCAGTATTTTGCGCTGTTTAGCCTGTTTGTGTTCACCATGCTGCTCGCGTGCCTGTCCAACAACATGATCCTCACGTGGGCCGCCGTGGAGGCAACCACGCTTTCCACCGTGTTCCTGGTGGGTATCTACAAGAACAAGACGGCCCTCGAGGCTTCTTGGAAGTATGCGATGGTCTGCACCGCCGGCGTGGCCTTTGGCTTGTTCGGTACGCTGCTGATCTACGCCAACGCCGCCGACGTGATTCCCAACGCCCACGAGGCCGCATTCCTGTCGTGCGTACTGCCGTATGCCGACCAGTTCGATCCGACGCTCATGCGCCTCGCCTTTGCGTTTATCGTGATCGGCTTTGGCACCAAGGCCGGCCTGTTCCCCATGCACACTTGGCTGCCCGATGCCCACTCCCAGGCCCCGAGCCCTGTCTCGGCCCTGCTCTCTGGCGTGCTGCTTAAGTGCGCCATGCTTGTGATCATGCGCTTCTATGGCTTTACCATCCAGGCCGTGGGCGCCGAGTATCCGCAGCTTTTGCTGCTGATCGTCGGCACGCTGTCCATTTTGGTGGCGGCACTTTCGATGTTTCGCCAGGACGACCTCAAGCGCCGCTTTGCGTACTCGTCTGTGGAGAACGTGGGCGTTATCGCCCTGTGCCTGGGTATCGGCGGCCCGCTGGGTATCGCCGCGGCCCTGCTGCACTGCGTGTTCCACGGCTTTACCAAGACGCTTGCCTTCTGCGTGTCCGGCAACATCCAGCACGCCTTTGGCACGCGTAGCCTGGCTAAGATTCAGGGTGTCGTCGAGGTTGCCCCCGCAACCGCCGCGCTCGCCATCTTGGCACTGCTCGGTCTTGGTGCCTTCCCGCCCTTTGGCATGTTTATCTCCGAGTTCCTGACTTTTGTCGCCGGTGTCACCGCCGGTCCCATGTGGCTGGTCGTCGTGGTCGCCCTCGGTCTTACCGTGGCCATCTCCGCGCTCACCCGCATCGCACTCAAGTCGGTGTTCGGCCATGCGCCCCAGGGCATGGGCAAGCATGAGGCCCCGGCGCTCATGCTTATCCCCGAAATCATCCTGGCCGTCATGATCTTGTGGTTTGGCATCGCCACCCCGCTGCCTCTCGTGCACGGTGTGGAGACCGCGACCGGCATCGTGCTCGAGCAGAGCACCGAGGAACTTCACGCGACGCCGATGTACCGCGCTGTGTTCGGTACCGAGACCGCTCAGAGCGAGGTGGAGTAACGAATGATTGAAACTGAGAACAAGGTGTACGCCCGTCGCTGCGAGAGCCATGTCGAGGCCCTGCGCCGCGCCGTTCCGGGCTGCATCGAGAAGGTCGAGTGGCAGTGCGAGGACCAGCTGACGATCACCGTCAAGCAGGACAAGCTGCCCGAGGCCGTCCACTACCTGTATTACGAGCGCTACGGCTGGATTCCCGTGATCATCGGCAATGATGAGCGCAGCCTGTGCGGCCGTTACGCCGTGTATTACGTCATCTCCATGGAGGGGGAGGATCCCGGCTGGGTGACCGTCCGCGCCGAGGTCGATCCCGCCAAGATGACGTTCCCGTCCGTGACGCCGTTCGTCCCCGCCTGCGTGTGGGGCGAGCGCGAGCTGCGCGATATGTTCGGCCTGATCCCCGAGGGTCTGCCCGATCGTCGTCGCCTGGTGCTGCCCGATGACTGGCCCAGCGGCCTGTACCCGCTGCGCAAGGACTCCATGGACTACCGCTTCCGTCCCGCTCCTGCGAGCGACATGGAAAACTACGAGTTCTTGGTCGATACCAAGGGCAAGGAGACCACACTCGTCCCCATGGGACCGCTGCACATTACCTCCGACGAGCCCGGCCACTTCCGCCTGTTCGTCGAGGGCGAGACGATCGTCGACGCCGACTATCGTCTGTTCTACGTGCACCGCGGCATGGAGAAGGTCGCCGAGACGCGCCTGAACTATGACGCCGTGACGTTCCTCGCCGACCGCATCTGCGGCATCTGCGGCTGCGCCCACTCGGTGGCCTATGCCGAGGCCGTCGAGCGCGCCCAGGGCATTCATGTCCCGCCGCGCGCCCAGTACATCCGTGCCATCATGCTTGAGGTCGAGCGTCTGCACTCGCATCTGCTCAACATTGGCCTGGCGTCGCACTACACGGGCTTCGACTCCGGCTTCCAGCAGTTCTTCCGCGTCCGCGAGAAGTCCATGGACCTGGCCGAGAAGCTCTCCGGTCACCGCAAGACCTACGGCCTCAACGTGATCGGCGGCGTGCGTCGCGACATTTTGGCTGAGCAGAAGCTCTCCACGCTCACGACCATCCATCAGCTGCGCTCCGAGGTTCAGGAGCTCGTCGACGTCTTGCTCTCCACGCCCAACTTCATTGAGCGTACGAGTGGCATCGGCATCTTGGACCGCAAGATCGCACGCGACTTCTCGCCGGTCGGCCCGCTCATGCGTGGCTCGGGCTATGCCCGCGACGTGCGCTTTGACCATCCCTTTGACGGCTACGCCGATCCGGACGTCCAAAAGATGCACGCCGCCACGGCCGACACCTGCGATGCCTTCGGCCGTACCGCCGTCCGCATCCAGGAGGTCTACGATTCGATCGACATGATCGAGACCATGCTCGAGAACTGCCCGTCGGGCCCCATCCTCACCACGGATTGGGAGTACACCCCGCACAAGTACGCCATCGGCGCCACCGAGGCGCCGCGCGGCGAGGACGTGCACTGGGCCATGCTCGGCAATAACCAGAAGTGCTACCGCTGGCGCGCCAAGGCCGCCACGTACAGCAACTGGCCGGTCCTGCGCTACATGTTCCGCGGCAACACCGTGGGCGACGCGGCGCTGATCGTCGGTTCGCTCGACCCGTGCTACTCCTGCACCGACCGCGTGACGGTGACCGATGTCGCCGCCAAGCGCGACCATGTGCTCGACAAGGAACAGTTCGAGAACGTCTGGCGCGACAAGTCGCCGCTTGCGGGCGAGGGCACCATGGCCGCTCCGCTCGATGAGGAGGCGCTCTAATATGCTGAAGCTTTGGAAGGTCAACGCCAAGGCCGGCGACGCGACGGTCAAGTACCCGTTTGCGCCGTTCCCCACCAATAAGGACATGCGCGGCAAGCCCGAGCACAACGCCGAGCTCTGCATCGCCTGCGGTGCCTGCGGCGTGGCGTGCCCGGCCGATGCCATTCGCATGGACACCGACCTTGCGGCCGATACCATTACCTGGTCGATCGACTACGGTCGCTGCATCTTTTGCGGCCGTTGCGAGGAAGCCTGCCCCATGGAGGCCATCAAGCTCACCGAGGAGTTTGAGCTGGCCGTCATGAGCAAGGACGACCTCACCAGCAAGAGCGTCTATACGCTCGAGCACTGCTCGCGTTGCGGCAAGCCGTTTGCCCCGCACAAGGAGATCGACTACGCCAAGCGCCTGCTGCAAAAGACTGGCGGCATGGAGGCCATCCAGGCCGCCCGTACCGTCGGTATGTGCCAGGAGTGCAAGCGCGAGCTCGATGCCCTGCGCGCCGCTTCGGCCGTAAAGACCGGCAACGCGCGCGGCATGGCTGCCAACGAGACGCTTGCGTCCGGTGAGCCCCAGGGCCCCGGCATGGAGTATCTGGGCGGCCACGGCGTGAACCCGGAGTATGTCGACCGCGAGCTCAACCCCGATGCGCCCGAGATCCCCGCCGGTCCGGCGCCGGTCGAGGGCATCATCATGGATTTTGAAACGAAGGAGGAGTAACCATGGCCGAACCCACGCTTTTGCCCGAGCGGCTTCAGTACCGCCCGACCAAGATCGAGCTCGACGAGAGCATCGAGAAGGCCAAGGCGACCCTTCTTAAGAAGATCAAGCGCTCGGTGTACGTCTACCGTGTCGACTGCGGCGGCTGCAACGGCTGCGAGATCGAGATCTTCGGTTCCATCACGCCCGTCTTCGACGTCGAGCGCTTTGGCATCAAGGTCGTGCCCTCGCCCCGTCACGCCGATGTGCTGCTGTACACCGGCGCCGTGACGCGTGCCATGCGCATGCCGGCCCTGCGCGCCTTTGAGGCCGCACCCGATCCCAAGATCGTGGTGTCCTATGGCGCGTGCGGCTGCACCGGCGGCATCTTCTACGACAACTACTGCGTCTGGGGCGGCACGGACAAGATTCTGCCGGTCGATGTCTACATCCCCGGCTGCCCGCCCAGCCCCGCGCAGACCGTCTACGGCTTTGCCATGGCGCTCGGTCTGCTTGACCAAAAGCTCCATGCCGAGACCACGGTGGAGGCCGGCGGGGGGGAGGGCGGGACTCCGTGAGCTC
>OBYR01000630.1_pt1 | contig 22406 bp, 14 predicted proteins | sample 1495491 | NCBI WGS metagenome assembly OBYR01 (sample SAMEA2580206, study PRJEB22360) | human gut metagenome | biome: human gut; feature: human-associated habitat; material: faeces | place: Denmark | collected 2008/2010 | reverse complement strand
CCCACGACCCCCTGCTCCCAAAGCAGGTGCGCTAACCGGACTGCGCTACACCCCGAAAACTTTTAACCAAACTCCCTTTTCCTTTGTAGTCGGGGTAGCGGGATTCGAACCCACGACCCCCTGCTCCCAAAGCAGGTGCGCTAACCGGACTGCGCTACACCCCGCTACTTTTAAAGGGTTGTTCTTTTCAAAAGCGGTGCAAAGATAGGGAGTATTTTTTAATTATCAATAACTAAATGAATGTTTTTTATTGATTAAATTACAATCGACTGAAATTCATCTGTTTGCAAGTCAACTTTTTTTCTTGGCAGAAATAAGAAGCATCATTGGACGCCGAAGTTCGTCTTGCATTTCTGGAATAGTATCCAGCATTATTTCACTCGGTTGGGGCTCTATCAATTCACAAATTTCAAATCTGGTCTGAAGAAGACTATTAATATATGTAGTTAAAGTCTTATGATACTTCACGACTTCTTCTCCTAAAAAAACAGCAGTACGTTTGCCTTCACTGAAGTAGCGGTCTACAGGCCAGTGAGCACGTTTTCCATCCTGGTCGTAATACCAATCCTGATTACCATAGGCTGTGAATATCGGATGCTCTACTGAAAAAACAAAAGAACCTCCTGCTGTGAGGCAGCTGTTGACTTTACGGCATATATTAATAAAAGATTCCAGATAATGAAAGGTCAAGGAACTGATTACGATATCATAAGTATCCGGTTGAAAGTCGAAATCCTCGATTGCCATACATTTATATTCGATGAGTGGTGAAGAATTTCTTTTTTGAGCTTCTTCCAGCATTTTCCCGGAAATATCAATTCCTGTAACACACTTTGCTCCATGTTCGATGGCATAGATACAGTGCCAGCCAAATCCGCAGCCTAAGTCCAGTACTCTCTTGTCTGTAAAGTCCGGTAGCATTTTCTGTAATATATGCCATTCTCCGGCACCTTGCAATCCTTCTACGGAGCGTGACATTTGAGCATATTGGCTGAAGAAGTGCTCATCGTCATATTTATTTTCTTTCATAACTTCAATGAGGTTCATATTAGATGGGCAAATATATGCATTTATGCGATTATTGGGACGAATTAACTGAAAATAAAATCAGATAGGATGAACCATCTTTTGCTGTTTTCTGTTTTCAAAGTAGAAAACTAAAAATAAAAAAGCCATATGAAAACGGAAAAACAAAAAGAAACGAATGAAAAGGAAGTTCATTTGTTAGAACAAAAAGGATATGAAAGAATGGTCAATGAGATTGTTCCGGTACAACAAGCGGAAACTTACCGTAAACCGACCCAGAAAGCGGTAAAAGATGCTGTAAAGGAGTTGAATCCTGATACAAATAGTTTGGGTAGCAGAGGATGATTGAGTCCTCTGCTATTTTAAGTAGACGATCAGCAGGCTTAATGAATATTCGGGCTATACCGGACTCAGATTAGTCTATTCGTTTAGTGAAAAAACGATCATTCTGAAAAAAAGAATATTTAAACAGGCAGGAAGGGCTATAATTACATCTGTCATAAGCTAAGAATCAATAAACGCCTGCATTTTTAAATAGGGAAGTACATAATTTCATTAATTGTCTGATATACAGATCGACTTGAACTGCTCTTTCCCTTGTTGCTAATCATTAAGCTGGATGAATGGCTTAATGATAATCATTATGCTACTTCTTACCTTGCTTATAATTCTAATAAATCAGATGAAAATAAGCACCGAATCGCCTTTTTATCTCTTTCCCATTAATGAAAAATAGGTTCCTCGGTGAGCAAGGTAGCGTTGGTTTAAAACCAACGAGGTGTTCCTTTTAAACCAATAAGTGTTTTGTACATACGAAAAGATGTATATATTATGTCGTTTTATGCAATATCAGGCTGCGTTTTCGCATATTATTGCATTTATTTATGCAGTTTATTTTCTGGTTTGTTGCTTTTGGTACAATAATTTTGGGACGTAATCTTAAGAATAGCACATCAAGATGCAAATATCAAAGGCTCTTATTTAGGAAAAGTAAGGATAAAACTGCTTCCTTTACCTACTTCCGACTTAACATTAATACTTCCTTCATGTAAAGTCATGATTTGCTTGCATAAACTTAATCCGATACCTGAACCGGATGTTTTGGTGGTAAAGAAAGGAACAAATATTTTATCTAATACATCGGGCAGAATACCTTCTCCATTATCAGATATCGTTAATGTCGTATTTCCGGCAGAAAGTTTTCTTGCTTTTACCTGAATCTTCTTATCTGATTTCCGACTGCATGCTTCACGGGCATTTTTCAGCAGATTAATAAGAATCTGTTCTATTTGTGCTCGGTCCACATTTAATTTCAGTTCGGGCGAGGGAACCTCAAACTGAAACTCTTCTTCCGGAAATAATTTCTTTAAATCCGTGAATAATTCCGCAATAGAAATTTGTGTACGAATAGGAGCAGGGATTCGTGTGAGCCGACGATAGTTCTCTACAAATTCCAGTAATCCTTTGCTTCTTCTGTGAATGGTCTGCATGGCTTGCAGCATAACAGAATATTCTTTTTCTCCCAGTTGACTGGGGATTCCTCTCTCGCTTAATGTTTCCGAAAGAGAAATGATTGGTGTGATAGAGTTCATGATTTCATGAGTCAGCACGCGTATCAGCTTTTGCCAGGCTTCCATTTCATTGCGTTCCAATACAGAATGAATGTTTTTTAAACTGATTAACTGCTGTTCTCTACCTTGAGTGGCAAATGTAGTGCGTGATATGGCCATTTCCAGCACAGTGCTATTTTGTTCGATACGGATGACGGGGGTGTCATGGGCAACAGAAGCCTTTAGCAATGTTTCCGGCAATTGTGATATTTGTCCTAAGTGGATAACGGCCGCCTGATTCATCCATTCTATATGTCCGGCTTTATCGGCAACAAGCACTGCCGTATCAACTTTGTTCAATAAGTTCTCGTAGTATTGGTGCTTGATCTCTTCTGCCAGCAATCTTCCCCGAAAATCTTTTAAAGTATCCGAAAGTTCTTCCGCCCATTCATTCATTATTTTGTTTTTGAAAGGTGGATGGAAAGTTTGCATCATGTCATTATAGCGAAGGCCGTCTGTCAGTCGTCGCAACAGAGCAATTTGTTTGAACTGCATACGGTAAAGGTGTATAGCCGTGGTTATCAGTAATATAAGGCTGATAGTAGTACTGAACCATAATTGCTTTTGAAATAACAGGTAGCTGCCGATAGAAAACAATACTATCAGTAAAATATGTAAAATTACTCTGAATGCAAATCGTCTCATAAGCCTAGTTTTTCAAGTTTGCGATATAAGGCAAAGCGGGTAATGCCTAAATAGTCGGCAGCACGTGAGATATTCCCTTCACTAAGTTTCATTGCTTTTTCAATGGTTTGCCGTTCCAGTTGTTCAAGGTTCAAAACAATTTCTTCTTCCTTTTTTTGCTTGGGGGTGACGTGGAACTGGAAGTTTTCGGGTTTTAACAAAGAACCGTCTCCCAATATTACGACACGTTCCATTGTATGTTGCAACTCCCGTACATTGCCCGGCCACGTATATTTCAGTAACTTATTTTTGGCTTCCCGTGTCAAGCCACGCATTTCTTTTTTATATTTGCGTGCATAACGGTCCAGAAAATATTCGGCAAGCAGAATGATATCATTCCCACGTTCGCGGAGCGGGGGAATATGTATTTCAATTGTATTAATACGATATAGTAAGTCCTGACGGAAACTTCCTTCATCCACCATACGGCGAATATCCGCATTCGTTGCGCAAATCAGACGAACATCAATAGGCACGGCCTGTGTGCTTCCTAAGCGGCTGATCTGCCGTTTTTCGATCGCAGTGAGCAGCTTCGATTGCATGGGAAGCGAAAGATTACCGATTTCATCAAGGAATAAAGTACCATTGGTGGCAACTTCCATCCGTCCGGCTTTTGACTTTTTAGCATCGGTGAAAGCTCCTTTTTCAAATCCGAACAGTTCACTTTCGAAAAGTTGTTCGGGGATACTTCCCAGGTCGATGGTGACAAAAGGTTTGCCGTATCGGGGAGAGCAGCGGTATAGCAGTCGGGCAATCACGTCTTTTCCCGTTCCGTTTTCTCCCAAAATCAGAATGTTGGCATCTGTACTGCTAAGTTTGTTTATGGTTGCGAATACTTCCTGCATGACCGGAGATTCTCCGATAATATCCCCTTCCGGAGAACTTTGTCCGCTGAGTGCTTCTACTTGCTCTTTTAAGATGTTTACCTCCCGTTGAGATTGGCGCAGACGCATACCGGAGGTGAGAGTAGCCAGCAATTTCTCCTTCTCCCAAGGTTTGGGGATAAAATCTGTTGCACCGGCTTTAATGGCCCGTACAGCTTTATCTGTATCCGCATATGCAGTCATGAAGATGACAATAGCTTGCGGATCAATCTGCAAAATCTGCTTCAGACTTTCAAAACCTTCCTGACCGCTAATTGCATCACGGCTGAAATTCATATCTAATAAGATAAGATCGGGCTGAAAGGTAGTCATAAAATGCTCAATCCGGTCGGGAGTGGTAGCTACCTTTATCTTTTCCGTATAGGGTTCGAGTAGTAGATTGAGGGCAAAGAGCACATCTTCGTTATCATCTACAATGAGTATCTTTCCTAGTTTGTTGACTTCATCCATAGGGTATGGGGTATATGATTCGTTACTTATCCTAAAGTTTTAATGCAAGGGCAAAGATATGGATAATAATCATGTGTTGTATGTGCGATTGCGCACTAAATTTGTGCGTATTTGCACGCTGCTTGTAATAGTGTGGTAAATGTAAGTAGCTGAATTATAATGAAATATAAGAATGGCACAGGTTTTGAATAGTAAATAACAAATAAATCTAAGAATGAATCTGAAAATACTCTATATAACACTCGGAATCCTGTCGACTGAACTGCTGGCTGCTCAAAATCAAACAATGGAGATGTCGTTGGAGCAGGTGGTGAAAATAGCCCGTCTGGAATCACCTGATGCACAGACTGCACGACATAGTTTTCGTTCGGCTTACTGGAACTACAAATATTATCGGGCTAACTATTTGCCATCTTTGAGTTTGTCATCTGATCCTAATTTGAATCGTGCCATCAATAAGATTACAATGGGGGACGGTTCCGTTAAGTTTGTCGAGCAAAATCTGTTGAATACCGATCTGACTTTGAACCTGTCGCAGAATATTCCCTGGACCGGAGGTTCCCTTTTTCTCGAAACATCTGCGCAACGTATGGACTTGTTCAGCGAACATAAATATTCATGGCAAACTTCTCCTGTCATGATAGGATATCGCCAGTCGCTTTTTGGTTATAATAGTCTGAAGTGGGATAAACGTATAGAACCGGTACGCTATCAGGAAGCCAAGAAAAGTTATGTGGAAACACTGGAACTGGTTTCCGCCAATGCAATTAATAAATTCTTCGCTTTGGCTACCGCTCAAAGTAATTACGATATTGCTTCTTTCAATTATGCAAATGCCGACACGCTCTATCGTTACGCTCAGGGGCGCTACAATATAGGCACGATCACAGAGAATGAAATGCTGCAGTTAGAATTGAATCGTCTGACCGAAGAAACAAATCGTATGAATGCCCGTATAGAAATGGATAATTGCATGCAGGAACTTCGTTCTTATCTGGGCATTCAGGAAGATCGGGAACTTCGTGTGTGTATCAACTCCCAAGTACCGGATTTCAGTGTCAATCTGGATGAAGCGTTGGCATTGGCATACGAAAACAGTCCGGACATACAGACGATGAAACGAAGAAAACTGGAAAGTGAGAGTGCTGTGGCAAGAGCCCGTGCCAATGCGGGGCTGAAAGCAGATATTTATCTCCGTTTCGGACTGACGCAGACTGCCGAAAAGTTGCCGGATGCTTATCGGAATCTGTTAGACCAGCAATATGTAAGTCTGAGTATCGCTCTACCTATTTTAGATTGGGGAAGAGGGAAAGGACAAGTGCGGGTAGCCCGTTCCAATCGTGATCTGGTATATACGCAAGTGGAGCAAAACCGGACGGATTTTGAATTGAATGTCCGCAAACTGGTGAAACAATTTAATCTGCAAACACAACGGGTACGTATCGCTGCCCGTACAGATGAAACGGCTCAACGAAGAAATGAAGTTGCCCGCAAACTTTATATACTGGGAAAATCCACTATCCTCGATCTGAATGCTTCCATTGCCGAGAAAGATAGTGCCCGCCGTAATTACGTGTCGGCTTTGTATAATTACTGGAGTTTATATTACACACTTCGAAGTATGACACTCTACGATTTTGAACGAAACACGCTGTTGACCGAAGATTACAATCTTCTGATAGAATAGCAACTTACTCATTCAGCTGTAATAAATAAAAATATAAAATACCTGATAAAGTCATGGATATAAAATTAGAAAAGAAACCTTGGTATATTCGGTACAGATACTATCTGATAGGCGGACTTTTGTTTGCTGCCTTTCTGATTTATGTAATTGTTCTGTCATTAGGCCCCCGAAAATTACGTATTGATGCCGAAAATATTCAGATAGCGGAAGTGAAAGAGGATAATTTTATGGAATATGTAGATGTGGAGGGTCTGATTCAGCCTATACTGACTATCAAAATCAATACCCGCGAAGCGGGAAGCGTTGAAAGCATCGTTGGTGAGGAAGGAAGTCTGCTCCAGCAGGGGGATACCATCATCGTCCTTTCCAATCCGGATCTGCTCCGCAGCATCGAAGACCAGCGTGACGAATGGGAAAAACAAATGATTACCTATCAGGAACAGGAGATTGAGATGGAACAGAAAAGTCTTAATCTGAAGCAGCAGGCTCTGACGAATAATTACGAACTGGAACGACTGAAAAAGAGCATTGCCCTTGATCGGGAAGAGTTTCAGATGGGAGTAAAGAGTAAGGCTCAACTACAAGTAGCCGAAGATGAATATAACTACAAACTAAAAAATGCGGCATTGCAACAAGAAAGTCTGCGACATGATTCGGCCGTTACGATGATTCGTAAAGAACTGATTCGCAATGACCGTGAACGGGAGCGCAAGAAATATGAACGTACTCACGAGCGATTGAATAACCTGGTGGTGACGGCTCCTATAAAAGGGCAACTAAGCTTTGTCAGGGTTACTCCGGGGCAGCAGGTTTCTTCCGGCGAAAGCATTGCCGAAATAAAGGTACTCGATCAATATAAGATACATACTTCGCTAAGTGAATATTACATTGACCGGATCACTACCGGACTGCCTGCTACCGTCAATTATCAGGGAAAGAAATATCCGCTGAAAATAACGAAAGTCGTCCCCGAAGTAAAAGACCGTATGTTTGATGTCGATCTTGTCTTTACCGGTGATATGCCCGATAATGTCAGAGTCGGCAAAAGCTTCCGTGTACAGATTGAATTAGGTCAGCCGGAACGGGCGCTTATTATTCCACGGGGTAATTTCTATCAGTCTACAGGAGGACAATGGATTTACAAAGTGAATGCTTCGAAGACAAAAGCAATCCGTGTACCATTAAGTATTGGGCGGCAGAATCCGCAGCAGTACGAAATTACGGAAGGTTTGCAGACGGGAGATTGGGTAATTACGACAGGATATGATACCTTTGGCGATGCAGAGGAGTTGATATTGAAATAAGGAATATATAATATTATGAAGATAATACGGTTGGTAATTTATTAAGGAACCGATTTATTTCTCATAAAAACGAATAAACACAATAACTTTTAAATATCATAATTATGATCAAGACAATTAATTTGCAGAAGATTTTCAAGACCGAAGAAGTAGAAACTTGGGCGTTGAATAACGTAAGTATCGAAGTGAAACAAGGAGAGTTCGTTGCCATTATGGGACCTTCCGGTTGTGGAAAATCAACATTGCTCAACATTCTTGGTTTATTGGACAATCCGACAGGAGGGGAGTATTACCTCAATGGAACAGAAGTTTCCAAGTACACAGAGTCACAGCGTACCAGCCTTCGTAAAGGAGTGATCGGTTTCGTCTTTCAGAGCTTCAATCTGATAGATGAATTGAATGTCTATGAAAACATTGAATTACCTCTGCTCTATATGGGTATCTCGGCTTCCGAACGTAAAAAAAGGGTGGAGACTGCTATGGAACGAATGGCTATCACTCATCGTAGCAAACACTTCCCGCAACAACTTTCCGGAGGTCAGCAGCAACGTGTTGCCATTGCCCGCGCAGTAGTTGCCAATCCTAAGTTGATTCTTGCCGATGAGCCTACCGGTAATCTGGACTCAAAGAACGGCAAAGAAGTGATGGGGCTATTGAGTGAACTAAATAAGGAAGGAACCACTATTGTGATGGTAACACACTCACAGCACGATGCCGGTTATGCCGACCGTATCATTAATTTGTTCGACGGACAGGTAGTAACGGAAGTCAGTATGTAATATATTCATAAAGTACCATGATTAAACACTATTTGAAAGTAGCCTTTCGCAATTTGGTAAAGTACAAGACACAGAACCTTGTCAGTATCATTGGATTAGCTGTTGGTTTCACTTGTTTTGCGCTGTCTGTCTTATGGATTCGTTATGAAATGACTTATGATACTTTCCATAACGGGGCCGACCGTATCTATATGGTACGTGCGCATTATACTGATTCCCCCGGTAGTACATCCAATGTTACTCCTTACCCTTTGGCGAACTATTTGCAGGAGAAAATGCCGGAGATAGAAGCTACTGCTTCCACTTCCATACATCGGGATATGAAATTCCGTATGGGAGATAATGAACAGGAAGTAGTAATGGCTACAGCAGATTCTGTTTTCATGAACTTTTTCAATATACAGCTGCTGAAAGGAACTGTCAACTTCTTGAAAGAGAATGACCCGGAAATCGCCATTACGGAAGAGTTTGCCCGAAAGCTTTTCGGCAGTGAAGAGGATGCTTTGGGGAAAGAAGTAGAACTGAACGGACGTCCCCGTAAGATAGGTGCCATTGTGAGCGGATGGTCCCGCCATTCCAATATACCGTATAGTGTATTGGGTTCGGCAAGGCGCTATCCGCGTTGGGGCAGTAAGGGAGAACAACTGTTTATCCGTGTTCGTGCAGGAGTGGATAGGGATATTTTCCAAAAGAAGATGGAGGACATTGATATCTTAGATATCCCCAAAGAGAGCGAGCTTGCGAAACTTCTGATCACGCCCATTTCGGCTTTGCGTTATTCGGATTATGTTTCTAATGTAGATGTAGTCATCTCCTTCAGTTATATTTTCTATTTCACATTAGCAGGCGGATTGGTTATTATTTGTTCTTTATTCAATTACCTGACGCTTTATATCAGCCGGCTTTGTATGCGCAGTCGTGAAATGGCGCTTCGTAAAGTAAATGGTGCAAGTAATACATCTTTGTCGGTTCAGTTTGCCATTGAACTGTTGTTGATTCTATGTATCGCCCTGCTATGCGGACTATTGATGATTGAGGTGAGTATGTCCGGCTTCCTGAACTTCACACAGATAGAGACCGGTTCATATTATGGAGAGATCATTGCATATCTTTTGATTGTAATCATTTTGTCTTTCTTGTTTGCACAGATGCCTTTATCTTATTTTCGCCGTCGGACATTGCAGGAAGCGATAAAAGGAAATGTGGTAACTGCCAGACCTTATTTGTTTCGTAAGATAGGAATTATCATGCAGTTAGTTGTCAGTCTTGCTTTTATCTTCTGTGCGGTTGTTATGATGAAGCAGCTTTATTTTCTGAAGAATACGGACTTAGGAATGGAACGTCATAATGTCGGTAATGTAGCCTTATGGAATGGAGACATCAAGCAATGGTCGGGGAAGATAGTTGCTTTGCCCATGGTGACAGAGGCTTTGCCCCCTTCGTATTTCCCGATTATTCCTACAGGACCGATGATGTATGTCGAAATAAACAACTGGGATGATTCGCCGAAAGCGGTGGAAGAGCCTTTAACAATTGGCATGATGCCTGCTAATGAAGAATTCTTTAAATTCTATGATTTGACATTATTGGAAGGCGAGTTTATTTCGGACAAGAATCAAGGAAATGAGGTGGTGATAGATGAAAATACATGCTATAAGTTTGGATGGAAACAAGCTTTAGGAAAAAGCTTCTATTATGAACAGAATGGTCAGCGTAGCGTATATAAGGTTGTTGGGGTAGTTAAGAATTTTAGTTATCGTTCTCCCACGAGTGAGCCGGGACTGATTGCCTTTCAGCATCCTAAAGCGCAGGAGTATCTGTTGAATCGTGCCAGCATTCTATTTAAATTTAGAGAGGGCACTTGGAATGAATGCCGTGCGACTATAGAAAAACTGTACAGAGAGGAATTTCCGAATGCTTATATGCGATTATTTAATGAAGAGGAGGAATATAACAAGTACCTCCGTTCCGAAGATGCGCTGATGAAATTATTGAGTTTTGTATCATTGGTTTGCGTCATTATTTCTGTATTTGGCATCTTCTCACTGGTTTCTTTATCGTGCGAGCAACGCCGCAAAGAGATTGCCATTCGCAAGGTGAATGGAGCACAGGTTCATCGCATTCTACGCATGTTTTTTCAAGAATATCTGTTATTACTCGTAGTAGCTGCTGCTGTAGCCTTTCCTGCCGGATATATACTAATGAAGCAGTGGATCGAAAGATATGTTCGGCAAACGGATATAAATGGCTGGATATATATAAGTATTCTGGTAGTAATGGGTATGTTTGTCTTATTGTGTATCGGTTGGCGAGTGTGGAAAGCTAGTCGGCAGAATCCGGCAGAGGTAATCAAGAGTGAATAACATAAAGAATAAAGTCATGATAAAGCACTATTTAAAAATAGCATTTCGCAATTTACTCAAATATAAAACGCAAAGCCTTGTTAGTATCATCAGTTTAGCAATCGGCTTTACTTGTTTTGCATTATCAGTTTTATGGATTCGTTATGAAATGACGTATGACACCTTCCATGAAGGGGCGGAACGTATTTACCAGGCTGGAAGTAAGGCTGATTTGCGTGGTGATAACTTTTCGCACTATACATCTAGTTTATTGCCGGATTATATTATGAAGAACTGTCCGGAAGTGGAGAAAGCTTGTTGTATATATTGTGATACAGGTGAAAAACGAGTGGCCTATCAGAAGGCAGAATCTAAGATGAGGCAGCTGGAGGTTGACTCCAATTTTGTTTCGATGTTCAATATCACTGTGCTAGATGGAGACAATCGTTTGAGATTGAATGATGACCAAATAGCGATTACAGATAAAGCAGCCCAACGAATATTCGGTAATGAATCTCCGATCGGCAAACAATTGACTTTCCCCGACAATGATAATGCGGAGAAGACAATCGCCGCAGTAGTAAAATCGTGGAAGGGACACTCTTTATATCCCTTTGACATCTTATCGCCTTATAAGGATTGGCGTCCTAGTTGGGGAAGTCTGCAATGCTATACTTTCTTTCGTGTTTACCCTAATACGGATGTAGAAGCATTAGAGAAGAAACTAGCAAATTACGAAGTGCAACATGACTCCTTTTTGTGGACAGAATCTACTCCGATAGCCCTGCTATCGACCATGCGGAGTAGTCACCCGGGAGAAGATGTGAACGTTAAATTAAATCACGTCCGTCTTTTTGCTTGTATCGGCGCTTTGGTTATTATTTGCGGATTATGCAACTATTTAACTATGCTAGTCACCCGCATCCGGATGCGTAAACGTGAATTGGCATTACGTAAAGTGAGTGGAGCTACCGAGGGCAGTCTCCTTTCATTACTTCTTTCGGAATTAATATTGTTACTTCTCATATCATTAGGATTGGGAGTAATGATGATAGAACTGGTTCTACCGGTCTTTAAGAATCTGTCGCAAATCAATGAAAGCACTTCCTTCTTTTATGGTGAAGTGCTGGTTTATATTTTATTGTTACTGCTGATAACAATCGGTTTTGCTACTCTACTTGTACGTTATGTTAATAAACAAACGTTGCTCGACAGTATCAATCACAAATCAAATCTTCATCTTTCCGGTTGGTTTTATAAAGGTAGCATCTTATTCCAGCTTTTTATTAGTATCGGTTTTGTTTTCTGCACGTTGATTATGATGAAACAGATTGACTATTTACTGAATTCAAAAGAGTTAGGACTGGATAAACACAACGTAGGAGTCATCCCTTTCACGGATGGTTTTGAGGACGTACCCTTCAAGGAGATACTGCATCAAATGCCCGATATAACAGAATGTCTGGACGGTTTTTATACGCCTATTCCTAAAATGATCTTTTACTCACACAAAGTAGATGAATGGGAGGGACAAACAGATAAAAAACAACAGATTAAAGTAGAGAAAGAAGCAATCAATCAAGACTACGTTGATTTCTTCCAGGTCGAAGTTATAGAGGGCAGTATGTTGGACGAAAAGGATGGATACAAAACAGTCGTAATTAATGAAGCTGCGGTAAAGGCTTTTGGATGGAATAAACCGTTAGGAAAGAAAATTAAACTGAATGAAGAATGTGTAGTCAAAGGAGTCATTAAGGATATATGTTATAATGCTCCGATATATCCGGTGACTCCAACTGTATTTTTCTTACCGGGAAATGAACGGGATAACGGAAATAGAAAACACTTTATCTTCAGAGTGAAAGAAGGTGCATGGAAGACTGTTTCTCAGAAACTTAAGGAGGAAGCTCATAAGGCTAATCCAAACGCCGAACTATATTTAATTAATTTGGAAGAAACATATAATGAATATATGAAATCGGAAAATACATTGAGTAAGTTGCTAGGTGTGGTTTCTTTAGTCTGTATCGTGATTGCCGTGTTTGGTATATTCTCTTTAGTGACACTGTCATGCGAACAGCGCCGAAAAGAAATTGCTATCCGAAAAGTAAACGGAGCAAGTGTAAGAATGATTCTGAATCTATTCTTTAAAGAATATTTGCTCTTACTTTTCATAGCGTCACTCATTGCTTTTCCGCTAGGCTATATCATCATGAAGCATTGGCTCGAAGGATATATTAAACAGACTCCTATTAGCTTCGGACTGTATGGTGGAATTTTTGCAGGAATGGTTATTGTCATTTTACTAAGCGTAATCTGGAGAGTATGGAAAGCTGCCCGACAGAATCCGGCAGAGGTAATCAAGAGTGAATAACATAAACACAATGTCATGATATATCATTGTTTTAAAATAGCTTTTCGTAATCTGATTAAGTACAAGACGCAGAGTCTTGTAAGTATTGTCGGTTTGGCAATCGGTTTCACCTGTTTTGCATTGTCTGCCTTATGGATACGTTATGAAATGACATACGATACGTTTCATGAAGGGGCGGAACATATCTATCTGGCTGGTAGTAAGTTTGATTTGCATGGGGACGGTTTCTCCTACTATTCATCAGGTTTATTGGCTGACTATATGATGAAGAATTGTCCAGAGGTGGAAAAGACTTGTCATTTATCTAAAGAGGGTATAAAACCTATTGAATACGAGAAGAATATATATCATACATGGCAGTTAGAAGTTGATTCCAACTTTATTTCGATATTTAATATTACTGTGATAGACGGAGTTAATCACTTAAAGTTGGAGGGGGAACAAATTGCTATTACAGATAGAATGGCGAAACAGATATTCGGAAAAGAGTCTCCTATTGGTAAACGTTTGTTATTTCCTAATAGAGGAAATACTGAAATGACGATTGTCGCAGTTGTAAAATCATGGAAGGGACATTCTTTGTATCCCTTTGATATCTTACTGCCTTACAAAAATGATGATCCTAATTGGGGGAGGCAGCAGTGTTGTACTCTTTTTCGTATTTATCCCAACAGCGATGTAAAAGCATTAGAGAAAAGATTGACCGATTATGAAATCCAGCAAGATTCACATAAATGGCCAATAACCACTCCAATTGCTTTATTGTCAACATTGCGAAGCACTCATCCGGGAGAAAATGTTAATGTTAAATTGAATTATGTTCGTCTTTTTGCCTGCATTGGTGCTTTGGTTATTATATGTGGTTTATGCAACTATATAACGATGTTAGTTACCCGTATCCGGATGAGAAAGCGTGAGTTAGCATTACGAAAAGTGAATGGAGCCTCTAATAGGAATCTCTTGTCATTACTTCTTTCAGAATTAATTTTGTTGCTTGTGATTTCATCAGGGATTGGAATCATGTTGATGGAATTAATTTTGCCAGTTTTTATATCTCTATCGCAAATAGGTGAGAGCACTTCGTTTTTTTATAGCGAAGTACTGATTTATATCTTGTCTTTGATTGTAATCACCGTAGGTATTGCTGCTGTGCTTATACACTATATCAATAAGCAGACTTTACTTGAAAATATCAGGCAAAAGTCAAATCTTCATCTTTCCGGTTGGCTTTATAAAGGCAGTATTCTGTTGCAACTCTTTGTTAGTATTGGCTTTATTTTCTGCACTTTTGTTATGATGAAGCAATTAAACTTTCTACAGAATTCAAGAGAACTGGGACTTGAACGTCATAATGTAGGAGTGGTTACCCATGCTTTAGGCTGTGAGAGTGCTGCGGTAAAACAGATAGTAGATCAGATACCTGATATCACAGAACATTTGGAGGGATTCTATACCCCGATTCCTAAAATGTTATATTCTACTTTTAAAGTGTGTGATTGGGAAGGGAAGTCAGATGAGGAGCAAAGTTTCAACATGGAGGATGAAACTATTAATCAGGATTTTGTCGATTTTTTCCATATCGAGGTTTTAGAAGGTAGCATACCGGATGAGAAAGATGAAAAAGGAACAGTTGTCATTAATGAGGCTGCTGTAAAGGCTTTTGGATGGAACGAACCAATAGGAAAAGAGTTTAATGAGGAATATAAAGTAAAAGGTGTTATCAAAGATATATATTATAATGCTCCCATACATCCGGTGGCTCCCGCTATGTTTTCTTTGCAAAAAGGGCGTGATAATGGACATATTATTTTTAAAGTAAAAGAAGGTACATGGAGTAAAGTATCACAGAAATTGCATGAGGAGGTGAATAAGGTTAATCCTAATGCGATATTAGATTTGGAAAATATGGATGATACCTATAATGAATACATGAAGTCAGAAAACACTTTAAGCAAGTTGCTGAGTGTTGTTTCTCTTATCTGTATCGTGATTGCCGTATTTGGCATATTCTCCTTAGTGACGTTATCATGTGAACAGCGCCGGAAAGAGATTGCTATCCGGAAAGTAAACGGTGCAAGTGTAAAGGTCATTTTGAACTTATTCTTTAAAGAGTACTTGATTTTACTTGTCATAGCGTCATTCATGGCCTTTCCATTAAGTTATCTCATCATGAAGCACTGGCTCGAAGGATATGTAAAGCAGACGCCGATAAACTTTTGGATATATGGAGGCATATTTGCAGGTATGTTACTTATAATATTCCTTAGCATCATCTGGAGAGTATGGAAAGCTGCCCGACAGAACCCGGCAGAAGTAATCAAAAGTGAATAACGTTATTATTTAATAAAAGCAATATGAAGAACCAATTATCTGCTATCAGGACTTTATCCCGTTTCAGAATATACACGATGATCAATATTATCGGGCTTGCAGTCAGTGTGGCTGCAACGCTGATAATTGTACGCTATATCCATCAGGAGATAACAGTTGACCATTTCTGTAAGGACCTGGACCGATTGTACTTGCTGACTATTCAAAGGAGTAATGGCAGTATTTCGATCGCAGATAATACAGACAGGAATAATGATCCTAATTTTATAGACCCTTTAAAGAATCCGGAAGTAGAAGCATATTCTTATAGTGTTTCTTTTGACGATGATTATATTGTAGTCGATAATCACCGTTACCGGGCCAATGTTTTGGTAACTGATAGCTTGCTTTTGCAGTTGATGGACTATCCGATAGCTTCGGGAATTAAAACTATTCAGAAACCGGATGATGCAATTATTACCCGGAAATATGCCCGGCATATTTTTGGTGACGAAGATCCGATAGGGAAACAATTAACTTCATCATCAGGTTCTGTACTTACCATTCGTGGCATTGTGGATGAACCGAGTACCAAGGCATCTTTGCAATTCGACCTGATAGCCCCGGTGAATCAGGGAAAATATGCAGACTGGAGTCGGGTGGGATTCTGCATGGTCCGGCTGGCAAACGGAACAGATCTGAAAAAGTATAATGAAAAGATTTCCAAGCCACAGTCATTAATATGTTACAGTCATTCCCCTATACAGTATGGGCTTACTCCCTTGAAAGGATTGTATTTCAATAAGATTGTCGAACCTTCGGGAACTTCTTTTTTGCGGGGGAATATCAACCATGTGACGATTCTGACTGTAGTGGCTTGTATGCTGCTGTTGGTGGGAGTCTTCAATTTTATCAATATCTACACGGTTATCGTTCTAAAGCGGGCACGTGAGTTTGGTGTAAAAAAAGTATATGGTGCGAGCGGCTTTCAGATATTTACCCAGATTTATGCAGAAAATATATATATGGTGGCAGCCGCCTTGCTTATCATCTGGATGCTGATCGAAACTTCAGCCGGGATATTCGCCTCGGTATATGCAATTCCTGTAAAACCGGATATCGTTTTTGATCTGTCGCTGTCTCTCATTTTATTATTCGTGTTGCCGTTGGTGACGTCTGTCTTTCCTTTCTTACGTTACAACTATTCTTCTCCGATCACCTCTTTACGTTCTGTAAATGCCGGAGGAAATTCAATTGTTTCTCGTGCAGTATTCTTATTTATTCAATATGTCATTACGTTTAGTCTGATAGTAGTTGCACTGTTTTTTGTTCGCCAGTTGTACACAATGTTGAATGCGGATTTAGGATATCAGGCAAAGAATATCATTTCATGCCAGTTCCTGTCATTCGAGACACAAAACAGAAGATATGCAAATGATGAAGAGTGGCAGAAAGAACGTGACCTGGAACGGCATAAAGTACAAGTTATCAAACAAAAAATGGACGCGTGCCCTTTATTCACTTCATGGGGATATGGGGAAGCACCTATCAATCTGGAACCATACGTCAATGTGGAGAGTAACGGAGAGAAACATAAAATGGCTATCATGTATGTTAATAATAATTACATGGATATGTTTGGTCTGAAGCTGAAAGAAGGAAGAACGTGGAATGATAAAGACCAGTTTGCCCAATATAAAATGATGATAAATGAAACAGCCAGGAAGCTCTTCCGGATAAAAGATATTAATGAAGCTTCACTGCAAACTGAGTCCCGTCTATGGTGGAGTGTGGGGACAGATGAAAGTAAAAATCCTGCTTATCAGGTAGTAGGTGTGATAGAAGACTTCCGGACCGGACACTTATCTATGGGGGATGCACCACTGGCTATTCTGTATGATGAAGGAGAAAACCCTACCGAACCTTTAATGGCTAAAATAGCCGAAGGTAAACGCAAGGAAGCCATTCAATTCTTGAAGGAACTACACAACGAAGTAATGGGTGAGGGGGAGTTCAATTATTCCTTTGTCGAAGATGAAGTTGAAAAGCTGTACGATGATGACAAGAGAACGACCCGCATCTACGTCACCTTTGCCGGATTGGCTATCTGCGTTTCCTGTCTCGGACTGTTCGGATTGTCATTGTATGACATTCGTCAGCGCTATAGAGAAATTGCATTGCGTAAAGTGAACGGAGCTACGGGCAAACAGATCACTTTGTTATTGGTCAGGAAGTATCTATCTATTTTGGGAGCCGCCTTTGTTGTCGCTATTCCTTTGGTTTATTATATTATTAATGACTATACCAAAGACTTTGCGGTGAAAGCTCCGATAGGAGCAGGGATTTTTGTGACAGGCTTCATCCTTACCTTGCTTATTTCACTGGGTACATTGCTCTGGCAGGTACGCAAAGCTGTCCGCATCAATCCGGCATTGATCATGAAGAACGAATAAGATTAAAAACGACTAAGATTACAACGAATGGAACGAACCGCTATGGAAAACCTCGTACTATTAAAACTTATATTCAGAAACTGGTGGCGCAATAAACTTTTTGCGGTCATCTCTTTGGTCAGTCTTGTGGTCGGTATTTCCTGTACCAATCTTCTGATTTCGTTTGTCATCCATGAATATACGATAGAAGGGGAAAATCCAAAGAAAGACCGTATTCTGCGTCTGACCCAGCAACTACCATCCATGCAGAGCACCGGACAAGTATCATTTGTCTACGGAGGATCGGTTGCCGGAACGATAGCTCCGTTTCCGGAGATTGAATCTTATCTCCGGCTGACCGAGAAGGAGGCAACTCATATCGAAATTGAGAACCAGCGCTTCCCTCAACAGGTCATTGTTGAGGCCGACAGTTCTTTCTGCCGTTTTTTTCCGTACCAGATATTGTCCGGCAATATGAAAGAGGCCTTGAACAAGCCGGACTGTATTGCTTTGAGTGAAGAAAAAGCCATGCAATACTTCGGGAAGATCGATTGTATCGGGCGGGAACTGTCTTTGGTATATGGAGATAAAGTTGAAATGAAAAGGGTATCTGCCGTATATCAGTTTTATGCGCAGTCAGCCCTACGTATTGATTTGCTCGGTAATTCTCAGAACCTGCAGGAAGAAGGAACTTCCTGTATGATTCTTCTCAAAGAACGGACTGACGTGTCAGCCTTTCGCGAACGTTTTGAGTCAACAGAACTGCCTACAGTGACAGGTCCCGGATATTATAAACTCCAGACATTACAAGAATCCTACTTCGACACAAAACTGGCTGATTCCGTGAAAACATTCAGTCACCGGCAGATTGCTTTATTGAGTATCGGTTTATTATCAGCCTTTCTGGTTTTATTCATCGCTTGCTTCAATTACGTAAACCTAAGCTTTTCGCGCCTGCTGAAACAAGTAAACATGATTCATGTAGAGACACTGATGGGAGCTTCTCATTCATATATTTGCCGGCAACTTTTTATCGATACATTCCTTACCGTATTTATCGCTTTCATCCTTTCCATTCTTGTAATGGGGGACGTACTTTCTCTTTTCAATTACTTCTTTGATGCCCGTCTGACTTTCGGTTTCATTCTTTCATGGAAAGTCTTTCCATTTATCCTTCTGTTTGTTTTTCTTTTGGCCATTATACCGGCCACCTATATGGCGAAGAAACTGAACCGCATTTCTATCAGCGGATATCGGCAATTCTTTCAAGGAAGAAAAAGAAGAAGACTGGTAGCGATCCTTGTGGGTGTGCAAATGGTTATCTCCATCGGATTGATGACTGCCTTTATGATGATACGCTCTCAGCTTTCAACCATAGAAGAGCAGGGTAAACGCTTTAAAGGAGTTATAATCTTAGGTAATGAGGGGACTGCCCTGACTATCCCTTTGTATAATGACATTAAAGACCTGCCCGGCATTCAAACTGCCCTGTTATCCAAAGGGCGGATAACGAGTCCTTTTAATATCATCATTCCACTAAACAGGAATGGGCAGGAAGTAATGGTAAATAAAGTTTTATTGACCGAGAACTATGAACTGCTGAACTTATTCAACATAGAACTTCTCGAACCGGAACGAACGAAGGATTTATTTTCCAAGGTAGCCCATCCGGTAGTTGTTAATGAAACCTTTGTGCAGTTTTTTGTGCCGGCAGGAGAAGATCCGGTGGGGCAGACCTTAAGCAAATATGCGCAGGACAACGCCGGTGATGGAACTATTATCGGTGTGTGCAATGATTTCAGACTGACTTCTTTCAATTCTGCCATTACTCCGATGCAGATCATTCTTCAAGAGATTCCGGTCGATCAGGCAACCTATCTGTCTTGTCGTATAGATGAGAGCAGACGCAATGAGATAGTGAAAAATCTCCAGTTGCTGTGGGAGAAACACGAGCCGGGACATTCTTTTGTTTACATAGACGCCTATCAGCAATATATATCCAACAATATGGATATGGTGAATTTCTCCCGATTATTACTGGCTTATGCTATAATCAGTTTATTCCTGACCCTTTTTGGTATCTTTGGAATTACATGGTATGCGGTAGAACAGCGAAAAAGAGAAATTGCGATTCGTAAAGTACACGGTGCCTCTTCCCGCCAAATTCTATTGTTGTTGAACCGTCCGTTCTTCTATTATATTCTGATAGCCGATGTGATCGCTGTCCCCATCGTATATACCTTTATGAAACGGTGGAGGGAACAATTTGTGTATCCTGCGGATTGGGGAATAGAAGTATTTATAGTACCTGTCGTCTTATTGATGCTTGTAACTTTTGTCACAGTTGTCCTTAACGGATATCATACGGCATTAAGTAATCCGGCTGAGACCATTAAAACGGAATGATCACTATGGATATGTAGTTCTTCAGTATTCAGTTCTCAAGAAGATAGAACATATATCTGGCAAAATAGATTAGTTTTCCTGTATAGGTCGTGACTTTGAAGCTAATAAGTATGCTGCCATGCAACATACGCCTATATTAAGAAGGTTTATCAGAGTATATACTCCTGTGGGCTAATTCATGTATAAAATGAGATGATTTGTTCTTTTTATGAGAGAAGATGATTAGAAAAAATTATCTTTGCAACATTCTTAAATTTATCTCAAATAAAAAGCATATGAACAAAATGAGAGTTTTTTTATTGTTGGCTGTTTTGGTTGGTATGATAAGTGCTTGTCAATCAAAGAGCGGACAGACTGCGGGACAAGAGCAGGATGCTATGGATGATAGTCTGGCTGTCGCTCCTACAGAAGATGAGAAAACAATCTTCGGGGTAGTAGAAGATGCTTCGATGAATAATTTTATGTTGGTTACTTCGAAAGGAGATACGGTGTTCGTCAGTACGATGGATCAGGAACCAAGTGAAGTCGGTGGCTTCGAATTGGGAGATACAGTGCAGGTGAATTACATAGAAGAAGAGGAGGAGCCGGGATCGAATACAATACCAACTGCAAAGAAAGTGATTGTAGTAGGGAAGAAGACGGACCGGTCTAATGACTAATTAATAATCTAATCAGAACTACAGAATGAAAAGGAAAATGTTGGCAGCAACCCTGTTGATGGGTTTATTGGCTGCGTGTGGAGGTAACTCTGCCTCAATCGTAGGCTCATGGGTAGAACCTGTGCCGGGAATGGAAGGACAAGTACAGGGTATTAAGATGGAAGAGGGAGGTACTGCTTCTTCCGTTAATATGGCTACCTTAGTTTATGAAAGCTGGAAACAGGAAGGAACAAAACTGATTCTGACAGGAAAAAGTATCGGTAATGGTCAGACGATTGAATTTGCAGATACGATGAACATTAAGAAGCTGACACCCGATTCATTGGTTCTGGATAATCAAGGTATGGAAATTCGTTACGCGAAGCAGAAGTAATAAAATAAAAAAGCTACTTTCCGAAAGATAAATCAGGAAAGTAGCTTTTTTTATAGCTTTTCAGAGATGCTGCTTACAAAAGGTCTAAAGCCTTGAAAGCTTTCACTAACTTTTCTACAGCACTGTCTATTTGTTCTTTGGTATGAGTAGCCATCAATGCCACGCGTACCAATGTGTCTTGCGGAGCACATGCCGGCGGAATAACAGGATTGATGAATACACCTTCGTCGAAAGCTAACTTAGTAACCATGAAAGTCTTCTCCGTATCGCGTACATAAAGAGGAATGATAGGAGATTCGGTAGCACCGATCTCGAAGCCTGCTTCACGGAAACGTTTCAGAGCATAGTTGGTTGCTTCCCACAAAGCGTTCAGCCTTTCCGGCTCATTCTGAATGATATGAAGAGCTTCCAGAGCAGACGCTGTTGCTGCCGGAGTGTTGGATGCACTAAAGATATAAGTACGTGCATTGTGACGCAGCCAGTTGATGATAGAAGAATCAGCAGCGATGAAACCACCGATAGAAGCCAGTGACTTACTGAAAGTACCCATGATCAGGTCTACTTCGTGTGTCAGACCGAAATGGTCGCAGACGCCACGTCCCTGTTTTCCGAATACACCCAAGCCGTGAGCTTCGTCTACCATAATAGTAGCATTGTATTTATGTTTCAGGCGAACGATTTCGGGCAGGTTTGCCAAATCACCTTCCATAGAGAATACACCGTCTACTATGATTAGTTTCACTGAATCCGGATTGCACTTCTGAAGTTGCTTTTCCAGATCCGCCATATCGTTGTGCTTATATTTTAATTGCTGTGAGAAGGAGAGACGACGGCCATCTACGATAGAGGCGTGGTCACGGTCATCACATATAATATAGTCATTGCGGTCGGTCAGACATGAGATAACTCCGGAATTAACCGTAAAACCGGTAGAGAAGCAGAGCGCTTCATCTTTGCCTACAAAGGCAGCCAGTTCTTTTTCAAGTTGAACATGAAGGTCGAGCGTACCATTCAGAAAACGTGAACCGGCACAACCGGAACCATATTTATGCATGGCTTTGATACCTGCTTCAATCACTCTTTCAT
>OBYR01000625.1_pt1 | contig 22680 bp, 17 predicted proteins | sample 1495491 | NCBI WGS metagenome assembly OBYR01 (sample SAMEA2580206, study PRJEB22360) | human gut metagenome | biome: human gut; feature: human-associated habitat; material: faeces | place: Denmark | collected 2008/2010 | reverse complement strand
ACATTAATCCAATTTAACTTTGCATCAAAATATATAAAAAAACAATATAATATAAAATTATATTATTGGAGAGGCTATATTATAGTTGTTTTATTCTTTTCTTATTCTTGCAAGGATTTTAAGATAATCATTGAAGAATAAGAATGTGATCTAAAATATATTCGGAACAACTATTGAATGTTTTTACCTGTTTCATAGATATTATATATGAAAATATGTGAGCTTTTTAATCTTAGAATGGTAATAAAGAATACAAAGTAATGAACATGGTAATGATAATGAATTATATAAAGATATTGGATAGAACAAATGTAAGCGACATTTGTATTTCTTTTGTTAGAGGTGGTTTTGTAGTTTATGAACATTCTGCTGTCCAGTTAAAAGCGTTGTTTTCTCACTTACTCATGTATATTTTGTACTCATACAAATTTCCGTACAAAATTATTACGAATTTTTATATGAAAAATACTGACAGTGTAAAGGTTGTCCCCCAAAAATGGGATAATTATTGCATTTGTTTTATGAATTTAATAAAAGTAGTAGTAATATGAAATTTAAATACCATATAGTTTTACTTTTTGCTTTATGTTTCTGCTTGGAAATGAAAAGTCAGACAATTGCTGTTAAAAGTAATTTGTTATATGATTTAACATCAAGTATAAATGCGGGCATAGAGTTGGGGCTGGCCCCCAAGTGGACATTGGATGTTACCGGGCAGTTCAATGCCTGGGATCTGTCGCATAATAGGCGTTGGAAGCACTGGGCTGTACAACCCGAAGTGCGCTATTGGCTATGCGACCGTTTTGGTGCGCATTTTTTTGGATTTCACCTGCATGGCGGTCAATACAACATCGGTGGAATAGACGGGAAAGTTAAATTCTTGGGTACTGATGCTCGGAAACTGAAAGATGCCCGTTATCAAGGCTGGTTCGTAGGGACCGGCATAGCATACGGTTACGCGTGGATATTAGGTCGCCATTGGAACTTGGAGGCGGAAATCGGTTTCGGTTATTCCTATACCCGTTATGATAAGTTCCGATGTGCAGGATGTGGGAAAAAGGTAGAAACAAACAAACCACATCATTACGTGGGACCTACGAAAGCAGCCATTAACTTGGTATATCTATTTTAAATTGCAACGAACATGAAAAGGACGATATTCATACTGGCAATCCTGCTGGGCATAGGAAATATGTTGAAAACTATGGCGCAAAGCACTAGAGATATCATACCCGGTGTTTCCATTGAAAATTTCAACATGAATCGTGAGGGAAAATACCTTACCGTGGAGATGAATCTGGATCTAAACAAACTCAATGTGGATGCAAACCGTGCCGTACTACTCACGCCGCGTTTGGTCAACGGAATGGATTCGCTCGACCTACCCTCGGTAGGAATTTACGGACGTAGGCGATATTATTATTATGTACGAAACGGTATAGGCAGTATTTCAGGTGAAAATGAAACGGTTTATCGCGTATCGGACAAACCAGACAACGTGGCATACAACAACCTCGCCGAGTACGAAGGCTGGATGGACGGGGCAACGCTCAAGTTCCACCGCAGCGATTGGGGCTGTTGCCACGAGATATTAGTGGAATACGAAGGTATATTGGGACGTCATCGCGAAGCTTTCTTCCCGAAACTGGTATTTGTGCAGCCCAAAGCGGAAATCATGAAAAGCCGTTCATTGTCCGGCTCTGCATACATCGACTTCCCGGTTGACCAGACGGTGATTTATCCCGATTACCGTCGCAACACGGTTGAACTGGGCAAGATACAGGCGACTATCGACTCCGTACGTAACGACAAGGATGTTTCCATCACCTCTGTCTGGCTCAAAGGTTTTGCTTCTCCCGAAAGTCCCTACAAACACAATACGGAGCTTGCCATCGGGCGTACAGCAGCACTTAAAAAACACATCGGGCAGCTGTACCACTTTGCAGACAGCATTATCCAAACCGATTACGAACCTGAGGACTGGGAAGGATTACGCCGTTACGTGGAACAATCGAACATCAATCACCGTGAAAAGATTCTGACTATGATAGATAGCGATATGGAACCGGATGCCAAAGAAACAAAAATCAAGCGCACTTATCCGGAAGAATACCGTTTCATGCTACAACATTTCTATCCGGCGTTGCGCCATACGGACTACCGCATAAACTACACTATCCGCACTTTCAGTGAGGTGGAGGAGATAAAGCGCATTATGACGGAGCAACCGCAGAAATTAAGTTTGAATGAGTTCTATTTGGTGGCACAGAAGTATGAACCGGGCACAGTGGAGTTTACCGATGTGTTTGAGACCGCCGTGCGTATCTTCCCGAATGACACCATTGCCAACCTCAATGCCGCCAATGCTGCCATACGGCGAGACGATTATGTCCGTGCGGAGCAATACTTAGAAAAGGCTGGTGATATCCCCGAAGCCGTATATGCCCGTGCTGCGCTTGCCATCCGTAAAGAGGATTACGAAACGGCGAGGCGATACCTGGAGACGGCGAGGGACATGGGGCTGGAACAGGCAGCCACCACACTGAATGAATTGAATGAAAGACAAAAGAGATAAAAACCTATTAATAACTTTTAATTTTTAACAACATGAGAATTAGAACTCTATTCTTGTCAATGGTCGCCGGACTGGCGTTCGTTGGCTGTTCCAGCGAGGAAGACATCACCTCCGGTACCGACAACGGTAACAATGGGGAGCCGCAGTTCCTAACCGTGAGTGTCAATGCCACAAGCACTTTGACACGCGCTACCAACTTAGAAGGAAATTACGAAGAAGGTGAGGGTAAAGAAAACACAGTGTCAAAAGTGCGCTTCTACTTTTTCGACGCAGACGGCAATGCGGCACAAGTAAAAGGGGAAAGCGGCGGCACATACCACGATGTAGATAATCCGACGGGTACTGAGAAGGACATGCCAAATGTGGAGAAAATCCTCACGGCTACTCTGGTGATTCAGACTCCAGATAAAGACAAGGTCCCTACTTCTATCGTGGCTGTGGTTAATCCGAAATCAGATCTTGGAGCAGTAGAAAGCATCTCCAAACTTAACGAGGTAATTGCTGACCACAGCAGCACAACTTCATTTATCATGAGCAGTTCCGTTTATGCCAATGGAACCACAAAGATGGAAGCCGTGAATGTAGCCGGACACTTGTACTCCACAGCAGAAGCTGCAAAAGCAGACCCTGTGATCATCCATGTGGAGCGCGTGTTGGCAAAAGCCCGTCTAACTGTCGGTCTTACAGCTAACGCTAACGGTGTTTACAAAACATCTGCCGATGGTTCAGAGAAATTCGACAACGAGGAAATCTACGTTAAATTCTTAGGATGGAACGTAACTACCACAGCCAAAGAATCTCGTTTGATGAAAGAAATCAATTCGGGATGGTCTTCGTCTCTGTTCGGTTCAACACTTCTTTGGAATACGGCAGACTACTACCGCTCTTTCTGGGCAGTGAATCCGGGAACAATGAACTACAACTATGGCGCGTTCAACATAGGAGATGACGCCGCCAATGCCATCACGGCTTTCGATGCCGGCACAGAAGGAAGCCCAAAAACAAATTACACATATCTGCAGGAGAACGCTTCCGATGACTATACAAACGGAACAGACCCTACCAAACCCTCACAGGTGATTATCGCCGCCCAGCTTGTTAAAGCAGACGGTACCACCCCGATAGAGTTTGCAGAATATGCAGGTGAAAGAACTACCATTGCCGGTTTGATAGCGAAATATGCGGCAGCTTCAGGCCTCTGGAAAGACAATGCAGAAGGAGACGGAAAGGTGGGGATTGATGTCACTGACATAGAACTGAAAACAGCTACTACAGCCGGAGAGGCAGATAAGAACACACCGGGTCGCTACAAGGTATATGCTCAATTGACCGTTGATGCTGCTAAAAAGACATGGTACAACTCCAGCTCGGCTGATGCAACTGTTGTAGATGCAAACGAAGTTTTGGAAGGTCTTGGCGGTGCCAAAGTCTGGAAAGAAGGTTACACCTATTATTACTTTGATATACAACACCTGAACGGTTCATCAACAGCAGACGTCAAAGGTAAAAAGGGTGTGGTACGTAACCACATTTATGCAGCCAATATCAAAACGCTTACCGGTCTGGGAACTCCGGTTTACGACCCAGGGGAAGTTATCTATCCTGAAGAGCCGGAAGATGACGAAACCTTTATTGCTGCCGAGATCCGGATTCTATCATGGCGTGTTGTAAACCAGGACATCGATTTGAAGTGGTAATACTGAAAATACAATAAATAGAAAAAGGTGGGGAGAGACCCGAGGGGATGATATATCTCCCCACCTTTCAAACCTTTTCCCCCTCAGATGAAAACGGAAGCACTCACGTACCGGTGCAAAGAGAGGTGCGCAACCATGGAGTCCCATAAGGAGACACTCCCACTTGTTAAGGAAATTCTTTGCGGGATAAAACCCGCAACCGACATATATAAAATAAATATAGGAATATAAACGGCATGAAAATAAAGACTTATATAAAGAGAAAGGCATTGCGTGTGTTGATGACGGCGATGGCAGTATTGCCGTTTATCGCTTTTGTGTCATGCGACAGTGTCATCTATGATTACGAGGGTGATTGTTCCGTATCATATCGCCTCAAGTTCCGCTATGACAAGAACTTGAAATGGGCAGATGCTTTCGCCAACGAGGTTTCATCCGTTCATCTATATGCTTTTGACCCTTCCGGCGTATTGGTATGGCAACGTGAGGAACAGATTGATCCGGCTATGGCAGAAAACTATTCGATGCTGCTCGATCTGCCTGCTGGTGACTATAAGCTGCTTGCCTGGTGCGGCCTCCGCAACGACGGTGAACGCGAAGAGTCCTTCTCCGTGCCTGAAGCCCGTGTCGGCGAGACTCGCATGGAGCAGTTGAAGTGTGCGCTTAACCGCCAGCATGATGAGTTGGGCGCATACAGTGAGGAACACTTGTATCGCCTCTTCCACGGTACGCTGGATGTGTCGCTACCCGTGAACGACGACGGCGGCAGCTACGAATACACCATGCCTCTGACCAAAAACACCAACCACGTCCGCGTCATCCTACAGCATCTCTCGGGAGAGGATGTAAACGAGGCAGACTTCATCTTCCGTATCGATGACGAGAACGGCCTGATGGCACACGACAACGAGTTGATGACCGACGAGAATATCAACTACCGCCCTTGGGATATACTAAGTACCGAGGCCGGCATCGACAAGGAAGGTACCCGTGCCATCAGTAATGTGAAAGGACTCGCAGCCGACTTCACTGTTGGCCGTCTGATAGAGACACATCGCGAGAAAATGATACTTGCCATTGACACCAAGGACGGCAAGAAGGTGGCCCGCATCCCGGTGATAGACTACGCTTTAATGGGAAAAGAGTACTACGAGGAGGAATACCGTTATCCGATGGGCGAGAGGGAGTTCCTCGACCGTCTGGACGAGTGCGTGATGACTCTCTTTCTCGATGAAAATAACAAATGGGTAAGCAGTGTTATTCAGATTCTATCATGGCGTGTGGTGTTGAGTAATGTGGATATTGATTGATTAGAAAGAAGGATTTGACTGATGAAACCGAACATTATACATAGCATCGTAATCTGCCTGGCGGCACTGGTACTGCCGCTTATGGTGGCGTGCAGCAGTCAGGAAGAATCCTTGCTTGAGGAGATTTCGGAAGCTACCCTGTATTTGAACATAGAGCCGGTCGGACTGACGAGGGCGGGAACAGCAACGCTGCCCGACAATGAGAAGATGCACAGCGTGCGTGTCATAGTCCTGCATTCTGACGGGACGGTGGAACACAACAAGTTTTATTCTCTGGACGGTGCGAAAGAACAGAGATTCATTCTGCTCAAGGTGACACCCGACGAGAAGAAAAAGATATACCTCTTCGCCAATGAGGAGAGCATGTCCGAAGTGGAGGGCGTAGCGGGTATAAACAGTACGTTGTCCGCGTTTTTCGACAGTTATGGCGAGGGAACGCCCAGCTTTGAAGAAACCGTAAACAGCCTTTATTTCGCCCCTGACTATTCGGGCGGAAAACCCATCCCAATGTCTTCCATGTACGAGATAGATTTCCCTGAAAAAGGAGTTGTAGAGGAGACATTCTACGTAGTGCGTGTCGCCACCAAGTTCACCGTAAACTTTATGAACTGGCGTGGAGAGGAAGTAACTGTGAACAACTTCTCCATAGAGAGCCATGCAGATAAAAACTTCTTGATGGCGCATGTCAACAACTACCCTTATAACAACGAATACTCCACTTGGATAGATTGGCTGAAGGCGGTTTCCGATGCTTCTAACGAAAATAGCAATGAAGCCACAAACAAGTTTGGTTGGCTGACGGACTACGAATTACCAGAACGAACTGAAACAACCACCTATATCCATGGAAAGGTTACAGTTGGAAAACCGACAGTTGACATAGATTACCCGGATAAGTCAAAACCGGGCACGGCAAGTGATGTTCCCGTTTTCTACCTGCCCGAAAGCAAAAATCTCAAAGTGGGAGCAACAACAGACGGCGAGCAGGAGTACACCCTGAAAATCAATATAGCCGGAAGGGATGAACCTTTCGTTCGCAAACTCGATAACTTGGAGGCACTTTTCCGTAACACCCATTTTGTGGTGAACATAACCATGTATAATAGCAACGAAATCGTAGTGGATGTGATTCCATATAGCGAGGTAAAACTTGAGCCGGAATTCGGATTATAAAACAATAAATAAGTGTATATGAAGCATTTTGTACGACATATCATTCTCTTCCTGATGATAGCAACCGTCACAGGTTGCTATGATGAATTTATGAAAGAAGAAATCATAGGTGAAGGCAAGGCAAGTATATCCGCCACTTTGGACTTCAAACCCATGTCCTCGGCACTGAGCCGGACACGGGCTGCCGGAGATGCACTGAAGCATATTAGTCATTTACATGTTTTGTTGTATGATAAAGACAAGAATTTAAAAAATAAATGGGAGATAAAGGGATATTCCGTGTCCGATGAAAACCGTACGGATAATGATGCGGAAGCAAATCCAAATGGCGAACACCATACAGCGGAAACAACCACCAAACGCGCCACTTTCAAGCTGCCGGAGGAAATCAGCTTCGGCAAATATTATATGTATGCCGTGGCGAATATTTCCGACCTGCTTACAAATACCGCTTATTCTGAAGCCATAAAAACAGTTGACGGACTCAAGAATATTCCCCTCACATGGAATTCCGAAAAAGTGGCAAACAATGGCCAAATGATAGGCTTCTTCACGAAAAGTTCCGTGCCTGCTCTGTCGGCGGATGACGAGTCTCTTGTAGTGAATGAAAAAAGCGTAAAACTCCACGCGTGGCTACGCCGGGTGGCTTCCAAAGTGACCGTGGCATTCGATGCCTCCAAACTGAATGATGGCATCCGAATACATTTTAAATCGATAACGATAAAGCATATCCCTAAGACATGTTACCTGGGGCGTGATAATACGCCCGGTTATAAACCAGGAACAGCTTGGGAACCGAACGGCAAAACACTTGCAGAAGAACTGCATGAAGACGGAGAAATTTATTATTATAACGGCAGACCAGACGATCCCGACAACGACGAGTTTGAATCTTGGCCGTTCGTTTCACGAGGCAAACCCGTCTATGGCCTTTCAGCACCTGAGCAGACAGTTTCCGAGTCGCCATCGGTAAAAGATTTCCATACGGAAAATACTCCTGCTTTGTATTTTTATGAAAACCTGCAGGGTAATGAAGATACGAAGCCCGGAATTAAGGACAAACGGCAGGATAGTGATAACAATGGGGTGCTCGATGCCCCCGGGCTGCCAAATGATAAGACTTATTGTTCGAAGGACGGAGTGGAGTTCGGAACTTACATAGAGGTGGAGGCATATTACGATGCGCGCTTGAGCGATCGTCCCGGCGAGGGTAAGATTATCTACCGTTTCATGCTCGGGCAGGACATTTATAAAGATTACAATGCCAGACGCAACTGCCACTACAAGTTGACGCTTAAGTTCAACCACTATGCCAACGATGTCGACTGGCACATAGAATTCGTGGAGGACAAGGAACTTATTGTGCCTAATCCGTACTACATTTCCTATCTGTACAATCAGGAAGCAACCATTCCCATTAAACTCAGAGGAAGCAGTTTGGAGAATGTAAAACTTGAGGTGCGTGTAATCGAAAATCACTGGTGGCCTACCTTGGAAGAAGGCGACACTTATCAGTATGCCGATACGTCGAAGGTCTATCCTCAGGGGCACGTGCGTACGGCTGTATGGCACGGTTTCCTGTCGCTTGCGAAGGATAATCGAAAGATAATCGGAGATGATAAGCATTATAGCAACAATAAGGATTGGAATAAAGAAGAATGGAAAAGTAAGCCAGAAAACGAAACACGGACGTTTGATAATCTGACAGTCGGTGATCATGGCAACTATTCCGTCGAACTGGTGGAAGGCAGCAATGGCGGTTTACATCTGAAAATGCCGTTCTATACGCGTCCAAAACAGATGATTCCGACAAGTGGCTATACGGGGAACAATGTCTATGTGGCATATCCTCGCGAAGCGAAGTTACAAATGAAGTTGTTGGATAAAACTACCGGGCAGATACTTAAGGACAAGGATGGCAAAAATTTGATAGATACCATTTCAATCATCCAAGTACGTCGGTGTGTAAACCCCAAAGGCGTGTGGCGGAGTTGGGACAATGCTGAAAGTTTTCATGTGGTAATGAAGATTCTCCCTCACGAAGGTGCTGATAAATTTGAGACATACGACTCTAAAGGTCCTTGGCGGGCAAAGGTCGAAATCGATAATAATAACATGATCCGTCTCAAGGGAGCCAGTGGCGATGGATACGTGCACGGGACTATCGATTCGCCGATGGACTTCTATATTGAGTTCAATGGGAAATGTACAAATCCTGAAGAGGTTCGTTCTGCCATTGTATTGGTTGAATATAACAATTACACGTGCCATCACCGCATATTCATTCGTCAGGGCTATGCTCCGATTGCACTGAATGATCAAAACATAAAATGGCACACCTTCAACTTGTATAGCGGCACAGAAGAAACCAAATCGCCATTAGAAGAGGGCTCGCTTTTCAAATACGGAAACTTGGCGGATGCCATTCTTGCCGAAAACAATAAGACTTACGGCTTTCAGGTACCGGTGGGCTCTAACACACTTCGTTTGGCCGGAGATGGGGCTAAATCATGGAGCGACATTCTCGCGAACACCGCTACAAATGCTCCAGGTTTTTCAGACAAGAATATACAAGTGGCAGATGTAACCAATCCGAACGGACCTAAAGTTAGCGTTCGTGTGGCAAATGTAGCTGATTATAAAAATTTGCGTGATGGTGCAGACCGGGAATTTGGCTATGGGGTGCTCTATGGCGATGGTGCAACAGAAACATTGGAAAAAGTTGAGGAGGTATACGGCTATTATAGAGGTGAAAACACAAGCTATGGAATGCGCGGATGCTTCGTGTACAATAAAGTCAATGGAAACAATCTGTTCTTTCCGATAGGTGCCTCCGGGTATGGCAGACGTAGAACAGAAAAGTCGTGGTATAGCTCTGGAATTAGTCTTCCTGGTGCATTGCAATACGCATGGCGAAGCAAGAGGTATTCAACGTATAGTGATGCATGGTCGACACTCGCGTACAGACCGATGTTCGAGAACGTGTATATGAGGCCAGGTGCGGTTTACTGGTGTGAAAAGTTAACTAACGATCAATGCTATCTTGATGTTAACTATTTCACCCTCGATTTTAGTTTGGGTGGAAATGAACCATTGCAAGGTGAAAACGGCTCTGCTTGCTTTATCAGGTGCGTAGAAGATGTAACCCAATGAACAAATGTAACCGAATAAGAGAATGCAAACCGGAGACGGAAGCGAAATACCGTCCGGCTCTGGAACTGTACTCCACCACCAACCTCTCCACTGCCGAGATATGCCGGCAGTGTGGGGTTTCTCTCAACGGATTTTCCCGTTATGTCAATACCTACCATCGTCATTTGATGCTGGAACGTAATGGTATCAAGTGCAGTCCGGAGGAAGCAGGCGATATCAAGATGAACCAGCGGCGCGGGCAGCATCCCGAAACCCATGCCAAATACAAGGAAGCTATCGCGGCGTGTGACAGCATGGACTATATAGAGTACAACGTATCGCAGATAGCCCGTGAATTTGGATTGACTGGTACGAATCTCAGCAGACAGTTACGCACACATTATCCTGAAGTACTGGAATTTCGGGAGCGGGCACGGCAACGGTTAGGGCTGGACGTTGGCCTTCCTCGTGGCACACGTTCGTGGTGCAAGGAACAGTATGCAGAGGCGGTGAAACTTCTACGTGCCGACTATTATATCACGGTACAAGATGCCGCCGAGCATTGTAATGTCTCCTACACCGGATTGGAACAACACTTGATATTCTACCACAAGGAACTGGTTGAGAATCGCATCAAGATGCGTAAACAAGCAGTAAAAGAACAACGTAAAGGTAAGATGACGGGGCGCGGGACGCTTCATGCTCCTACCCCGGAAACCATCGAGAAATATGCGGAAGCCCTATACTTATATCGCACTACGCCACTGTCTGCCCGGAAAATAGCCAAGCAGACCGGCGTATCGATAAGAGGTTTCTACGACTACCTACAAACCTGGCACAAGGACTTGGTTTGTGAGCGGAAAGGGATCCCTTACGAGGAAGGCAAGCCCGTGGACTGGTCGTCAGTACGGAGATACAACCCGACCACCGCTGCCAAATACGCGGATGCCATCGCCCGGCTGAAAGAAGGCGGACTTACTACAGCAAAGGTTGCGGCTGAGTTTGGCCTGCACCCTGAATGCTTCAGGCAATACCTGAAAGAGCACGAACCGGAATTGCACGCCTGTCTGGGAATGAAAAAAACGGAGAAGGGCAAAATGGTATCGCCTAAAAGCATGGAGAAATACAAGGAAGCCATACACGTATATGAAACGACCTCGGAATCCTTGAAATCCATTGCCCGCCGTTTCGGACTGAACGACTGCTCACTGGGACAATTTATCAAACGCCATTTCCCTGAACTTATAGAACACCGTAAACAGCAGGAACAAGTAAATCAATCCTCTATAATAAGCTGAACACATTCAATCTGAATATTCCAATTCCACACGAACGGCACCGGAAACTGGTGTAACAAATGAAAAAGACAGATTAAAATTACACTATATTATACGAATAGGTTCACGGTATATCCGTAAATCTGTTTCTTTTTTACACCATACCCAACGACTGGCTAAATGTTGTGTAATTTATATTTTCATCTGCCTACGGTCACCAATTTGAAGAAACACAAGAATCTCTCTCTTTTTTATTTTTGTATACAATACAAACCAATTCCTTACTTTATTCTTGACAAGTAACTAACAAGTTACATATAAGATAAGATTTATTATTGTTGCTATTCTGTTACTCAATTGTATTCGTGTTTATTATGTAAATGAATATCAATGCACTACGATATATATTTATTTTGAAGAGGTACAAGTAGCATCGCACTTCTGAGGTAATTTTGTGTACTAACAGAAATAAAAAGCAGAGAAGACAGCTATCTCTAACTATCTTCTCTCTTTCTCTTAAAATGTCAATCTCATAACCACTTTCTCCGGTTGTGCTGTGATCTTAACTCTATCTACCTGATCTGCCCCAAGCATCACAGCCGAGTTTCTATAACACCCAATGAATTCTCTCTTCGGCATGAAAAACGTGTACCCGAATGGAACTCCTCCCCAGTAATTCGGTATTCTGAAGCTATTAAAACTATGTCCAGTAATTATGTTAGCATCAATATTATAGATCATCTTTGGATCATAATTCAGCCAATCTATTTCCCCCTCCCTGTACTTGCGTAGAAATGTTAGTTCCAATGTTTTTCCCGATACTTCTCTGACCTTAAATCTGACTCCACCAGCATTAAAGACCTTATCCAGATCCGCTTGAACAGCATTTTCAACTTCATAGACTCCTAGGGTACTCAGATCATACACCTTGCCCATTGTAAATATTTTCTTTTTCATGTTACTCTAGGTCTCTTTCAATTAATATTTTAACTTTCCCCGTTCCCCTAGTCTGTATATAGATGACACTCGATATCCCCAAAGTAGCCAGAGCATCATTATACCAGTCTCCAATCCACCGGACCGGTACAAACAGGTTCTTGTCTTCGTCCGAATACAACTTATTATCCCTTCTTGCCTCTTCTATGATATCCTCCTCCTCTACATTCAATATGTCGGCTGCAATAAGAATGGACAGATATTTGGGATCGTCTGCTTGCGGTATCTCCTCTGAATAGTTATAAAGCAGATACAGTGCATCCTCAAAACTGCTGACTTTGTGTCTGCTCAAGTTACCGGTTTGTATCCTTGTATCAAGCATTAACTCTACAACGGAATACGGAAAGTACTCCTCATTGCCGGTATAGTATTTCTTCAGTTCGTTCTCACTGGTGAAACTTAGGATAGCGAGGTCCCGTAATGGCATCTGTGTTAATTTAGGTAGGACTGTTTTTCCGTCTGGGGTTATATAGTTCTCGCTGTCTATGTCTTTCACACGGTTATAATCACTCTCTTCTATTGTACCTTTATAAATTATCTTCTTCATGGTTGTTAGATTTAGTTTTTTGTGAATAAATGGTTAATGTAATTCCGTACTCTTCTTGCAGATACCTGGTCAGCCCGTCATATGCGTCAACCCTTTTTCGGCTACGTGGCATCATCTCCAGTGCTTCCTTCAGTGTGATCCGAATACAGAGTCCGGTTATAAAAGAGTTTCCGAACTTCTCCTTGAGTGCTGTAATATCTTGCTCGTACTTCTCATTATGCTTGCTTCCCGTTTTTTCGTTTACATCAGGACCAGAAGCTTTCTTTCCAACCTGACGCTTCAGTGACTCCTCTGGAGGACCACCAAAGAATAAATTCATAATACTCCACATAGCAGATATGCTGTTTTTCATCATTAGTTAGGAATTGGCGGGATCCTAAGAGCGTTTTGTCATTTTTTGCGGACAGAAAAAAGAAAGAGTACCTTCCACCCGTGCATTCCCTTTGCTTCTTGATATGTGGTAATTCAAGTAGTAGGATACTTTGGTTTCAGGTACTCTTTTTGTGTGAGTATTGTTTCTTCTTTGATAAGGGTTTGGGGTGATTGGGAGCGTATTTGTATTATGTTCCCGTATTTATCTCATCCAGCAATAAGCATTTGCCTTAATCTCTACTTTTGTAAACTTCTCCAGTTCCGCCTTCAACATCTTCACTTCATTCGCAGTCGGTTCGGGAAGGGTAATATCATACCGTGAGTTACGACCGATATTCACCTGCCGAGGAGAACACATACCGACCAGTTCCACCAATTCTGCCGGATCAAATTTCATTAGAGGTTCACAAGTTACATAAGTGGGGATTCCATAGTTGGCGATCTCCTGCATTGCTACCGCACGTTCCTGAGCTACTGGAGCATTCCTCATTATATCCGGATAAGAACGGTTCGTCTCAATAGTCGTACAAAGAACGGACTTCCTCATTACCGGATGATCCAGATATTCCAAAAAACGGGCGGGATTCTTGGATTGAAAGAGATACCTGTTATCAAAGTTATCACAATAATCAAGGACCCGCTCAATCCACTCTGACGGAACATTAGCCGCCCACTCATCCGTACTACTGCCTACAAAGATAAAATTGCCTTCACCCAGGTTCACTTTCAATTCCTTCTCCTCCAAATGCAAGGGAGGAAGAGGACGGTTACGCTTCATAAAACAATAAGGACAGGAGTGTTCACACTCGCCTTTCAACGGGTTATATGTATGTGAAACGAAAGCATACATATTCCCTGTACTTTTATTCAGTGCCATACTAGTTATTTTTTTAAGTTTGTTAATAAATTGTTGTCTGTCGCAGTCATTCTGCTGCATTTATATTTTCATTTTTTTGCTTCTGTACCGCATACGTTCACACCCGAATATATTATGGGTGTAAGCGTACCCGACTATTTCCGTTATATCAAAACCGGGAATAAGTTCTTCTATGAATGCCTTTGCCTTACCCGGCTCAACACCGGCCTTACATAAGATACCGGCATAAGCCATTGCCGTATTATTCCTGCCATTACTCAGAGAGTTCCCGTTCCATGTTTTCCTCAGTATCCGGATAATGCTGTCATCAGAAATGACTTGCCTGTTTAATTGGTTCAGAAAACTTTCCACCCAAGATTCGTCCTGTACCAGAACAGGTTCTCCTTGTACATCCCTGACAACGGTTTCTGTCGTCGTATTTGGTATGACAGGTTCTGATGTTGACGGTACAAAGTGAAAGGGTATCGGATTTGGATTTTTCCATAAGGCCGGATCATAGGATAGATAGTTTCCTCTGGCCAGATCCGTGGTACTGTTATCTATCCAGGGGCAATTAAACAGCCTCAGAAGTTGTCCATATAGATCATAGTGATAAAGCGGCTCACAGTTATCATGCAGGATGATCGCTTTATACCCCGTTCCGCCTGGAGTGACAAAACAGGCATAGACACATGGAAATCCCTGCAGCCACCTGACAAATGCCGGCATATCATCCACCCCGATATGGTCAAAATCGAGAGCCGTATAGGAGGAGTAGACTGTGCATTCATTCTTATGTCTGGACCTGAAGGTTCCGTTCCAGGTGGCTACGGGGAGAAGGGCTTTCTTCCTGTTTTTCTCATCTTTAGTTCCGGCACTCCTGACGGCTTCCACTTTAAGTTTCAGATGATAGTAGGTGTCATCCCTGATAATTTCCAAAAGTTTGTCCACGTCATATTCCTTCGGCTGGTTTACATCGGTGATTCTGGAAAACAGGGAGACTTTCTCCCGTGCATGTGAGATAATTCTGAATATTGCTGTTTTTTTACCATTTATCCTAATGGTCTTCTCTTCACAAGTCAGGTAGCCGGTAATATCGGATGCGCTCGGTTTACCCTGTATACCCAGGCCATGATAGATTCCCCGAAGGATTTCCTTTATTTCCGATTTTGTATATTCACCGCCCGCTTTCAGTACACTCATCAGTCGACCGGCGATTTCATTCCTGGGCAATAATCTCATGGGAACAGGGGCAAGGGCTTGTTTTATATAGTCTTCCCGCCAGTGTGAGCTCTTAAAGCCCTCTCTTCCCAGAGCATCATAGTAATCCTTGTATTTCCTTTCGATAAAGTTGCATTCCTCCAGAAGCAGCGGGGCATTTTCATGCAGGTCACAATACATCCTGGCCTTTCTGTCGAACCGGTTGTCCATGTTCCATTCTCTGAAGATCCTTTGTATCTCCGGATTATTGCTGTCGGTAGCTTTTGTTACATTCACCCCGGCTTTCAATGCACGGTACATGGAGAAATCGTTATTATAGATTCGGTCGGATACTTCCCAGGCCCTCCTGTCGGCTATCTCCAGAATATCATTCTTGACGACATGCACGTGATTATCTGCGTCTTTGATTATACAGCAATAATGTTTCTTGTGCCCTTCCGTTCTTATGTTATCCTCCATCAGCTGCAATTGTTCGTCTTTGTTGGGTACGGCATTGTAGTTCTCTATCTGACGCATAGTTCCTTCATTTTTCTCCCTGACGGAATTCTCCAGTTCATCCCTTGTCGCTTTGGCTTCTTTGGTGTTGAAATAGAGAGTGGCTGAATTCCGGAAAGGGTTTTCCTCAAGTCTCTGGCGTCCTATTATCTGCTGCAGGTCCACTGATACATCCACTGCCATGCAACTGACTTGCGGATTGGCAAAAATGTATGAATAGGCATTGGTCGAATAGAAATCGGCACCTATATATACGGTGGAGGTACAGAAAGTGAACATTTTATGTGGTTCTCCTCTTTGTGGGATATCACCGATTTTGAATCTCATGCCCGTTTCTCTGGAAAGATTATCCAGTTTCCGAAGATTATCAGTCTTGGCTGAACAGATAATGGCTGTTTCTTCCGGTGTGAGCCCGTTCTTTTTGATAATCTTCTTGATTTCAGAAACGCTGTTGATATAAAACACGGCCTCCCTGGCGGTAAAACCTTCTCCATTCACAATGGTTGATCTACCGTTACCATCCCGATATTCTCCGATCAGGTCAGAACACAGTTCCAGGACGGGTTTCTTAGATTTCACAACTTCGACATTGGGAATCTGTGTCATATCCTCCGGCCAGAAAAGCTCATAAATGGTCATATTCCTAAATTGTTCCGTCATGTCCAGATATGATTCCAGATAGGGCGTAGCCGACAAATAGATGACAGTGGAGAATTTCCGGAGTACCTGGCATAGCTCATATTCCGTAGTGGCCTTGTACTGGCAATCGTAAAATATAGCCTGAAACTCGTCTATCACTACCACCCATTCAGATATCTCCTCCCCCGAACTAATCAGGACTTCCATGATTTTCCTGAGTGAATCATACGTTGTCAGTATCTTGTTCCCTCCGGCCCCGATATATCCGGTCAGGTTTTCATTGAAAGCAAGCGTGTCAGTCGGGGAAATAAGTCTGCTTTCAAAATACCTCTTCTTATCCCCCAGGTAACGGTACAGGTGCAGGTTGTCGGAAAGATGCTGGGAATACTTGTTATAGAGCAGATGTTTTCTGGGACTGGCCAATATAACCTTCCTGCCTGATCTTAGATAGGCTTCGGTAGCTCCGCATCCGCATATACGTTTATTTAGGATGTAATGTTGTCCTTCAGGCAGCAGGGTATTCCATAAGTCGTGCCACCCCGAAAGGTATCTGATCCCCTCAGGGACATTTAATGTAATTTTATGCATTGTTTCACTTTTAAGATTAATGGGGTAAGTCGGAGACAGAGGGTATACGATAGTAGAGAGTATGTAATACATAACCGAAGGGTGGAATATTTTATTCTTCAAAACACACTCTTCTTTATACATTTTACCTCTATTTGCAAACTTTTTTATTCCACCTTTATCTCCCTTCGGGGAGTTATGTATGTCACTTCACTACGTTCCTTTACTCTTTGCCTCCAGCTAACCCCGGTTATACAAAATTTATGCTTAATCTATCGTTTTATCCAAATCACCCTTTGTTTTTTGTGAGTGGATATTCAGGGTTACTCCGAAAGTGCGCAACAGGAATTTCTTTAATCCCAGGTATGCTTCAATCTTTGGATAATCCCTTTCACATATGCCCTTGAATTCTTTGAGAGACACATTAATGACCACCCCTTCATGTAGGTCATATCTCTCCTGTAACCTTTTGATATCCTCCCTATATCTTCTGGGTATTCTCTGTGGAACTGTTTTTTCGCTGACATCAGGACAATCCCTTACCTGACGGTCTGATATAGAATTATCATTCTTACCAGACAATATTATATTAGGTTTCATTACATATATCAAGCTTTCGAGGGATTTGAACGGCGAAACAGACTTTTTTTGAAGGAAAAGAAATGGTCGGACTAACCCTGAATCTCTTTTTATCCGTCTGTCCCGGGAAGGTGTCCCAGAAAATATGTACATTTTGGAACTTTACCCATGCGATGTAAATAATATAAAATGGACGATCGTATGTAATATGCTGATAATATTTGCAATTGCGCAAACACTTGCTATGTCATGTCTGTAATTATGCTTGTTTGCGAATGATAAAAAACATAATTTTGGAGGGTATTTTATATAAATTTCATGCCTAAAATGCTGAAAAATGTGATATCCGGGACAGTGGGATCGTCAGTTCCGGGACAAAGGGACAGTGGATAACTCAAGGGGGCTTAAGAATCTTCAGATAAACAAAAAGACTGAAACTCATTATTGAATTCCAGTCTTCATTGTATGATTACGTAAAAGTCTTACAGGATATGGTCTTTTTATCAGGCAGCGTTATCGGGTAATTGTGCATCCTTAATAGTATCCGCGCTGGATTCTCCACTGTCCTTATGCTTTTGAACCACACGGTCAACAGCAGATTTTGACAGTTTCATATGATCTGCTATTTTCCTGACGGAGTATCCTTTTCCACGCAGGGTGAGAATCTCCTGTTCCACCTCTGGTGTAAGCTTGCTTTTACCCTGTGCCAGCAGGTCCTCTTCCTCACATTCCCGAATGAATTCCAAATGGAGATAGCCGTCACTGCGAATTTCAAAATGCCGTACTTTGTCAGGAATGGCATTGCTGCGTGACTTGAGAACTTTGACATACACCTCAGTAGCATTACATTTGGCCATTGCAAGCACATTATCCGCCAGGTCTGTCAGTTTGGCGGAACCGGCCAGGTCCTGCATCTCAATAGGTTTGGATTTGTCCCGCTTTCTTGTATGCATCAGCGTTATCACTGTTACGTTATAGCGTCCACAGATTAATTTCAGTCTTTTCATCAGATCCTTTGCAACTCTGGCCGTGATACTTCCTGTTGCCGCCACTGTGATACTGTCCAATATGAACAGCACCTTTTTTTTATTCCATTTTTTTGCAATGGTTTCTATTTCGGAAAGAATCCTTTCAAGATCCCAGGCAGTAGCGTCGATGTATTTCATGCGGTCACTGATCGTTATGCCTCCGAAACGCTGCCCCAACTGGGTATCGCTAAGCTCCGTGTCAATGTACACTACTTCGTCCACTACGGGCTCGGCAGGAGCTGGAAAACCGAGGGTATTCTTACCTGAAGCCGCATCCAAACCCATCTGGTAGGTAACTGAGGATTTACCGGCATTCGTATCACCGGCAATCACCGTAACCTCCCCTTCCACGACCCAGGTACCATACAGGTTGTTTACTTTCCCTTTCTTGGCCCCTTCTTCCACAACCTTGCTAAGGGGAATGACATGGGAGAGGGCTTCAGCTCCGGTGCCCGCTGTTGTCGTTTTCTTTGTCGTACTACGTTCTTTCTTCATTTCTTTATCCTTTTTCTGTTGCATATTCATTTTTTCCAGTTCCTCATCAGTATTCTCCAGGGTTGTTTTTATAACTTGGGGATACTGGCGGTAGGAAACGCCTTTCACCAGGTACCCATGTTGTGCTTTGCTTTTTACCACCCCGTCCACATTGTTTCCGAGCTGCTTTACATATATGGCGGGAGGTATCGGCGCGGATTCGGCCTGTTCTATGATAGACTGTATCCATTCCGTCCTTACCATGCGCGCATTATCCATGGGGCGGGTTGCTTCACCTTCGATGAGCACCCAGACAAACCTGTCGAAATTGATATTCTTCATCCCACCCAAAAGCGGGGCAAAAGAGACCACCAGATTGTCTGAAGCGATCTTGCGGAGTGTGTCCATGCGTGACAGGTACGCTTCTGACTCCACACTCACCCCCAGAAGGCAGTTGGAAGGGACCGGAATATTCTCGAACAACCGCACAAGGGTTTCCGGACGTTTGGTCAGGATAAGAAATACCTTTGTCTCATCCGCCTGGATGACTTCAACGGCTGCCCTGCGCTGTTCATCCGTAATATCGGCATGTCCAAAATCCCCGAGCGGACTGACAAATACAATGCCTTTCCTGGTATCATGAAGGGGAGTATACAGTAATCCTTCATTAAAACCAGGTTTGAAACCATCCTTGAAACGCCTGGTATCCGAACGTTTGGACTGGTTCTCAGCTATGACTTCCGCATAACAGTGTCTGCACCCGGGCGACAATTTGAGGCAGCCTTGTGTCACGCTCCAGTTGTAAGTGGCATAATCAATATCCGTATAGGGAAGCCGGCGTAGCGAGAGTATGTCCTTACGCTCTCTGCGAAGAAGCTCTTCAACTGTCGGGAAGCAGTATTCTTCCTCCCCCTTTTCCACATGGTTATTTCCGGAAGTCATAACCTGTGTTTCAGCCGTCTGTCCGTTTTTATCATTGCCGTTTTTATCCGGCTGCATGTCTTCCGTTCTCATTTCTGTTTTTTCTATATTATTATCTACCTGATTCATCACTCTCGTGGAATCGTTAACATTCTCGTTGATAGCACTATTTATAGTCCCGCCATCCAAAGACTTCAAATTATTTGTTTTCATATGTAATTTCTCCTTCTTTTTGTAAAAATATTTGCAAATATAAGGCATTTTTTTTACATTTAGGTAGACGGGAATAGAAGGAGGGGAGGTAAAAATAAAGAATAAAAAATATCGTTATAACACACTATACAACAGGATGTTATAACGACAGAAACAGAGTAGGCGGGAATAGGCGGAAAAAGAGGCGGATGGCTTCTCTATAATTTTAAAACTGACTGTAGTTGTGAAAGGAAATCCTGGAGAGATTGGCTGACCTTGTTATCTTTGTTGGTTTTGTCTTCCAGAGAAATGTTTTTGCCATTCTTTCCGATAAAAAGTGATTCATAGTATCGTCTGTGCTCCTGGTCCAGCAAATTTATCTTTGTTTTTTCACCAAGCACGAGAAATAGAGTACGGAGCGTTATGTTGGAAGTCATCTGGCTTTTCTCTGTCGTCTTTATCCAACGGATAGGATTGGTATTACGTTTGAATACGCTGTTATTGAACAGCAGCTTGAAGTCTCTTTCCGTATCGTCATCCTTTTGCAGGCACTTTTCATCTACCAGAAAAGCATATAGATCCTCCACCAGCGACTGTTCCAGAATAATGTTGTATGAATTCTCCGGTATGAAGCAGGAGTCAAGTTTTAATCCCAGGCGGCTCTCTGAAAGAAGGTAATTCAGCTTTTCATTCAACTTTTGCAGATAGGTGTGGTAGAATTGTTTATGCGGGTGTGAACCGAATCTTTTATAATGCTTCAGATAAGGGGCATCCAGATTTATAGGTCGGTCATGGGCATCATAGTCCTTCAGAGCGGTTGAAAATAGTTCAAAACTTTCAAGGATTGAATCCTGGAAGGCCCGGGTCATTGCCCTGTCGAAATAATACTCGGGAGTAACTGTTCTGTAGCATTCGTAAAGACTGTTAAGGCAATGTAAAAGACCGGACAAGACATTCCTGTCGTTTCTGGCATAGTCTATGAGAAGTTTAAAATGCCTTTCAAAAGAAAGGTGCAATGGCACGTTCACGGATTCCGTCTGTACAGCCGTTCTGAAATGAAAGCATAATTCATCAATGGATATGACAGCCGAGGTTGTTATGAACTGCTTCATCATTTCCATCTGTTCCGATAACTTTATTTCCATATTTTCCAGGGTTCTGGCCTGACGTTTTTCTTCCCGCATTTTCATTGCGTCATTTTTATTAGAGTCCATGATATAGGAATTTATTTACCGCAAAGATAATGAAATATGATGATACATGGCATATCCTAAAAATGGAAAGGTCTTCCGATAAAGAAAAAAATAAGAGAAACTATTCTGCATAGTCTCCCTTATTTCAATCAAGTAATTCCGATTGATTCATGTTTTCTGTGGCAATTCAAGTCCCGCCCTGACGATCAGCCTTTTTACCTGGGTTATCCGGAATTTGCAACCTTTGGAAGTGACAAAGCCCTGCCGGTTTAAGATTACGGTCATCTCGGACAACGACTTCCCCTGCATGAGCAATGAATGCAACATGGCAATGGCTCTCATATTATTAGGGTTATTGTCCGCCTTGTTCCTGTTGGTCTTTACACTTTCCCCGATAGCCCGTTCAAGGTTATTCGTCAGGTTCTCGGATTTACCAAGCCGGCATCCTCTAGCTTTCTTGGCCTGTAGCGATTGTCTGGTTCTCTGGCTGATCAGCCCGGCTTCATACTCTGCTATGCTGCTGATTATATGCAGTACGAGTTTATTTGCTTCCGGAAAATCACAGAACACAATCTCCACATCACTCTCCAGCAATTTGCTGGTGAAAGCTACATTCCGGCTTAACCGGTCCAGTTTGGCTACTATTAAGGTAGATCCTGTTTTTCTGCATTCCTCCAAAGCCTCTATAAGTTTGGGTCTGTTGGATTTACGTCCACTCTCTGTTTCAATATACTCAGTAATCGGCTTTTTATTCTTCAGGTAATTCTGTATAATTTCTCTTTGCGCCTCCACTCCCAATCCGGAGATTTCCTGTTTTATCGTGGACTGTCGGAGGTAGGCAATATAAGTTTTTGCTTTCATTTTTACATATTTTAATAGTCGGTTGCAAATACCAAACGAACGTTCAATATCTGTCACCTGAGGTTTATGAAAAAGAAATCCTGTGAGAATCGGTTTTCTAATACACCCGGTTTTCTCACAGAATCCTGATTTCTCTATATAGCTGGTTATATGAGATTCCCGGTTTTCATATAACTGCAGATTTCTCATATTTCTATTTGTGCTCTGTCCTTCTTTCTGACATATTTCCTGTCAGGCCTGGTAATGGGATTTGACGTAAGTATCTTGTACAACTTCAGCCCGTCCATTTCCACCGGTGTCGTAGCCAGCATAAAGGTAGCCGACTTGTCCGCACCAACGTTATCCAGAATCTTATGACACAGATAGCTGCAATTGAAAACAGCCCCGTAACAGTATTCTTCCAGAAGTCCCTTGCTGTTATACCGTTTTCTCTTTTTCAGTCTTACCGAAAAGCCGCCTTCATCATCTACAATACACAGGAACCATTGCTTGGGATCGTCTTCGTCACCGGCCAGTACTACCATGCTTCCTTCCTGTAATCCTAATTCCTGAACGAGGGCACTGCTTAGGAATAT